>Ga0209737_10000852_pt1 | contig 23295 bp, 19 predicted proteins | sample TergutCu122P3_FD_187284 | JGI IMG/M metagenome (GOLD analysis project Ga0209737, IMG submission 187284) | Cubitermes ugandensis P3 segment gut microbial communities from Kakamega Forest, Kenya - Cu122 P3 (SPAdes) (version 2) | ecosystem: Host-associated > Arthropoda: Insects > Digestive system... | reverse complement strand
AATAAATTACAATCTTCCGAACATGAGTGGGCGTTGCCGTTGGGCTATCATATTTTAGGGCTTCGCCCTATGAGGTAAACCGCTTTGAATATCTATACACTTTTCTTAAACAGAACTCAGGTTAATAATCTTCCAAATTCTTCATATTTTGTTTTATCAAGTTACATTTTATATATCAAAAAATTCAAATTATACAAATTTCAATTCGGTAAGATTTTTAAGAACACTATAGTCGGAGATTTGATTGCAGCGAAGGTCTAACTTTTTTAATTTGGTAAGATTTTTTAAAGAACTAATATCGGAAATTTGACTTGAACCAAGCTCTAAGACCTCTAATCCTGTCAGGTCTTCTAAAAAATCAACATTTGAAATTGGATTTGAACCAACCCATAGCTCTTTTAACCCCGTCAGTTTTTTTAAAGCACTAAAATCGGAAATTTGATTGTGGCAAAGATGTAAAGTTATTAATCCGGTTAAATTTTTCAACGGACCTATATCGGAAATTTCATTAATCCCAAGCGATAACTCATTTAATTGGGTAAGATTTTCTAAAAAACTTATATCAGAAATATAATTGTCCCAAAGATTTAAAAACTCTAATTCGGTCAGTTTTTCTAAACAGGCAATATCGGAAATGTCGTTACGCTGAAGGTTTAATGATTTTAATCCGGTTAGATTTTCTAAAAAACCAATCTCCGAAATGGCATTAAAACTAAGGTCTAACGTTTTTAGATGTTTACATTCATATAATTGCGGAAGTTTTTTTAGATTAAGAATGCCACATTCGCTCAAATCCAAACAGGGGTTTTGAGTGCTTAAACAATCTTTTATTCGTTTTTTGGCTTGGGTTAAATTATTCATAGCGTTGTATCTTTACATATATACTCACACTTTCTTCGGAAAAATTGTATAAACCATTTTCAGCGTTTAACAATGAAATGATTGAAAGTTCTTTACTTTCAGATAGTTCAAGCTGCTTGTAGTTTCTGTTTGTCATAATCTATTTTAAAAAGATAGGCGTGCAAAAGTAGATTATTTCTGTTTGAAGTTTTTTTCTTATTTTGCCGAAGCAAAAAAGTTGCGTTTGTAACTTCAATGTACTAATGTTTTTACATAAAAATTTATTTAAAAATGAACGATTTTCAACAGCAGGCACAGCAGCAAACACAACAGAAAACGGCTGTTAAAACGCAAAGTGTAACAAAGCAGGCACTTCAATGCTCCAATTGCGGAGCGGCGATTTCGGCTACCGATACTTTTTGTGCCGAATGTGGAATGCACGTCAATGCCAATTCGTGCCCAAAATGCGGCGCAGAGGTTGATGCGCAAGACGAAATCTGCCCAAAATGCGGAGGTGGGCTGCATGCCGAGCAGTGCTCCTATTGCGGAAGTCAGGTTTCGGCAAACGACACTTATTGTCCCGAATGTGGAAATCCGCGCGGTGGCATTACTTGCCCAAATTGCAAAGCCTTGAATTTCAGAAATTTTTGTCGAAAATGCGATACCCCATTAAACGCTTTGGCGCAAGAAGCCTTGCAAGAGGCGAGAAAAGATGTGCGACTGCAAAAAACTATTGAAATTGCGAAAGAACTCGAAAATTTAGAGGAAATTATCCGGCAGTTTGAAGAAGAAGCGGAAGAAGAAACCGAAATATTTGAATTGTCGGAAGAAAACAAAAAAGTCATTGAGCAGTACAACAAGATGATGGGGATGACAAGTAGCGAAGCGACAAAAGAAGTTTCCCCCGCACCCACCGAGCAGCCAAGTGTAAAAACTGCAGAAACACCAAAAAAATTACTGTTTTCCAATCTTGCAATAACTTCCAAAGAAGACGCCATAAAACTCTACAAGGAAAAAATGCAGGAAATGCAAGACTCGCTCAACTCAATGATGCCGCCTGCCGATGCGCCGCCGCAAATTCAGCGCGATTTTCTGACGGCACGAAAAATGGAGTTTCTCTCTCGCACAAAAGTGAAAGTAAAAATCGGATGGAAATGCTTCGCTTACAGTTGCCTGCACATGCAACCCAGCGAGTGCAGCAAACCTTTCGCAGGCGGTAGATGGATTTACGAAGAAAATGAAATTGTTACAAAAGTACGTGTTTAGAATTAAAAATTAAAAATTAAGAATTAAAAGATTGATATGGACAAGACCTTAAGACCGCAGCAAGAAACAGAAGACAAGACCTTAAGACCGCAGCAAGGAACAGAAGACAAGACCTTACGACCATCGGCAAGCCCTGATAAGACAATGCGCCCGCAAACTTCGGCAGACAAAACATTACGCCCTCAAAGTTCGGCAGACAAAACCTTGCGACCGCAGGGAGCACCTGAAAAAACTTTGCGCCCTGATGGCAGAAAAATTGAGCAGCAACAAACGATTGCCGCTCGCCAGGAATACGAACTCAACGGCAAAAAATACGAGTTTGTAAAAGTGATTTCCGACTCTACCGGCGAGGCGGAAATATTGTTAGTTAAACACAAAAACAACGAACTGGTGCTGAAACTCTATTTTGCCCACGTTAAAGCAAATCACGATATTTTGGAAAAAGTTAAGAAAGCAAGAGGTTCCGTTTTTTTGGTTGATATTATTGAACACGGAAAATGGACAAACCCCGATAATCCGTCAGAAGTAAGGGACTTTGAATTAATGACTTATTGCAAAGGCGGCTCTTTGGAAGATTATTGGAAAACGGTGGGCAAAAATCCTGAAATTTTGGAAAAAATCATCCTAAAGGCAGCTTGTTCCATTGATTTCTTCCATAAACAAAATCTGATTCATCGCGATGTGAAACCCGCCAATTTCCTTTTTCTGAACGAAAAACCCGATTGGCAATCAATGGTTTTGAGCGACTTTGGAATTTCTATTGAAAGTGACAGCGAACATAAAGCCGAACCGAAAGAACAATTGCGTACAAAAGTATATGCCGCGCCGGAATCGTATGCATTAGTAACTGACGAAAAAGGTGTTGCTACTGCCCAAATCAGCGATAAATCAGATTTCTACTCACTTGGAATGATGATGCTTGAATTGTGGAAAGGAAAAGAAGAATTCGGCAATATTAAAGAACACGAGCTTGTGAAAATGAAAAATTACGACAATCTTCCTTATCCCGAAGATATGCCGCCACGCCTTTTAGACCTGCTACGCGCGCTTACTGTTTTCAAAGAAACGAAACGCGCCGGTTTTGCTGAAATCGAAAAGTGGAAAGAAGGCAAAAAGATTTTTATAGGCGAAGCAGATGACAATGTTGGTGAAATAAAAATAATATACAACGCAGAGAAGAAGCAGATTGCGCGTTCAAAACCCGAATTGGTAACATTGATGCTTGGAGATAAAGAAAATGCTAAACAATATTTGTATCGCGAAATAGTCAGAAAATGGTTTGAAGAACTGAAATTTAATGAGGCGGCAAATGAATTACACCACATCGTTGAGACAAAATATCCTAAAGACCGGGACGCCGGATTGATGGCTGCCTGCTATTACCTTGACGATGAACTGCTTTATACAGATATTACAGCTAAAGAATTGACTTCGGTGGAGGATATTGCCGCTTCTCTCATTAAAAACAAAACAAAATATGCCGACGCACTCGCCAATCACAACAACCTCCTATGGATTTATTTCCATTATCGTGGTGGCGACGACATCGTGGCTAATTTTCAGAAACTTTTTACCAACGATAAAAGCAAAAATGCAGATGCTGTACTCGCGCTAGCATACGGAATTAACCCGGAATTACCTTTCAAAATTACTAATGAAGATGGAAAAGTATTTGAATGTCAAAAAGTTGAAGATGTAATTGAGGTGGCTTACAACGAAACGTTATCCGACGAATCGTGGGAAGCGCTGAGAAACGAATCTTTCCGTACCTGGCTGCGCCATAAAGACCCTGCAATTGCAGGAAAACTGCTTTCAACGCCCGGACACGACTATAATACGTGGTGCGTACTTTATAACCTTTCGCCTAAAGTGTCGTTTAATTTACAAATGGACGAAAAAGCCGGCGATTATCATTTCGACTTAAAAGCGCTTTGTGCTTATTTAGACGATAGGATGATTAGTTATATTATGTCGGGAATGGACGATGAGAGTTATGATTCACGTATTTTAGACCAGGTTTGCAATATCGAAAACACGCGACTTTACTTCTATATGAAGTCGAAAGGGTGGGACAAGCAAACTAACTGGATTAAGGGAACAATGAACATCGAATCTAAAGAAAACAAAAACAAATACGCTCCGAACACCTGGCGGGTTTGTTTTTATAAAACCTTGAAAGGACTTAATTACGACCCCGCTTATTATTTCTCCAAAAGCAAAAAATATATTACCTCGCTTGAAGAGTTAAAAGATGTTCCCAAAAAAGAGATTCTTCACGCGCTTGAAAATGAATATCTATCTGATTATCTAACAATTTTCTTCCACGAAAATCCATCTTTAAATTTAAAAACAAAATTCACTTTTGAAAAAGAAACGGTAAAATATCTCGAAAAATTAGAAGAACTAAATCCCAACGAACCTTGGGTGTATAATTTCCGTATCGGAACAAGCGAGGTAGAAGGTAAAATGAAGAAAAATAAACGCCTGAAATCCACACATTTGTGGAGCAAACTTATTCTTGGTGTGCTGACTTTTGCGCTTACCGCTTTTACCATTTACGAGGCTATAAAATTTGTGGTACCACAATTCGATGCCGGCGCGTGGGCGAACATTCCCGCCATAGTTATTGCGGTATTGGTGGGTTTGATTTTGTGGCTTGTGAGAGATTGGGAATTGATATGGGCTGGTGTAATTGCTGTTGTGTGCTATTTTATAATGCGGGTACTGTTGGCTTTTGCCATTGTTTATCTGAATTATGTAGTGGCGGGAATACTGTTTCTCTGGCTCGTTATGGCTATTATCAAAGGAATTGCCATCAATAATCCGTTCAAATATATTTCCTCAACAATCAAAGGTCTTAACTTTGAAGGACAATATGTAGAACCGCTGCATTTTGCATTCAAAGCAAATGAAGGAGATTATTTTAAATCTTCGATTTCAGATGATTACAACAATAGCATCTATTACATTAAAGAAGCCTTGAAAAAGTTCTTCAAGAATTTTATTCCACTCTTTCTTGTATCGGCATTGCTGCTTGGGACAAACATTTATTTTTTGCAAAAATTCAATTTAAGCGGAGTAACAATAGTGCAAAAAACCAACCGGTACGAACAATTTATCGGAAAATATGAGGGTAAATTCGATAATCGCGAGGCGACGCTCGAAATTACAAATCTCACAGAAAATGAGGCAAATGCTACGATTACAGTCAAATACAACAATACCGTGCGCGAATCGCTTAAAGGTAAAATCGACTTGGAAAACAATACGTTCCATTTCGATAAGGTGCCGAACAAAAGCGGTAACTTAGCAGGCGCGTTCGATGGCACAATCAATCAGGAAGCAAAAACCCTTACGGGGCAATACCAAAATTATAAAACGAAAAAGAAGATATCTTTTACTTTTTCCAAAATTAAATGAGAGCGTAACAGCAACCCCCATTAACCATTAACCATTAACCATTAACCATTAATCATTAACCATTAACTAAATGAATTGTCCAAAATGTACCAAACCTAATCGCGATGCTGCCATTTACTGCAAATTTTGCGGCGAATCGGTTATTACCAAAAAAACAACCGCTTTGCAGGATTTAGTGGGATTGACTGATGTGAAAAATAAACTTCAAGATATTATTCAAACTGCCGAAAAAATCAATGAGCGGGCAAAACATAGCGGAATCCGTATCCCTATCGAAATGGATATGGTTATTTCGGGAAAATCAGGCACAGGCAAATCAAAACTTGTGGAAGTAATTCAGCAACTGCTTTATGCCGCAGGCTTAGTAAAAAATCCAAAACCGGTAATAGTTGATGCTGTTGATTGGGAAGATTTTTCAGGTACTGCAAAAAGTGACGGCAAGTCATCGGCGTGGGAAGAAAATATCAAAAATGCCAAAGGCGGTTTGCTCGTTATCGACAACGCACAGAAATTGATTCCGCAGAAAGAATCCGACGAGATTAACAAACTCGACCGCCTGTTTGCCGATATGGAAAAATGGCGCGGCGACCCGATTACGATTCTTGTCGGGCTGCCCGGACTTCGCGCTTTTATGGCATCGAATCCTGAAATTGCAAAACGTTTTGAACATCATTTCTTCCTGAAAGATTATACCGAAATTGAACTTGCCGAAATCACGGACAGAACCCTGCAAAATAAATATAAACTCGGCATAGAAGACGATGCAAAGACAAAATTGATTAATATTTTTAAAAACGACATTCGTCATAAGAACGATAAAAACAGCGACTTCCGAAATGCTCATACAGCTATTAATAGAGCGTCTTCAATTTTTGAAAATGTTATTCGGCGCGATGCAAGAGCCAATGTTGCCATACAAGACGATGTGAAAGGTACGGAATTTCGCCAAAAAACCTACGAGGAAGTGATGGCCGAACTCAACGAATTTGTGGGCGTTGACGAAATTCGTTCAAAAGTGGATGAAATCATTAAGAAGATGGATTTGGAAGTACTGCGTAAAGGCGATGGTGCAAAACGCGAAATCAAAGACCATTTCCTGTTTTTGGGAAATCCGGGTACGGGAAAAACAACCATTGCCCGTGTTTTCGCCGACATTCTCAACGCTCTCGAAGTGCTTCCAACGGGGCAATTAGTGGAAGTTGCAGCAAAAGACCTGATTGCAGGTTATATCGGTCAAACTGCGCTTGCCACCGAAGATGCTATTGACTCGGCAATGGGAGGCGTTTTGTTTATTGACGAGGCTTACGACCTCAACTCAAATTCTTTCGGAAAAGAGGCAATCAACACGCTTTTGAAAATGATGGAAGACCGGCGCGGTAAATTCGTTTGCATAGCAGCAGGATACTCCAAAGAGATGGCGGATTTTATTGCAACAAACTCCGGGCTTTCTTCACGTTTTAACGAAACGGTTAATTTCCGCGATTACAAACCCGAAGAATTGACCGAAATTTTCACGAGAATGGCGAAAAAAGAGAAATTATCGCTCGACCCGGAAGCCGAAAAACACATTTTGAATTTTTTCAGAAAAATATATATTTCCCGCGATGCCACGAAATTTGGTAATGCCCGCGAAGCCCGAAACGTACTGGATAAAGCAATGAAAAAACAGGCGGTAAGGGTGGCAAAACTCCAAACAACAGATAATTATAATCCTGCCGACTTGAATATTCTTACTCGCGAAGACATTGAGGGAGAAGATGTTGGCAAAGAAAAAGACCTCAATCAAATTCTTGCCGAACTCGACGAGTTTATCGGAATGACTTCCGTAAAAGAAGAGATACGACAACTCGCCAACAAACTCGAAATGGACAGAATTATGATGGAACGCGGACTTGTCAAGAACCCGGAACTGACCAACGTTCACATCGTGCTGACAGGTAATCCGGGGACGGGAAAAACCACTATCGCCAAAAAACTCGGCGAAATTTTCAAAGCAATCAACCTGCTGCCAACCGACAAATTGGTAGAAAAAGAGAGCAAAAATCTCAAATCGAGTTTTATGAACGATACCGCCAAACTTGTAGATAAAGCAGTTGACGAGGCAATGGGCGGCATTTTGTTTATCGACGAGGCATATTCGCTCGCAGGCATCGACCAATCCGGCAACATCGACAAAACAGGCGAAGAAGCGGTTGCCTCGCTCATTACCCGAATGTCGAACGATGCGGGAAAATTTGTGCTGATTTGTGCAGGATACAAACGAGAGATGGACGCGTTCATTGACAAGGGAAATCCGGGTTTCAAACGCCGTTTCACGCACTTTTTGCATATTGAAGATTATACGGTTAAAGAATTGATGGAAATATTTTTAGTCAATGCCAAAAAGCAAAAACTTCGACCGACCGATGAAGCAAAAGAGACGCTGGAAAAACTTGTGCAGCAGATGTACATCGCTCGCCCAAAAAATTGGGGCAACGCAGGCGAAATGACAAAACTGCTCGATAAGATAAAAATTCGCAAACAAAACCGCCTGCAAAAACTGAGAAGCGAAGGCGTTGATGTGTTTACACCCGAAATAGTAGAAACCATTGAGGCGGTAGATATCCCATTTGAAAAAAACAATGAAAAAGACCTCAATCAAATTCTTGCCGAACTTGATGAATTTATCGGAATGACTTCCGTAAAAGAGGAGATACGTAAACTCGCCAACAAACTCGAAATGGACAGAATAATGCTGGAACGTGGAGTTCGCAACGCGGAATTGACCCAAGTCCACATCGTGCTGACAGGTAATCCGGGAACGGGAAAAACCACCATCGCCAAAAAACTCGGCGAAATTTTTAAGGCAATCAACCTGCTGCCAACCGACAAATTGGTAGAAAAAGAGAGCAAAAACCTCAAATCGAGTTTTGCGAACGAAACCGCCAAAGTAGTAGATGTTGCCGTTGACGAGGCAATGGGAGGCATTTTGTTTATCGACGAGGCATATTCGCTCGCAGGATTTGACCAAATGGGCAACATCGACAAAACAGGCGAAGAAGCGGTTGCCTCGCTCATTACCCGAATGTCGAACGATGCAGGAAAATTTGTACTGATTTGCGCTGGCTATAAACGTGAGATGGACGAATTTATTGACAAAGGAAATCCGGGCTTTAAACGCCGTTTCACGCACTTTTTGCATATCGAAGATTATTCGGTTAAAGAACTGATGGAGATATTTTTAATCAATGCCAAAAAGCAAAAACTTCAACTTACCGATGAAGCAAAAGATACGCTGCAAAAACTTGTGCAACAGTTGTACGATGCCCGCCCTGAAAATTGGGGCAACGCAGGCGAAATGACAAAACTGCTCGACCAAGTGAAAAATCGCAAACAAAACCGCCTGCAAAAACTGATGAGCAAAGGCGTTGATGTGTTTACTCAAGAAATAGTAGAAACCATTGAGGCGGAAGATATTCCGTTTGAAAAACCCAAAGAGTTGAAAGAAGAGGAAATTTTTGCCGAACTGAACGAACTTGTGGGACTTGACAGCGTGAAAACCGCTGTGCGTGAAATAGCCGAATACATCAAAGTAGAGCGGGCAAAAGCCGAAGCGCTGGGCAAAAAATATCAGGGCATCAGCGACCATTATCTCTTTGTGGGTAATCCGGGTACAGGCAAAACCACAGTAGCCCGCATTATGGCAAATGTTTTCTACACCCTTGGCGTATTGCCGACAAACAAGCTTGTGGAAGTTACCCGCAAGGACTTGGTGGGGCAATATATTGGTACTACCGCCCCGAAGACCGCCAGAGCCATAAAATCGGCTGTTGGCGGCGTATTCTTTATCGACGAGGCATACTCGCTGGCGGGTACAGGCAACGATTTCGGACCGGAAGCAACCGAAGAAATCCTCACGTCGATGCTCAACTACAAGGGTAAGATGGTATTTATCGCTGCCGGTTATCCGCTTGAAATGCAGAGATGGATTGACTCCAACAGCGGTTTGGAAAGCCGTTTTACCAAAAAACTGCACTTCGAAGACTACAAGCCCGATGAACTTTCGCAAATATTTTTGATGAAAGCGGCAAAAGACCAACTTACGCTCACGCCCGAAGCAGAAGCTGCAATGCAACAGTATTTTACCAATCTCTACGACAATCGCGGAAGAAATTTTGCCAACGCCCGTGAGGTAAACAATTATTTTGATAAAGCAAAAAAACGGCAAGCCGCACGCTTGTTGCCACGAATGTCGGCACCCGATTTTTCACCCGAAGAATATAAAATTTTAACAGAAGACGACTTTATTAACCTTTAACCATTAACCACTATGAGCAACTGCCCCTTTTGTAATCAGGAAATAGAAAACGACAGTTTTTTCTGCGACCAGTGCGGAAAAGAACTGATGATTTGCCCCAACGGACACGGTATCAAAAAAGGAAAGTTTTGTACCCAATGCACAACACAGACCGCACTTGTGCCTGCGAAAGATTTTCAGCCTCCCACAGACCATCCGCAACAAGTAAGAAACGAGGAGCAACCTAAGGATGTGCAAACCGACAACAACTCACAAACCCTTATTCCCCCTGTGAGAGCGGAAGTGGTGGTGGAAAAAACCATTCGCCCTGCCGCCCCCCAACAATCTCCAAAATTTTTGCTCAATACTTCACTTAATGCCGCCTCGAATTGAAAAACGGAGCAATAATCGGCAGACGGGCAGGCGATTATGTGAATGTTTTCGCCACACAATCTTACGTCTCCGGTACGCACGCCCGCTTGGAACAGAATGGAAACGACTGGCAGATAATTGATTTGGACTCGTCAAACGGCACATTTCTCAACGGCGTGAAACTCAATCCTCATCAACCCTACGTCTTCAAAATCGGCGACACCATAGCGTTTTATGATGTAAAATTTGAAGTTAGCGGCTAACCATTAACCATTATTGGCATTAACCATTAACCATTAAAAAGATGTTTATCGAAACTCAAATACACAGCGACATTGGTTGCGTTCGCCCCAAAAACGAAGATATGATTCTCTTTGCGGGAAATCTGTATCGCGACACGACTTATCGCCTTGCTTTCGAACTTGGCGAAAATGTTCGTCTTGCAGCCATTGTTGCCGATGGAATGGGCGGATACAAAGGCGGCGAGTACGCTTCGCAACTTGCTTGCGAACTTTTCGACGATTTTGTGGTCAAACTGCCTGCAAACTTGCCGTTCGCCGAACTCGAAACTATGCTCAAAGACTGGGCGGAAAAAACACACGCGGTCATTGTTGCCAAAAGCCTCGAAGAAGCGGAATACGAAGGAATGGGGACTACATTTTGCGGCTTGCTGTTTTACGAAAAAAGCATTCTTGCGCTCAACGCAGGCGACAGCCGTTTGTATCGCTGTAGAAACGGGATTTTAAAGCAAATCAGCAAAGACCATTCGATGCGCGAACTCTACAACAATCCCACGCTGCCCTCCAACCAAATTTACAACTCGCTCGGGGCAGGCGATTCGGCGTTTATTGACGTAACCGACATTTCGGAGTACGTTTTGTCCGAAGACATTTTTCTCGTCTGTTCCGATGGTATTGTAGATATGATTTCAGATGAAGAAATTGAAAATATTTTGACAAACGAACCCAATGCCGAAAGATTGGTTACTGCCGCCCGTAACGCCGGAGGAAAAGACAATATTAGTGTGATTTTATTGTCAATTGGGTAATGAGGTATATTTACCAAAATTAATTTATTAACAATTATGGAACAAGAAAAACAAACTAACACATCGAATCTCATTTGGGAAAGGCATTTGCACCCGCAGGTTCTAAAAGTGATTGGTAATAACTTGGAGCAGGAACTTTCGGGTACCGATACCGTTGTGCTTGTTGGAGATGTAAGAAATTCTCAGGTTTTAATGACTTACAGCCAAAGTGTGGCTTTTTTTAGGGATAAAATGTTTGGCTATGTGGCACAAGTAATGAAAATTATCAAATCGAACTACGGAATATTTGATAAATTTATCGGCGATGGTTTTGTGTCTCATTTTAATAGTACTGTTTGTGAAAAATTTGGAAAAGATTATTACCGACAGATGCTCAAAGCGGCTCAGGAAATTATGGATTTTTCTATTCCGTTTTTTGATGAATGGGGAAAACAAATACGAAAACTTCCTCCCATACAACCCGGGATAGCCTTAGGGGTTGATTGCGGAATTGTTGAGTTTAGAAACTTGGATAACTATTTGGTTTCCATTGGAGAACCTATTGTCTGGGCAAGCAGAGTGAGCAACGCCGGTCAAAAAGGCGAAATTATTTTCAACAATATGCCCTATCATAAAGTGAGAGAATTGATTGATGAGTCTCATTTTGAACCTGTTGAGAGTGCTACAAAAGGAGGCGAAAACTTTACTGCCTACAAATTGAAATTGCCTATTTGGATATAATTTTTTGCATACAATGGTTTCAGATAATTTTTCCCCTGCCCCAATCCCTTTTTCCCCGCCCCGCGTTGACGACAAAACCATCGCAGAAGTAACGGCTGCTTTAAAATCCGGCTGGATTACTACCGGTCCCCGCGTGAAAGAGTTTGAGAAACGAATTGCTCAGTATGTCGGGGTAGATAGGATAGTGTGCGTTAATTCGGCATCAGCCGGATTGGAATTGATGTTGCGCTGGTTTGGCGTGCAGGAAGGCGATGAAGTGATTGTGCCGGCATATACCTATTGTGCTACGGCAAACGTTGTGGTGCACTGCGGCGCAAAACCTGTAATGGTAGATGTAAATGCCGATGATTTTAACATCAATATTCAGAACATTGAAAAAGCAATTACAGAAAAAACCAAAGTGATTATTCCGGTGGATTTTGCAGGATTTCCCTGCAATTATGATGAAATGAATCAGTTGGTTAACCAAGAAAATGTGAAACAAAAGTTTACCCCAAGAACCTCAGTGCAGGAAATGTTGGGTCGTATCCTCATTCTTTCCGATGCAGCACACTCTATCGGTGCCACGTACAAGGGAAAACGCACCGGTTGTTTGACAGATATCACTGTTTTCTCGTTCCACGCGGTAAAAAATCTCACTACCGCCGAAGGAGGTGCCATCTGTTTGAATTTACCTCAGGAATATAATCAGGATGAAATTTATAAAGAACTATGTGTAAAATCTTTACACGGACAAAGTAAAGATGCACTTTCTAAAACACAAATCGGAAACTGGCGCTACGATGTTTGCGAAGCCGGGTATAAATGTAATATGACCGACATTCTTGCCGCCATAGGTTTGGTAGAATTAGAACGTTACGAAAATGATATGTTAATGAAACGAAAACACATCTTTGATAAATATTCTGAGGCATTTTCAAAAGATGAGCGTTTTGAAGTTCCTGTGTACGAAACAGATATTAAAACCTCCTCGTATCACGTTTACCCATTGCGTATTAAAAACATTACTGAAAATGAACGCGATGCGATGATTCAACAAATTGCTCAACAAAATATTTCGGTAAATGTGCATTTTATTCCGCTCCCGATGTTGAGTTTTTATAAAAATGCCGGAAATAATATAGATGATTTTCCGGTGGCGTATGATAATTATGCTCGCGAAATCAGTCTGCCGGTATATTATGATTTGACGGATGAGCAGGTGGAAAGGATTATTGATTTTTTTTCAAAAATTTGATGGCTATATCTTAAACTTTTCTATTTTTGTGAATATAATTTTGAAATATCACGAACAAAAATGAATAACAGCAACTTATTTACAATTGACCGCGAAAAACTGTTTCGCCTGTTAGATGGAAAAGAACCTTCATCCGAAGAATTAAACATCATCTTAGAGAAAGCATATAAATTGAAAGGACTTGATTTGGAAGATGTTGCCGCTTTGCTGCGGGTCAAGGATGTGGCTCACATTAAAAAGATTATGGAGGTTGCCAAGTATGTGAAAGAGGAGATTTACGGAAAACGGTTGGTGCTTTTCGCGCCGCTCTATACCGGAAATGTGTGCGTGAACAATTGCGTGTATTGCGCTTTTCGCCGTGCTAACAAACATTTGGTGCGCAAAGTGTTGAATATGGATGAGATTGAGCAGGAAGCGCGAATCCTGTTAAAAGACGGACATAAACGTATTCTGCTCATTTGCGGCGAATCGCCCAGAAACGACATCAACTATGTGTGTGAAGCAATTCGCAGAGTCTATTCCATACACGTTGGGAAAGACAATATTCGACGAATCAACGTGGAGTTGGCACCAATGACGGTAGAGGAGTTTCAACAGTTGTCGAAAGAGAAAATAGGAACTTATGTTTGTTTTCAAGAGACTTACGACCCTGTTTTATACAAAGAATACCATCCGGAAGACACCCCCAAAAGCGATTATCTGTACCGATTAAATGTGATGCACCGCGCAATGGAAGCCGGAATCCCCGATGTGGGTCTGGGCGTTTTGTTCGGCTTAGCCGACTATCGTTTCGAGATTTTGGCATTGATGGAACACGCCAAAGATTTAGAAAACAAGTACGGATGTGGCCCGCATACCATTAGTTTTCCAAGAATAGAGCCGGCAGAAGGCGCCCCGCTGCCTGAAAATATTCCCCACAAAGTTTCCGACAACGATTTCAAGAAAATCATCGCTATTATCCGTATTGCGTTACCCTACACAGGTATTATTTTGAGCACCAGAGAGAGTGATGAGTTGCGTACAGAACTCTTTAATTACGGAATCAGCCAAATTTCTGCGGGCTCACGAACAAACCCGGGGGCATACAGCCACGTTGCCGATAAATCAGGAAGTCAATTTGCTCTGGGCGACCATCGTTCGTTAGAAGAAGTGATTTCCGGAATGATTGACTGTGGCTACATTCCGTCGTTCTGCACCGGCTGTTACCGGCACGGCAGGGTAGGGGCCGACTTTATGGATTTGGCAAAACCCGGACTTATCAAACAGTTCTGTCTGCCCAATGCACTGTTCTCATTTAAAGAATATTTGTACGATTTTGCACACGATGAAACCCGCAAAAAAGGATTGGCTTTAATTGAAAAAATGATTGCACAAATGCCTGATACAAAAGCAAAAACAAAAATTGTGGGAGAATTGAATGCCATTGATACAGGAAAACGGGACTGCTATTTTTAATCCTTTTGTTACCGTTTATTATTTCGTGTAATTTCGCCGCCTAATCAAACTTGAATATGAATTTAGGAAATAAACTCAGAAAATTTTTATACAAACATCTCTCTTTTGAGCAATACTTAAAGGTTTTAAGTGGCTTATACTTTTTTGCTTACCGTACCGGAATGTTGAAAAATCATCCTCCCTCGCAGTATCCTTATTTCTTAAAGAAAATCATAAAAAAGAACGATATTGTGCTTGATATTGGTGCAAATATGGGGTATTATACCTGCCTCTTTGCGCGCTGGGTGGGTAAATCGGGAAAAGTGTATGCCGTTGAACCTGTTGAGCCTGTGAGAAACGTGTTGGTTAATAACTCAAAAAAATATTCCCAAGTGGAAGTCTTACCTTTTGCCTTGGGAAAAGAAAACAAACCCATTCAATTGGGAAACAACACTTTGAAGAAAAAAGGATTTGTGGCATCCGGTTCCCATTTTGTAATAGATATATCGAATAATCCCGAGGCAGTAGAAAATCCTGAAGTTGTTTTTCAGGTAGAAATGAAAAAGGGTAGTGAACTTTTTGCAAACCTTACGCAATTAGACTTTATTAAATGCGATGTGGAAGGCTACGAAATGGTAATAATTCCTGAAATTAAAGAGATAATTGCCAAATTTTATCCTACTATTTTAATTGAAACAGGAGGCGATAATCGATTGAAAATAACAGATTTATTGATTGAAATGGACTATATAGCTTTTGTGTTGGAAAATAGAAAACTACGTCCTTTAGTTCCGGAAGACACAGCAGATATTCTGTTTATTCATAAAGAAAATGGTTTAATGATGCATCGTGATATTTTTTAACTTAATGTAAAACCTTAATATTTAACGCTATGGAAACTGTAGTCAGCGGCATACGCCCCACCGGTTTTTTGCACTTAGGCAACTATTTCGGCGCTCTTCGCAATTTTATTAAAATGCAAAACGAAGCCAACTGTTTTTTCTTTATTGCAGATTATCATTCACTTACAACACATCCAAAATCTTCGGAACTTCATACCAATATCAAAAATGTATTGATAGATTATTTGGCAGCGGGACTTGACCCAGAAAAAGCAACTTTATATGTGCAGAGCGACCTTCCGGAAACTACTGAAATGTACCTGTTGCTCAATATGTTTTCTTATGTTGGCGAACTGGAGCGCTGTGTTTCTTTCAAGGAAAAAATTAAGAAACATCCCGACAATGTAAATGCAGGACTGTTAACTTATCCTGTACTGCAAGCGGCAGATGTCTTAATTCATAATGCCGACAAAGTGCCGGTAGGAAAAGACCAAAAACAGCATTTGGAGATGGCGCGAGATTTTGCCCAACGTTTTAATTATATATATGAAACAGAATATTTTAAACTTCCTGTGGCGTATAATTTTGGGAATGAATTGGTAAAAATTCCGGGCTTGGATGGCTCCACCAAAATGTCAAAATCCGACAATGAAGCCTCTTGCGTTTATCTTTCCGACCCGCCTGAAATTATAAGGAAAAAAGTGATGAAAGCGGTAAGCGATTCCGGTCCTACTGTGCCTAATCAAGAGAAACCCCAAGCCATTGAAAATCTGTTTCAATTAATGAAAACCGTTTCAAAACCGGAAACACTATCGTTTTTTGAAGAACAATACAATGCTTGCCAGATTCGCTACGGCGATATGAAAAAACAGTTGGCAGAAGATATAATTGCCTTTACAGCACCTATTTACGAAAAGATACTGGAATTGCGGAGCAATGAAAGCTATCTCAGTAAAGTTGCGCGGCATGGGGCAGAAAAAGCAAGAGAAAGTGCGACAAAAACGGTTAGGGAAGTTCGCGAAATTATTGGACTTCGGAGTTTATAACAAAAAATCTTCAAAATTTTCTCTATGAATTATCTCAATGGAACTGTTAGGATAAGCTTCTGAAAATATACTTGTTCTTGTTGTTTTCGCAGCAGGATTCCACTTAAATTCAAAAGCAGAAATTTTACCGTCAGATTCTTCAATATAATCAATTTCTTGTTGCTGTTGCGTGCGCCAAAACCAATTATTAACCCATAAATCGTTGTAATTTACTTTTTTAATTCTTTCGGAAATGACAAAATTCTCCCATAAAGCACCAATATCATTTCTAAGCTCAACAGGATTAAAATTAGAAATAAGTGCATTCCTAATTCCACTGTCCCAAAAATAGATTTTTCTACTGTTTTTCAATTCATTACGCAAATTTCGACGGAACGCACTTAAACGAAAAATAATATAAGATTGTTCCAAAAGAATGATGTATTGTTCAACGGTTTTACTGTCCATTCCGCAAATTTGACCTAATTCATTGTACGAAACCAGATGACCTACCTGAAATGCAAGTGCTTGCAGTAACTTTACAACTTTATCGGGTTTGCGAATATGTTCCCATCGCAAAATATCTTTATATAAATAACTGTTAACTATCTCTTTCAAAACAATTTTTTCATTTCCAAAATTAGAGACTATTTCCGGATAATACCCGAAAACTAAACGATGCGTTAATAATCTTCGCTCATTAATTAAACCATGATGTTCCTTCATTTCGGAAAACGACAATGGAAACAACATGATTTCGCGTTTACGACCTGTTAAAGGTTCGTTAATTTTATTAGCCAAATCAAAAGAGGAACTTCCCGTTGCGATAAGTTGAACGTCAGTAATTTGGTCGGTTATTAATTTTAGTTTAATGCCAATATTTTCGATATATTGCGCTTCATCGATGATTAAAGTTTTGTTTTGTCCGATAATAGTTTTCCAGCGGGTAGAAGAGATATCGCTTAAAATTGTTTGCACATCGGGGTCATCGCCACTCATCCATAGTACATCATTTTGATTATCAAATAAATAATGCAATATGGTAGTTTTTCCAACCTGCCTTGCACCCATTATAACAACTGCTTTTTTTTGTTTTAAAGCGTCAGTGAATTTCTTTTCAATGAATCGTTTTATCATGATTTAAAATTTTCTGCAAAAATAGAAAAATTTTTCTATTCCGAAAAAAACATTAATATTTTGGATTATATTCCGAAATTATTACGTTTTTTTTGGAGTATATTCCGAAAAAAATCAATGTAAAAAATATTTTTCAAATATCTTACTAGTGAATATTGTTATTGATTTTGGAAATATATTCCAAAATTTCCTCCCGACCTTTAGCGGTAGTGGCTGAAGATATAAAAATAGGTGGAAATTCATCCCAAGTTTCTAACATAGCGCGTTTAAAGGCTTCCACATTTTGTAAAACCTTAGTAGCAGAAAGTTTATCTGATTTGGTAAAGATTAACGCAAAGGGTATCTGTCTTTCGCCTAAAGAGTTAATAAAATCAAGGTCATTTTTTTGCGGGTCAAGACGGGCATCTATTAAAACAAAAACTATTTTTAAGTTTTCTCTGAGAACAAGATAATCGTGAATCATTTTTACCCACTTTTCGCGCATTGTTTTCGATATTTTAGCATATCCATACCCGGGTAAATCTACCAAGTACCAGGCATTATTCACTAAAAAATGGTTGATGGTTTGGGTTTTTCCGGGTTTAGCTGAAGTTTTAGCAATTCCCTTATGGCTTGCCAACATATTGATTAACGAAGATTTACCAACATTAGAACGACCAATAAAGGCATACTCGGGTAAAGAGGGTGGGGGAGCCTTCCGCCAATCCACCTCGCTTTGCAAAAAAACTATTGTTTTTATCATAATTTATTTATTTACAAGTAACAAAGAAAAATATCAACACTTTCTTACGGTCTTATGGTCTTACGCTCTTACGGTCTTTTCTCTTATACGAATAAATATACCTCTTCTTCTTCTCCTCGTTAATATCCTTAATCTTAATCATAATAGCAATCTCTTCCACCGGTCCAAATTCTGGATTTGCAGCAACACCAAAATATTTCATTGTTTTTGAGAGCGACATATAACTTTTGATGAGAGGAGGAATGGAGGTTTTTAAATCTCGCACGTTGTCGTTCAGTACCTTAAAATCTTCTTTATAAGAGCCATTTCTAAAGATAGAGCCAAAAATCTTTTTCCTTTTCTCTATCTCTTGCGGTTGAAAAGGGGAAATTAATTCTTTGTTTCCTTTAAAATATTTTCTCAAAAAGAAAAGGATTAAGTTTCTTGCTAAACGATTATAACTGTTGTACATAGTCATTTTTCCCAGGAAGAATTTAGCATCCGGATAATCTACGGCTAAAGTTCCCACGGCATCCCAAAGATTATCTAACGAAAAGAGTCCGAGGCGGGGATTGGTAGTGCCCTGGTATTTTGGTTGCACAAAACTACGCCCCAGTTCGATGGTTTTTTGCCACTGATTTTCAATAAATTTGTTTGAAAAAAGAAACAGTTTTGAGGTTGGAGTATGGGGGTAACCGTTTTCATCTAAAGGAACATCTTTTCCGAGGATAAAACGGTAGGAACTCACAATCTCTTTGGTTTCATTATTCCAGACAATCAATTGTTTAAAAGGAATATCAGCCGTATCGTATTCATCAATGTCAATCTCTTTTCCGGTTCCTCCGCCTGCTTCTCTAAATGTAAGTTCTCTCAGGCGACCAATTTCGCGCATCACATTGGGAGAATCGTGGGCGGTAATAATATAGATGGAATTATTACCTACATTTGTCTCGCGCAAAAACTTCTCTTCGGTAAGTTCTTTTTCTAAAAGTCCAATTTCGACTGGTGGTATGATTCTTTTCATTTTCAGTCGCGAAAATATATTTTTTATTTGGGTGCAGGATGATATACTTCAAAACTATTATCCGTATAAAAAAATATAATTTTGTTTAATGCAGAATTTTTAGTTGGAGTGGGGGATGGGGGAATAATTTTTTCTTCAGGAATATTATTTGAACTAGGATGTAGTGTTTTTTCCATCATAGGTTCATTAAAAATTTTCTCATCTCTCAACTCATTTTCTCTGGGCTGTACTGTATCCTCAATAGTTTTGGTTGGAAATATTGAAAACAAATCGGGTTTAGGAGGCAAATTTTGGTGTTTCTTTTCCTGTAATACTTTCATTTCAAATTCTTTATCTTCTGCACTGCGCCACATTTCGCCTACGCCCATTATCAACCATTCTGTCCTAATATCGGGATAGGAGTGCAGGATTTTTTTTGCCAACTCTAAACTGGGTTGATTTCTGCCTGTAAACAGGTGTGTGAGATTGGAACGGTTTATTCCTATCTGTTCGGAAAAGGATGCAGGAGTTAATTTGTAATACTCCATCACTTGTTTAATTCTGTCAATCATACTTTATAAATATTTACATTTGTTAAATTATCAATATTAACATTTGTGCAAAAATATATTTTTACCAATTCACTTTTGTAATTGTTGATAAAATTATGATTTCTAAAGTTAAATTATTTGTATAAAATACTGATTTATAGTATTATAAATTGTAATTGATAATTTAATTTACTATGTTAATATCTTTTCAAATCTTGCTAATATAAACAGTTGAATAATTTTAGTAATTTAACTGAAAATCAATATTTTAAATATTTATAATTGACTGTAATTTATTAAAATTCATAACTTTTGTTATATTTTACATTTAGACACGCACCAATCTGTTTCCAAACGTAAACAAACATTTATAAACAATAGTTGTGTTTACAAATGTGCAATAATCTGTTTGCACTTTTATTATGTTAACAATGAAATGAAATTGAAATATCTTCGTTTAATGATTACAAAAATTATTAAATATGAACATATCCATTTTATGGGCAGACGATGAAATTGAATTGTTGAAGCCTCACATTATTTATTTACAGAACAAAGGTTACAATGTTATTCCTGTAGTTAGCGGCAATGAAGCTATTGAAGTATTGGAAAATCAAATTGTTGATATTGTTTTCTTGGATGAAAATATGCCAGGACTAACCGGTATTGAAACTCTGAAACGAATGAAAACAATAGATCAAAATATTCCTATTGTTATGATTACCAAGAGTGAAGAAGAAAACATTATGGAAGATGCTATTGGAGGAAATATTGCAGATTACTTGATAAAACCTGTAAATCCGAATCAAATTTTACTCTGTTTGAAGAAAAATATTGAAAATAAAAAGTTGGTTACCGAAAAAAGCACATTGGCATATCAACAGGCGTTTCGTGAAATTTCAATGAAAATTTCAGATAAACTATCCTTAGAAGAATGGGAAAAACTATATAAAGAACTAGTTTATTGGGAATTAGAACTGGAAAAAATTGAAGATGAAGGCGTGGGCGAAATTCTTGCAGACCAAAAAAGTGAAGCAAATACCTGTTTCAGTAAATATGTGATGCGTAATTATCAAGATTGGCTGTTAGGAAATGTCAAAGAAAAACCGCTTCTTTCACATACTATCCTAAAAGATAAGCTATTTCCATCCATTAATAACAAACCTATCTTTTTGTTTTTGATTGATAATTTGCGCTACGACCAGTGGAAAACGCTTCAACCACTTATTAACGAGTATTATCGTACTGATTCTGAAGAAATGTATTACAGCATTCTTCCCACGGCAACCCATTACTCAAGAAATGCACTTTTTGCCGGACTTATGCCCGGGGAAATTGCAAAAAAATACCCCAATATGTGGCTCAATGAAAATGATGAGGGAGGAAAAAATCAGTATGAACAGCAATTACTGGGCGAATATTTAAAACGTTATGGAAAAAATGTAAAATATTCTTTTTCAAAAATATTAAATGTTGATTTTGGAAAAAAAGTGTTGGATAATATTCACCAACTTATGCAAAATCAGTTGAATGTGGTGGTATTTAATTTCATTGATATGCTTTCGCACGCCCGTATGGAAGTAGATTTGATTCGGGAACTGGCTGATGATGAAAAATCGTACAGAAGCGTTACAAAGTCGTGGTTTGAGAACTCCACACTGCTCGATATGATTAAATATTTATCCGCGCAGAAAGTACCTGTTTTTATCACTACCGACCACGGTACGATAAAAATTTCAAAACCGATTAAAGTCGTAGGGGATAAGTTTATCAATGCAAATTTGAGATATAAAGTAGGTAGAACGATGGACTATCCTGCAAATCAGGTATATGAAGTAAAAAATCCGGAAGATATTTATTTACCCAAAGAGGGTGTTACGCACAGGTTTATTTTTGCCACCGGCTCCGACTTTTTCGCGTATCCCAACAATTACAATCAGTACGTTAACTACTACAAAGATACTTTCCAACACGGAGGTATTTCGTTGGAAGAGATGATGTTGCCGTTTGTAAAATTAGTGCCGAAATAAAAAATCAAACACAGTTTCGGGTTTAATTTCAAAAGCCTCTTGACCATGCCTCATCACGCGCAGATTACGTTCCCCTTTAAGCGTAATTTTGTCATTTTCCACCCAAAGTGCAGTGCCTTCGCGCAGTCCCGCCACAGTTACCTGCTGATTTACTGCTAAAAACTCCTCAATTCTGTCCTGGCGCGTTTCTCCACCGTGGCGAATAGCATCGTTAATCGCCTCGGGGTGTGGGTCAATGTAGTGCGGATTGATTTGAAACGGCACAAAATCGAAACATTGGAAACTTTTGGGCATAATGATGGGCATATCGTTGGTGGTGCGCAGGGTAGGGCAGGCTACATTCGAGCCGGCACTCCAGCCAATAAAAGGTGTTCCTTCCAAAACCTTTCTACGCACCGGCTCTATCAGTCCGTTTGCGTGAATTTCGTGTACCAAATGGAAGGTATTACCACCGCCTACCATAATCACATCTGTTTGATTTACTGCATCAATGGGGCATTTTGCCTGATGAATAGAGGTTACCTTAAAACCATGTTTTTCAAAAATACCGATTACCCTTTCCGAATATGCATCATAACTTTCGGGATAGTTCTTGCCACCTACTTTTACACCTGCATAAGGGAAAAAAAGTATGTTTCTCTTCTCGTTTTTCAAAAATTCGGAGATTAGTGGCATACACCAACCCAAGTAGGGTTCTTTGTAATTTGTTGAGTTACTTAATAATAATAATTTCATGACAAAAATTTTTAGATTGATGGCGAAAATAGAGAAAAAAAATTATTTTTGCCGTCTCAATTTGAGAAACGTTCTTTGAAACGCGCCTTGGTGGTGGAATTGGTAGACACGCAGGACTTAAAATCCTGTGACCATTGCGGTCGTGCGGGTTCAAGTCCCGCCCGAGGTACGAAATTTTACATCAAGGTGTAAAAACGAATGCGGAAGTAGCTCAGTTGGTAGAGCACGACCTTGCCAAGGTCGGGGTCGCGAGTTCGAGTCTCGTTTTCCGCTCAAAGCCTCGAAAAGCATTAGTAGCCAACAAATTGCAATAGCAGTTTGTTGGCTGTTGTGTTTAAATCGGGACAGAAACGGGACAAACTAAATTTTTTGGATTTCTCACAAATCTAAAAAAAAAATGTCAGTACAATCATCTCGCTTAGCAGTATCAACTGCTTATTCTGCCGCAAATTACTTGCCGGCAACGTTACTATCCGATTCCAAATTTCAAACAATCTTATGCCGGCTTCTCTTTCGTAATAGTCGGCATAATCCAAAATCCACCGTCCATCGCGCGTTGGCGGCATGGATGTGGAGTATTTGAATCCGTGATGCAGATATACCGGGTTGGATGAGTTTTTTCCAAAAAACTCTAAATT
>Ga0209737_10000851_pt1 | contig 23299 bp, 26 predicted proteins | sample TergutCu122P3_FD_187284 | JGI IMG/M metagenome (GOLD analysis project Ga0209737, IMG submission 187284) | Cubitermes ugandensis P3 segment gut microbial communities from Kakamega Forest, Kenya - Cu122 P3 (SPAdes) (version 2) | ecosystem: Host-associated > Arthropoda: Insects > Digestive system... | reverse complement strand
AATTTGCCAGATTAAGAGGATATATTTCAACAATGAAAAAGAACGAGTGCTCCGTATTTCAAGCCTTGAAAGGATTAGCGATAGCGAAACCGATCCTAATAAGTAATTTTGGGGCTGAATAGTTACTTCTTTTATATATATTTAAAAAATCAATTTTACGTTCAAATTTGCCTGCCAATAAGCTGAATCGAACAGGCAGGTGCACAGTTCACAATTATTTGTTCTTTGGTGTTCAATTGTGAATTGCAAATTGCATAACCATTAAGGATCATAGCACTCATTTAATAAGGTATGATTGTTGTTCATCGTGATATTTGTGCATATTGTGGGTGCTGTGTTTCTGTCTGCCCGAGCGGGGCATTAGAACTCATTGATGCATATCTTGAGCCTAGTGCAGAAGAGTGCACATCCTGTACGATCTGCTCCCGTGCCTGTCCACTTGGCGCCCTGGAGGTTCTGTAATGAAGACAAATTACGATGTTATGGTGATTGGTGGCGGTCCAGCCGGAGCACTCGCTGCAAAAACCGCTGCAGAAGCAGGACTTTCTACCCTTTTAGTTGAAAAACGTCCTGCAATTGGTGCTCCTGTCCGATGCGCAGAAGGTATCGGAAAGGAATTACTTCACGAATTTTTCCCGGATCCAGACCCCAAATGGGTCTCAGCAGAGATCGACAAAGCCCATATCATCGCCCCAGATGGGCATCTTCTCTCATTAAATCCACAACATGCAGGTGCTGAAGTGGGATATTGTCTTGATAGAAAAATATTTGATCGTGAGCTTGTCTGGCAGGCTGCAAATGCAGGTGCTGATGTCATGGTAAAAACTCGTGCATCAACACCCATTATGGTAAATGGTGCTGTATGTGGTGCAAAACTTGAATATAATGGAACTGTGGCTGATGTATCGGCCTCTGTAACAATCGCTGCTGATGGCGTCGAATCAAAGTTCTCACGCTGGTGCGGTATTGATACAACAGTTCCTTTGCGTGAGATCGAGACTGGGGCTCAGTATCTCATGACAAACTTAGACATCGATAATCATGCAACTGAGTTTTATGTTGGAAACAATGTAGCGCCTGGAGGATATGTCTGGATATTTCCGAAAGGGGATGGTGCTGCAAATGTCGGCATTGGTGTCGTAGGTGATAGAGCAGCTCCTGGTGCACGTGCCATAAACTACTTAAACAAGTTTATTGACCAAAAATTCCCAAATGGAAAGAAAATAGAACTCATAGCAGGTGGTGTATCGGTCTGCAAACCACTTGACTGTACGGTTGCAGATGGCTTGCTTATTGCTGGAGATGCAGCTCGTGTCTCTGATCCACTCACTGGTGGTGGTATTTATAATGGAATGTACACTGGAAAGCTTGCAGCTGAAATTGCAACGCAAGCTCTCTCAGCAGGCGATGTGAGCAAAGCTAGACTCATGCCATATGATGAACAGTGGCGGGTCTCATACATGGGAAAAGCCATTGCACGTAACCATGTCATTAAAGAGATGTTTATCTCCATGAGTGATGAGGAGCTCAATTCACTTATCCACTCTGCATCTAACATCACTATGGAGGAGTTCAACACATTTCAACTCATGAAAAATCTTGTGAAGTTAAACCCAAGTCTTGCACTTAAATTTGGCATGAGCGCGATTAAAAATCTCATGGATGCTTTCTAGTACACAAAAAGAAGCACTATATATACTTTCGCTTTTTGTTTCATATGTGAAACTAATTTGGTGACCTGACATTCACCTTTTCTTTATAGTGATGAAATATCATCACTCTCACTCTGATATTTCATTCTCGTTTCGTGAGTCGCCTCTGTAATCCTATTAATCGGGGGCAAATTATGCTTTTAAAAATAGATGAAATTATTAGGCAACTATCCTTTGATCAAAGAATGTACAGAAATTCTTTTATGAAAAAAAGTTCAATATGATTAAGAAATATGTACCTCAAAAACGAACGTTTATGAGGTACCTCATAATGCAGACTTATGCAGTGGGGGATTATGCAATGCGATTATCACCAAAAATAGGCTATGTTCGTATCTCGACTCAGGACCAGAATGTGAAGAACCAGAGGCTACTTCTCCAAAAAGAGGGCGTTCCAAGAGATTTCATTTTTATGGATCAGGGTGTGAGTGGATCCGTCCCTGCGAAACATCGTCCTGGATTTAGAAGACTGATGAATCATATCACACAGCACCCTGGCGAAGTGACTCATCTCTATGTTGTTGAGCTGACACGACTTGGGAGAAATACCCTTGAGACTGTAACTCTGATTGAAGATCTTGAGTCACGTGGAATTGCTGTTTGGTCTCTTTCTCCAAATGAGGAATTTACAAGAAGCGATGATGTTGCCGTACGTCAATTGCTGCTTATGATTATGGCATGGGTTGCTGAGAGAGAACGAGCAAACCTTGTCGAACGCACTAAAGTTGGGCTTGATCGTGCGCGTGACGATGGAAAGTTTCTTGGACGCCCACGCCGTGAGATCGATTGGGCTGTTGTTGAGGTATTACGCGATGATGGTCTGTCATGGAAAGAAGTTGCTGAAGCTGTGGACATGAGTCTTGCACAGCTGTATCGGCGACGGGCTGCGGCAGGGCTTATTGAAAGCTAATACGAGATCATTTCCTTTTGATAATGAAAACAGTCACTATTTTGGCTGATTTTGTATTTTAGCATTTTTTGTATATTTATGATGTTTCTTTAATTCGTATTCTGTTTCTTTTTTCTATCTGAAAATAATAAAACAAAAAGCACTGTTCCAGCAAGGCAAAGCAAACCCATAACTTCGTACATCTGTGCAACTCCAATCAGGTCAAGAAGTAATCCAGCAAGCAGCGGCCCAACGATATCTCCACATCCTCGAATGGTGTTATAAACTCCCATTGTTGCTCCCATGCCAAATTCATGACCAGCATCAATGAGGTATACGTTCATGGCTGGCGTTGTAAGGAAGAGGCCAAGAGCGGTACAGATGCAGATACCAAGCACGAATAGAAAACTAGCACTGAATGGAATTAGTACAAATCCAATTCCAAGTATGAGACCTCCACTAACAATGAGACATACACGGCGAGGCCCATTTGCGATCCTTCCAAACATGCTCTGTAATATTCCACTTAAGATGATAGCAAGACTTACTGCAATCCCTGCCTCTGCTGCTCCGAGTGAGATTGAATCCATAAATAGTGGCAAGAAATTCAAGAAGGAAATAAATGCAATCTCTAAAATAAATGCGAATATGCACACAGATAAGATTCTGTTATCTGCAAGCAAGAGTTTGTAATCACGTAATACTGTTTTTTTCTTTTGTAATTGTGGAATTTCCTTTGGTGGCATTGGAGGAAGTAGTGCTATGATAATCACACAGGCAATAGCTGAAAAGGCAGTTAGTGCGTAAAATGCTTCATTAAATCCATACTGTGCATAAATAATGCCACCAAGTATTGGACCTGCTCCAAATCCAAGCATTGTGACCCCTTGGAACACACCCATAAACTGTCCCTCCTCGCCAGGTGCCGCTAGTTCGCCGAGATATGCCATTGCAACCGGAGCGATCATTGCTGATGAGAGGCCATGCAACAGTCGAAATAGCACCAATGTTTCAATAGATGTTACAACAATATATCCGAGTGAGATGACTGCATAAGCCCCAAGTCCGATCGCGAGAATCTTTTTTTTATCAACTCTATCTGACAAGCTTCCAAAATAAGGCATCGTGAGTGTGCGTGAGAGAGCAAATGCTGCAAACACTGCTCCTATCCAGAATCCTGTCGCTCCAAGGCCGCCTGCAAATACTGAGAGAAATGGAACAACAATCCCAATTCCAATAAGTGATATAAATACTGCCAGAGATAGGATGTAAAGGGTTCGCCTTCGCGCTTGTGGCGAGTCAAACACCGGATTACCATCTTGCATGTTTATTTCCTTCTTATTTTCTGCGTTTTGTTGGCTTTTTTTCGGGTATTTGCATCTTTTCTGTTTTTGGCGCAAAGAAAAACGGTAACAGCATGAATATCGCAATTATTATTAAGAACTGGGCAAAGAGCCAAAGTAACTGCACTTGTCGGTCATCAGAAAAGCGTACACTCATATGACGCACATTATTCCATGTTACAATGGTTGTGTAATTTGGCATGATCTCCATTGATGAAGCCATTGGCTGCATGGTTGCAAGCATCCTGTTTGAGAGGTCGGCACCAGGAGGAAATATTGCCGTTATATCTACTGCATCAATAAATGAAAGTGAGATTCCATTTGCTATTACTGGTGCATCGTATGATATCGTGTAATTTCCTGGCTTGAAGCTATATTCTCCACGTTTTTCTGTATAAAGGACAATTAATGCTGGATCATCACGTGAGGTGATGGTTACATTCGCGACTTCAGCTGGAATGATCTCTCCCAAAAATCCAGGTTTTGTAATTGCGTATCTCTCAATTCCGTACCCTATTATTGTTGCCAGATATGTCTCTCGATCGTCAGTGATTACGAGTGTTACATGTATATTGTCTGCTGCCACAGGATGTGCTATCATGAGGAAGCAGCATAGGAGTACGATTGCTGTTATGAATCGAGTGCGTGTAACAGTGAAGGTAAGGTTGCTTCGCATGATATTGGAGGTGCGCATTGATTGATAATCGTTTCAGGATCTTTGAGTAAATGGCCAGTTACTACACACACGACATGTTCGTCTTTGTCTATTATGCCTGTCTCAACTAACTTTTTCAGGCCAGCGACTGATGCTGCCGATGCTGGTTCGACTCCAATTCCTTCTTTTTGTGCCAAATCGCGTTGCATTGCAAGAATCTCTTCATCAGTTACAGCGATTGCTGTTCCATGACTTTCTCGAATTGCAGTAAGTACTTTTTCGGCATTTACTGGTGCTCCAATACGAATTGCAGTCGCGACAGTTTCTGGATTTTCATCAGGCACAATCTCAGGCAGATTCTTTTCAATTGCCTGTACAACTGGCTGTGCTCCTTTCGCTTGTACACCTGTCATCTTTGGCATTTTGTCAATTATGCCTAGAGCAGTCAGCTCGTTTAATCCCTTATATATTGCTGAGATGTTGCCTGCATTTCCAACTGGGAGAACGATTCTATCTGGTACATATCCCATTTGGTCGATAATTTCAAATCCTATTGTTTTTTGGCCTTCAAGTCTGTACGGATTTACTGAGTTTAATAAATAGATGCCTTGATCTTCGCACAGATCACGCACCAGTTCCAATGAACGATCAAAATTTCCCTGGATGGAGATGACTTTTGCACCGTGCATGAGTGCCTGAGCGACTTTTCCGAGGGCAACTTTGCCTGCTGGGAGTAAGACAATTGCTGGTATTCCAGCTTTTGCACCATATACTGCGAGTGATGCAGATGTATTTCCAGTACTTGCACATGCAACTGATTTCATGCCAAGTTCGAGAGCCATTGAGACACCTACTGTCATCCCTCGGTCTTTAAATGAGCCGGATGGATTCATACCCTCATGCTTTGCGTACAGGTGCGGCAGACCGAGCTCCGTTCCGATACGCTTTAGGTGGTAGAGTGGAGTTCCTCCTTCTTGGAGTGTGATGGGATTTCCTTTGACTGGCAGTAGTTCTTTATATCTCCATACAGAGAGAGGTCGGGTCTGCCACGTTTCACATGATGCTTTTACGGCATCAAGATCATATTGCACTTCAAGCAGGTGTCCACATGACCTGCATGTATATATGATCTCACCAGATCCGTATTTCTGTCCACAATGAATGCATGTGAGATGAAACATTAGATATTATATTAGATCTTGCAGGGCTATATATACAATGCACAATGTACAGCGCACAATTGAATCGCTACTGAGTAAAAATATTGATTAAATGGCAGCATTTTCAAAAAATATTTGTTTTCTTTCACTTTTTGTTTTACGGTGGTTTGAACTCTCATTATATCTCAACAACCTTCTTCATACTGTGTTTCATCATCGCCACCGATAGTCGGGAATTGATCAGGATTTGCAATTCCTTTTCAGGTTCTGCATTTCCGCTCTACCATTCTATTTTAACATTCTAAATATAATTTTTTCAAGTTCGTTCTGTGCACATGGAATAAGCTCTAAAAGGGAGTTCTCTTCGAGGAAGCGGGGAGTTGACACAATAGTCTATTCACCCTGGATTCCCGTAATTGTAACAAAGTCATTTTAAAAGGAGATGAAATGAGACAAAAAAAGCATATCTACCTCCGTTCAGCTTGAAACCATTCTCGTTACAATTTAATAATTGTAACGAGTATAAATCGAGGAAATTGGCTGAATTTTAGATTTACGACTTTATTTTGGTTTCATCGTTACAATTACGGGAATGCAGGATTCACCTTTATTACCACCTAAATTCTGCACGAAATTATTGTATACATTCACTAACATCACTAAATAATCTGATATTACGATGATTCACTCACCATATGAGCATATTTCAACGGTGAGATAATCCAAAACTCCCACTTTTTAACCTCCCATAATCGTATAATAATCGCATAGATTCGTAAAATTTCATTATAACTCCCTACATATCTCAGGGAGGTCAAATAGAACCTGCCAACAGGTTGCAACTTGTGCATTATGTATTGATGTGGTGAGACATGTATCACAACAATCTTAATTATAGCGGTACTACATATATTCATTGAAATGAGTGCTACCTATGGGTATTTATTCTATTTTCTCTGTGGAAATGAGAAAAAACAACGCAGGAGTGTATTGATATGGCAATAATTTCTAGGGAGCGAGCGAATAAGAATGTTGGGGAAATTCAGGTTGTAGAGTTCATGCTTGGCAACGATCTATTCGCCGTTGACCTTTTTGACGTTAAAGAAGTCATATCGTGGGCCGCAACAACTCCCCTTCCAAACAGCCCAATGTATATCATTGGAATTATTAACCTGCGTGGTGATGTCACTACGATCATTGATCTCAAACAAATCTTACAGATATCTGAGTCTGGCGACTGTGACGAGAACACTGGATTTGTTGTGCTTGATCCAGCTTTTACTGTCCGTCCGATTGGTATTATCGTTGATGAAGTCTTATCAGTCTCTACCTATTATGATTCAGATGTTGACCATCAATCCGGTGGTGCAGAGAGTGGCACAGATCACATCAAAGGGATCATTAAGAAAAAAACTCGTGTTGGAGATGAGAATCGCACGGATCTTATTATCTGGCTTGACATTCAAGCGCTCATTCAGCAGATGTCCCTCGGCGCACCATGTAATACTTCATGACACAAACACCTAAAGTGGCACATATAATTCATTAATTAAACCGGTATGCAACAACTAATGGCGAGAATGTGGAGAATTCATAATGGAAACGATATCAAATGATCAATATCAATTAATTTGCGAAACATTGCCAAGTCCAGTTTTCATCCTTGATGAAAAACAGAGCTGTATCTACGCAAATACTCGTGCTCAGTCTGTATTTGAATATAGTGCACAAGAGATCCAGACAAAATCCTTTCCTTCTCTTTGTGCATTTGATGCACAGCACACTGAGTCTGCTCTCATCAGCCTGCTGCAAAATGCAAAGGATGGATTAAAAACCATACCATGGCCCTGTAAAACACGTTCTGGACGTGTGATTGTGAGTCAGTTATCCATGAGTCCAGTCTCACTTGCAGGAGTGAAATACGTTATTATTGCGATAGCTGATATCAATGCGCTTGTTGACAAACAAGAACATGAAAAACAGGCTACATTGAATGATGTTATAACAGCTCTCACTCCCTTGGCTGATGAATTATCTGACCTTGCACAAGGAACGATTAGCGGAGCTGAACCACTCCCTCTCTCCTCCTCTTGTCCAGCATCTCTTCGAGATCTGCTTGGTACGATGAGACAGGATATTCATGTTGCATCCTCATCACTAACAGCTATATTTGAAATTATTGAAGCTGTTTCCTATTCATTTCAGGATGGACAGATTCGAGAACAGCTTCCCATTCAGATCCAAGGAGTGGGCTCTGGATATGAAACCGCGCTTCATTCTGTGATTTCCATTCAAAAATCAGTTCGTGAACCACTTCTCGCTCTTGACGGAATCCTCGATGTGATCTCAAGTGGTGATCATTCACTTCAGCGCGATGATGTACCATCTGTACTTCAGCGTGGAGACTGGATCCATATCTCAGACCTCATTCTGACCATTGCTGATCACAGCCGTGAGATTCTCCGTGCTGTAGTGCAGGAAGTAGATAGCCTTGGACGTCACGTCGATTCAATCTCTGCTATCAGTGCAGACATTGCAGAAGGTGCAGATATGGTTATGAGCAATGCTGAAAAGGTCTCAGTGAATGCGGAGCATGGAAAAGAAGCCGTTCAGCAGGTACTTCGAGCAATGGAAGATCTCTCTGTAACTGTTGCAGACGTCTCTAACCGAACTGAAGAGGTCTCAGGCTCATCCGCACAAGCTGACAAGCTTGCAAAACTGGGAACTGATATGGCACAGACTGCAGAGGATGGCATGCGCGTCATCAAAACCAGTGCTAATGACATGGATCGTATTATTAAAGAGATCCAGGATGAGATGAATAATATCGGCAAGATTGTAGACATTATTACGGAAATTGCCGGGCAAACGAATTTACTCGCATTAAATGCTGCAATTGAAGCTGCACGTGCAGGTGATGCAGGTCGTGGGTTCGCTGTTGTCGCTGCTGAAGTAAAGGATCTTTCTCAGCAGTCTCGAGCATCTGCTGGAAGTATTGCCGCTATGATTAGCTCTCTTCAGAAAAAGTCTGAATCTGCTGCTGGTGCCACGAAAGAGGCAATTGACGCAGTATCACAGGGAAGTGATGTCCTGGAAAAGACACTTGTCGTCTTCTCTGATCTCGTGAAATCAGTGGATGACATCTCAACTACCATTGAACGTGTTGCAGGTATGACAGAAGAGCAGGCTGCAACGGTTGAAGAGATTACTGGCAGTGTAAATGAAGTCTCCCATATGATGGTGGAAAGTGCAAATGAAGCTGAATCTTCTACATCAGTTACCAAAGAAACTGCTGCATCAATAACTGAATTGAACGAGGCAATTCATGAACTGAAAAATCTCATAAAACGCCTTGCTTTATCTGCTGATCCCACACAAAAAAATCTTCAGACAATCGAAGAATAGTCTAGATACATTCTTCATTTTTCTCTTTCGTGTAACTTATCAATGTCATCCCTACCTTCCCATGAGCTTTTACCTCCTGTCGCCCTCACAATTGCGGGATCTGATCCATCTGGAGGAGCTGGCATTCAGCGTGATTTATGTACGTTTCATTCATTGCAATGTATTGGAACGAGTGTCATTACTGCACTTACTGCACAGAACAGTGGGGCAGTAACTGGTGTGTATCCAGTCTCTACAGAATTCATCACTGCGCAGATGGATACATTGTTTGTCGATCTCTATCCATCTGCTGCAAAGACAGGGATGCTTTACTCACATGAATGCATCTGTGCGGTACATGAACATCTCCCAATAGATATTCCACTTGTTGCTGATCCAGTGATGGTCTCGACATCAGGGCATGTGCTTCTTGATCCAGATAGCATTGGTGCATTAATTGATTTGTTGTTACCTCGTGCGCTGATTGTGACACCAAACATCCCTGAGGCAGAATTATTGAGTGGGGTTACAATAGAGACAGAGGAACACCTGCATCAGGCAGGTGCTGCCATTCTGGATCTTGGCGTCCCCTATGTATTACTAAAAGGTGGACATAGTACCTCAAATACGAGTTATTCTGTGGATGTTCTCTTTTCAAAAGCAGGAGTCACATCATTTTCAAAGAAGCGTTTTCCATATGATGTACATGGTTCTGGTTGTCTTTTATCGGCAGCGATTACAGCGTACCTCGCTCATGAACTGTCTGTGTCTGAAGCATGTGCGTGTGCAAAGGAGTTCAGCGCCGATGCAATAGCAACTGCAATATCTGGCTCTTGTGGAGTACATATGCCGGGCTCGTGGTGTGAAAAGAGATGAACATTGTTTTATGATAAGGGTTGATATGGGTGGTACTCATTTTTCATGCAGCCATAACACATTGTTCCCGTTAAATTCCCTTCCATATGCCTTTTACGCAAATCAAGAGCTGTTTTGCTATTCCATACTTCTTCAAGTGGAGTTTTATTTAGATCACCTAGTATCAAATCATGGTTGAAGTCAACACAGCAGGCTGTCAATAATCCATTATATGTGACGTGAATCCGATTAAAAACCATTGAACACTGCTCCATCTTGAAATTATTTCCATGTGGTGCTAAAAACGATATGTTTTCACCAGACTGCTGAAAGAATGTTCGTGCCGGATGAACGCGAAGCTCGTCGCAATATGGTTGTACCATCTTTTGAAAACTTTCTACCTCCCCTTCTGTAACACTTGTTACGATGAAAGAGATCATAAGCTTAAAAGGAAGTTCCATCTCTTCTTTTAATGAATAGCAATCTCTTAGATTGGCAAGCACAATATCAAACTCATCTTTCCCATGAATGTATTTGTACGTTTCTCTTGAACATGCGTTGATGGAAAATTTGATACTGTCAAGTCCTGACATCAACATCCTTTTCATTCTTTCTTTTGTCGCCAAATCTCCATTTGTGTCAGAATAGATGTATTCATATCCGATATCCTTGGCATTTTGGATGTGTTCTTCGATATGTTTACATAGAAACATCTCTCCCGTTGTATATAAACCGACTCTACGCACGCCCATATCATATGCTTCCTGCAAAATTCGTTGTAACAATACAGGATCAATCTCCCCTTTTTTGTTCTTCATCACCCTATGGGCACAAAAAACACATGCATGATTACAGCGGTTGGTGACTTCAACTAACATATCCTCAGGTACTGTGTTCATTTCGTTTTATCTCATAAAAAACCAAAATTGAGACAATTTGTTGAGAATTTAGGCTTTTAAACACCAATTTGCATAGCTCAAAAAGGATCGTTTATGAGCTACTTAATTCTCAAATGGAAATAAAACTCAAAATGCAAAATAATTAAAAGTATGACAACAAAAATATACCTAACAGAGGTGTCTCATAAACGATCCTTTATGAGCTATTCAAAAATACTTTTTTCTTGACACCAATAGATGATTGAGGGAACCTTCATGCCTTGATCGGAGTTGTGCACCAACGAATATTATTTAAATGTCCGTCAATTTAAAATGCATAATTACAGCAATTCATCAATGCATTATGATTAACATGGGTGTAATTATGGGTCATTCTAGTCGGTCAAAAAGGGTGGATCGTTACTGATATGGTTTGATGTTGGTTACGTTTTTTAAAAGAAGTTTGACGAGTATTTCACTCATCATCAGATGATATCTCATCGTCTTCGTCATTATCGGGCTCTTCACCCTCAGGCAATGCTTCACAGATTGCAAGCTGATACATCCAATCCAGTAACAGTGTGCATTCTTCTGCATTGCATTCCAGCTCACATGCAACACATGGAATTAGATCGGTACCTGCTAATAAGAGATTCGGATCAACTGGGCCACGACATGCAATGAGACGATATGTTTTGATACCATCCTGCCTATGCTCAATTCTCTCGACTCGATTCATATCGAGCAACTTTTTTACAATCCTTGAGCATTTGCGACTATCCACACCCAAAATCTTCCAGAGTTCACTTTGGAGAACTCCATTTTCAGATTCGGAAATGACTACTATCGCTTGTTGTTCCAGATCTGTCATGTGTGGTAAGTTATGCCGCAGGGGCGATTGAGAGAATGTTGTTTCCTCTAATTACGAGCGAATCATGTGATTTGTCTACTTCTCCAGGAATACGCTCGATTGCCTCTTCGATGTGGACATTCATGTATTCATCAACTGCAACGAGCTTCCCGACAAATGTTCTTCGCTCATCTTTGATTTCAATGTTTATTTTCGTCTCAACAAGGGAGAATACCTTCTTGATTGGAAGAACAATGCTGCTAACCATTCTTCTTTATATAGCGACTGCGTTACGGTTAAACCTATCTCACGTTCCTATGATCTTTTGTAGACTAATACGCAGACTTATCCAGTGTTTGGTTTACACCAACGCTACCAGACACCAACGCGGCGATCATATTTGCTTTTGTCAGCTTTATTCGCACCAGCATATGCGTACACTCTCTTAATCGTTAGTGCCGGTTCGTATTTTCCAGTTCTCTTGCATATTGATCCATTTCGCAGTTTAATGTGGTGGATCTTACATTTCACTCCATTAATTTCGTATTGCTCTCCTACGTAAAAACGAGCATTTCCTTCACACACGAGATATAATGGAATTGTTTTGTGTCCCTTATGTACTGAGAATCGAACAACAACCTCATCGATAGATCGCGTCCACAGTGTATCTATTTCATCTGCTTGTGCTGCCGTCACTCTCTTTGGACCACATTCTATTGCCATGATCTCAACGCCAAATGCATTCTCCTCATCACATTCTGCAACAATATGATCCCCAACTGCAACTCTTTCTGTGCAGTACATCTCACTTCGACATACGAAGGATTGATTTTCCCTGCTTACGATCGTCTTTACAGAGGTCAGTGCTGGTTCTTTTGGCTTCTGGAGAGTTTGCACCCGACCACATTCCACACATTTTACAACGAGATTGTAATCACCGCGAAGTATTTCATGCTCAGTAATGGTCTCACATACTGGGCATTCTATATCGATAATATCCATTAGCAGTATTGTGTTTTCGTGTTGTATATAATGTATTGCATTAGTGAAGATTCATCTGCTTATACTTCGACATCTCCTCAGATGACTTGTATCTGTGAAGAGATAGATGCAAAAGGTCACCCTCTTGTATCAGCGACCCATAAAACAACGTTTGAGATTACAAAGGAAGTCCATCTTACTGTGGCAGGAGATTGTATTATTGGAGTTGCAGCAAACAAAGGAATAACAGATCTCAATGATGAGTTTCAATTAGCGCTGAAACATGATGATGCAATACTTAAGACGACATTGATCTGCGAGGAGCATGAGGTCGTCGTGACTTCACGTGGCTCTTCAATGATGACCTTTGCCCATGCAACTGATCTCGTGTGGCGACGCAGCAGCTTTATATGTGGACGCACAATAGGTATTCAGTCAGATAGAACTGCTGTTCTTCTACCTCGTGATCTTATCTCTGCGCTGAAAGAGGAGGCAAGGCTGTCTGTTTACTTAGAAATCATGCGCTCGTAATTGCAAACAAAATCTATTATCTTGTATGTTGCAAAGAACTATATGGAGATCTTATTATGGATAAACTAGGATTAGGCATGTTACTCATCGGAATAGTCTGCATTATTGCAGGTGCATACGGAATATACTACTTCTTGGATGAAGCTATTGAATTCATTAAAGGTGGCATCGGACTCGCATTTCTCGGTGTCGGCTTAGGACTTGCATTTCTTGGCGCTATTCTTGTAAAAGATGAATGTTGACGCTAACCCATTACCTATGGCATAATGCACAGAGGGTATGAAATGAACGTGCAGAGCTTATTAAACGAATTAAAATTGGAAAAAAACACCACTTTCAATTATTTTAACAAACGATGAAGTTACAGTGGACAGACCAAGCAGTGAAAACTGTACACTCTCTCTGCTGAAGCGCGCTACGGATGGGGAAATTCTGTGCTTTGACGGCAAGAAATTATCCTGCCCTGGCGCAAAAAGAGGGATGGGCTTTTATGATGGCCTTCCACTCTGGCAGGAATAGAGGGTGACGTTGCAAAAACCAAAATGGACATATTGATTCGATATTTCGATGACGAAGAATTTGCAAGTCGCAAACAATTTGTCGTGGATACAGTCAATGATTTTAACATTAAATATGGTGAGGACACTGTGAAGCTGGATATAAGAGACCAGTATTATAACATGAAAGAAAAAATAGACCCTCAAATAATCGAATATGCGAAAGCCGCGTTTGTTGCAGCAGGCGTTGAGCCTGTTATTGTTCCCGTTCGCGGAGGTACTGATGGCGCTATGCTTTCTTACAAGGGTCTGCCTTGTCCGAATGTCTTTACTGGAGGATATAATTTCCATGGGCCATATGAGTTTATCCCGTTAGAATCTATGGAAAAGGCTGTTCATGTTATTGTAAGCTTATCCCAAATAGAAAATGCGCCAAAAATCAACGTAAATTAAACTCAGGCATGATATTGCAATGAAAGACTATTACGAAACGTTAAACGTTTCCCGCGATGCTGATGAAAAAACCATTCGGAAAGCATATTATGGGCTTGCAAAGATCTATCATCCAGATGTGTCAAATCTTCCTGATGCAGAAGAACGATTTAAAGCAATTAATGAATCATATTCTGTTCTGATGGATCCTGCAAAACGTGCCGCATATAATGCAGGAACGTATAACCCCATGGGAGGGCAGCAGGAGTATGCATACCAGTCTGGTCGTTCGGGTGAAGATGGCGCATATTACTATACATACACCTATCAGACATCCTCTTATCCTGGTGGCTCATCTGTATACTATAAGACGTTGGGATTGGCACCACTGGTAGCTATCATTCTGTCATTTTTTGTACCTGGTGCTGGTCAACTCTACAAAGGTCACTTTTTGAAGGCTTTTTTATTCGTCTTTGGTATTGCAATCTGTTTTTCAGTTGCATCTGGCATTATTACTATTCTCCTTGCTATTGGCTTGTACATCGTGCTTTGGATTATCAATATGGGTGATGTTATTTTCACTCCAATGGATAGCAAACGAAATCCTTTTGTTGCAGGGGTCTTGTCGCTTATTCCTGGTCTTGGGCAATTTTATACTGTGCAGGCTGGTAAAGGAATTGTTCTTTTGCTGTTCACAGCATTTTTCTTTGCTCTGTCTGCCATCATTCCATTTATTGGCATTCCTGTCCTTGTCATGCTCTGGATTTATAGTATTTATGATGCATGGCGGGCTGCACAGCAGTTGAATACTGCCTGGTGACACAATGCACAATTCGCCTATTTTTTGTGGCTCAAAAACGAAAAAAAGAATTATGAAAACGTTGTGTACATATATCCTGATTGAGGCGTCCAGATGAGAAGCAAGTCCTCTTCATGACCCTCAACTGGGTGAATATGTGCATATCCTTTTTGTAACTCGGTTGTGCTTGCCCGTGGTTCGACTAAAATTGAAAATGCTTGTATCGCTTGGTCTGCATTGTCAAACATATGAGTGAAGATATAGATAACTTCATTTCTGTCGCTAGGTGTGATTATGACATACCCTGGCTGATGGGTTAATACGACGTCAGTGTTACTAAACAGTTCATAGTCACCATAAGTAACCCCTCTTCTTTCATCCCCGTATACTCCTGTTATGCAAGATGCTAACATCACGATCAGTACAATTTCGCGTAATCCTTTCATGCAGTCCTCCTTTGTAATATGCACAGTTACACGTAATAATAGTACCACTTACCACGTGTAGATTGCGATGCTTTTTTGTGAGCGTGATATCCTTCAATATCTGACCGATAAAGTAGGTTACGTTTTACACGAATGTGTACACGTTTTGAGGTGTTAATAAAAAGAGATTAAGATAAGAACTTCCTATTTTCAATCAAGCAGATAAAATTGTGTGTGTTATATGTGCATTCATATATTTATTTTATAGTGGGTGTATGCTGAGAGTATAGGTCACGCATAAACATCAACGACCTCATTCTTTTAGGTCTTATCATTGTCCATATTTCTATTATATGGTAGCATCCAGATCCAGATAAAACAACTTCCTGAAGTGATCCGGATGATATCGTGTTTTCGAATCACGAAGCCCAGGAACTCCCATATCACTCTCTCTGTCAATAAATAGGTATTTTTCCTCCATTCTGACAGCAAGAGCATTTACCAGTTCCTTATAAACCCCTTCGTTCTCATGCAGACCCTTTTCATAGTGCACAACGAGGGTATCAGGACTTAACTCTTCATATACTGACATACCAATAATCGCTCCATTCATTCCTGAGCGCACGACAATACCTGAGAGATGCAATGCATCGAAATACTTAAGGGCCGTATGTAACGCAATGCTCTCGTGCTTTAAGATCTCGTACTTATCGCATTCATGCCACTCACACCACTTCTGCAAAAATTCCAGAATCTCTTCCATATTCTCAGCAGATACTTCTTCGATAGATGGATCTGTGGTACGATGAAATTTGTGAAGCTGCTTTCGAATGGTGAGATATTCTTTTCCTGGAAGCTTTGCAAGCATCTCTGTGCGATATACATAATCAAAGAAGTTTCTATCCTCACGAAATACAAAATGTGGATATAATTCCTGGTATGCTTCTATCTGATCCTCTTCAAACAAAAAAAAAGGTTGAGCATTTCCTGTTGCAAGCGCCAGATCCATTACATTTCGTAGCACTGAATCATCAGCAGTGCCAATTGGAGCTCGGTATGTGACATATCCATTCACGGTGGTTCGAACAATAATATTTCCACGGGTAATGAGGAACTCTGTTTGTGCATACTGTTTCCAGCAAAATAGGGTTGCAAATGAGTTTTCAGAGTGAGTTATCGGATGTTTTTTGTATATTTTTTGAAAACTATCTCGATCTTCTATTGTAATGGGCCTGAAGTCATGTGGATTGATTGTCATGTGAACCTTCCTGAAGGAGACAGATATATTGTGGCATCGTGTGCCAACCGCAAGATGTGTAAAATTTGGCAGTACCTGGCTGCGCCATCAGCATGATCGAGGAAATGCCGACACTTTTAATATATGCTGTCAGATGTGATATCAATGCAGAACCAATTCCCATTCCTCTGGTTATTGGAAGCACCGCAAGATCTTGAATATATGCAACAGACACTCCATCAGAAAGTGCTCGTCCCATACCAACAATTCGCCCATTCGCATCCTGTGCAGTGAAAAAGCAAAAGCTCGATTCAACAAGACGTGGAATACCTGCGGCATTGTATTCCTCCTTCCACCACCCAGCACCAGCATATAGGCTTACGATATCAGCAATTTGCTTTTCAGTGCAGTTTGTCAGGCGGAAAAAGGAAATGTACATTTTTTCTCACATTCACTGCCACAAGGCCATCTCAGTTGTTATCTCATCATGTATGATATGCAGATATAAAGAGTAGGCATTTTGGAAGTTGTGCTATGCGAAAAATGAGAATGTATTATAAATGTATTTGATATTGGGTTATTCTCTATTTTATTTTGCCTCTTTGCTTTTTTGATAATGCTGCTTTATTTTATCAATGTGTGCGAGCTTATCCATTTCTTTTCCATATACACAGATTCCTTTCTTGTCAATTGCAACAATGCCATATATTGGGATAAGTACTTCTGGAATCTTTTGAGTTGGAATTTTTTTCATATTCGTAAAGTTTTCAATGCTGATCTGGAAGTGCTTTGTAAGTAATTGTCGCATAGCCATGATCCAGCTTCGTAATTCTTTACTCTCTTCCATGTTCCAGGTCTGCATTTTCTTCTCAAGCTTTGATATCTCATCAATTACATCAGCACTTGCCTCGATATGGCTTTCAATTGCTTCTGCAAGTTGCTGTTCTGCCATGAATGAAACGTCATCATCGTACATATGAATCTTAAATATGATATCTGTGCTTATTTGAATAAATAAGTTATCAGTGCACGTGTTCCATGTCACTGCAACTCTTTTTACCCTGCAACATATCCTGTTGGTCTAATGATATCTGCAATTGTTGCTTTTGTGAACTCGCATGCCGGTGCAGTTTTAATTTTCGCGGTAGAGACGAATTTGACTTTCATGCGTGCTGTAAGACGTTCTCGTTCGAAGATATGGCTTCCACTCATCTCTACAGTATGTTTCATAAAAATAGTGCTTGATATCAGATGAACAATAATACCTGGATCCCCTGCTGCGATATCTTCACAATCAATTGAGGTCAGAAAGATGTCGGTATTAACCGTAGCGCTGGCAAGAGAGATAATGTTGTTCGCACTGATGATTTCAACCGTTCGAGGAATCCCTCGTTTGAGCTCATCTATTGTTCCTTTTGAAATTCCTGTTAATGTAATACAATCCATATCGTTCACCCGTACATTTGCAGCATTTCACGTTTTTGCATATCATCAGTATTATTATTTGAAACATCTTCAGCAAGGCTGTGCATCTGTGATTCAATGCTTTCTGCTTGATCAAGAAGATCTGACACATCCATGTCTAAGGAGAAGTATGTGTTCAGCACAGAGATGGTAGATGCAGAAGCCCGCGGATCAGGCACATTGATGGTTTCTGCTAACAAACCAATTCCTGGAATTTTCTTCATTTTTGCTTCGAGGAGAATACTGCCTGTGATTCCTGATATATTTCCGATCTGAAGGGGAATACAAGTTTCTGGTAGTGTTCCAAGTAGCTCTTTTTCAGTTACTGTAGCAAATATTCGATTTTCAGTTTCATTTGTTATAATTCCGGCAATTACAACAATTTCTTTTATGGAGATTGATGTAAACCACGAAACAAGTGTTTTTGCAACTTCATAGCAGAGTGCAGGCTGAATTGGAATATCTGCCAAAATAGCGATAAATTTGTCCTTTGCATATATTCGAACCGGTACCGAGATGACACCGTTTGACATCAAGGCCACTGGTGGGAACAATTTGCTTGTGATATATCCGATTTGTTCGAATTCTAAGACGTCTATCAGGTAAGAGACTGCGATGCTTCCAACAAGTCCATTTCCTGGAAATCCAATTATTACAGTGCTTTCTGGGGATGGAGTTTGTTCTGCTTGGATGAGCACATCTGGTTCAGGCTGCAGTGCCGTAGGCTTCATATACCGTACATATACGTTGTTAGATAAAAAGTGCTCGGTTTGCGAATATCCAATCCAACAAAACGATCTGGTAAAAGATTTGAGTGAGAGGAGTAAGCCCCCTTCTGTTTTTGCGGCATTCAGCTATTGCGTCAAACCCGAAGATGCATTGGGCTGCACGTATCCTTCTGTTCTGACTTGCACCTGCAGGGATTTACCGTTCCACCATCACTTCCTGATCGTTGCTCAGCCGTCTTCATTGCTCCCAGGAGGACGTATCGTTTCTGTGCCATTGCCATGACTCTCGCCATCCACACGTGAATGTGGCTGCATGCCCAATTGGTGGGGGGACTTTCCTCAGTAGTTCGCCTATGTGACAACTTCCGTTAGCCGCTCTCTCTCTCTCATTATGATATGTGAGGCTCTGATTGATAAACTATTTTGGGCGTTACTATAAGCAACCTGACTGAACCTGTCGCAGTAGCGGATCTTCTTCGTGCAGGCGTTGATTGTGTGCAGATGTTTGATGGAATTATACTGAGATGAAGGCGCTACTATAAACAACAAAAGCGAACATAACAAGGCATCTATGACAATTTACATCGCGATGGATGATACTGATTCACTTGAGTCACGCGGTACAGGAAGGCTTGCCCGTGAGGTTGCCCGTGTTATTTCGGCACATTGGCACGTTTTTGGAATTACACGCCATCAGCTCTATGTGCATCCTGATATTTTGTATACCTCACACAATAGTTGTGCTGTCATTCATGTAGATGGAAGTGGAAAAGAAGCAGTTGATGAGTTATTTGCAATTGCTGAGGAGGTGATGCGGTCGGATTTCATTGCTGGAAGTGATCCAGGTCTTTGTGTGACAGAAGCATCAGCTGTGACTCCTGCACTCATTGCATATGGAAGAGATGCGCAGGTTACTGTGCTTGATCAAAGTGCAGCACGAAGCCTTGCGAAAAATCTGAATATCCACCTCATGGGTCTTGGGGGAAGTGAAGATGGCGTTATTGGAGCTCTTGCTGGCATTGGACTTGCTGCGATGGGTAATGATGGAAGATACCTTTCTGTTGGCAATGTTCGCAACCTGACAGGACCTGTCGCAGTAGCGGATCTTCTTCGTGCAGGCGTTGATTGTGTGCAGACGCTTGATGGAGTTGTACTGAAAGATGGCATTGTCATGGAGGTTGAAAGTAAATCTGTGAAACCTTGCCCATTGAATGGAAAGGTTGTGTTGCTCGTGAAGATTGAAAATGGCGTTATCATCCCTGTGAAACGTGGATAAATTTGCAATGCACAATTGGGTGTTGTGGCTTGAATTGATGTAGGATAAGTGTTTATGTGACTGAAAATCAAACAGAAATCATCATCAATTGTGCATTGTGAATTGTTATCACTGTGTAGGACTAAAATAAGAGTTAAGGAAACATACGAGTATGTCAAAGAAGAATTCAAAAAAACAAATATCAATAAGAAAAGGGAAAGCACCCTACTTTATCGGCGTTGGGCTCGTTCTTATCGTGGTAGGGCTCCTTGTTTTTGCTTCAGGACACTGGCAGTTATCAGATAATGTCTCTTCTCATTCGCCGATATCAAAATACTTTGGGATTCTTGATTCATCTGTGTCAGATCAGGATAAACAAGAGTATATTCGTGCTTTTATAGCACAGAATGAAGATATTTCAAATGAATGTGAGATCCTGTATTTTCATAGCCATCAATGTGCTGCTTGTCAGCGCCTTGAGCCGTGGCTTGTTGGATTTAAAGCCAAATATCCTGAGATTCAGATAGCATCTCGCGAGTTGTATGAAGCTGGTGCAAGACCCATGTTTAATGCAAAGCAGAGGGAATACGGCGTAGCTTCTGTTTCTGTCCCAGTTATATTTATGTGTGGTTCAGTGATTGAGGGCGTAGAACCGATTCAGACTGCATTTGAACCAATGGCTCTTGCAGTATATAATCTGGAATCACGTGGAAATGCGCAGATTCCAGCACTATCTCCTTTTGATTTAACTATCAGATAATAAAAAATATTTTTACATACATTATCCTTTTTGGATCATATCAAACAGAACAAGTAGATCTGCATAATCCAGTTTTCCATTTCTATTATAATCAAAGAGGAGGCCGCGTTCGTCTTCGACGAGCCAGGCCATATTATCAAACAGTACGATAAGATCTGCGAAATCAAGGCGTCCATTGCCATTTAAGTCCTCGTACAATCCGTCTCCATCCAGATCATGCACGTATAACTCAAACCCTGAACGCAGATCGACAGGTGCTGATACATGGGATTCGTACTGGAGATCAATGCCAGCTCCGCCAAAGCTGCCCCCAAATTCAACTCTCGTAATCGTTTCTGAGGACATATTGTCAACACCGATGATTCGTGATGAAGCATAGGCTTGAGCAGATTTCTGAGCTCTTGCTTCATTCTGGTTTTGTATAAGACTGAAGATGCAGGCCAGATCGGTTCCACTCCCACTTCCAGCTACTGCATCCCGCTCAGCACGAACCTGCTCTGTTACGATAATTCCACCAGATGTCTCTTTCTGGTCATATGTTATGAGCCTCGTTGTATCAATTCCTCCATCAAGATTGAGCAAACGAATTTCATGAAATGCTCCCTGGCCAACTGTTGCCCCTGCAGCATATGTCAACCGATTAACAGCCGAAGTTGTTGCGCCTTCAGAAACTGAGGCATCATACACAGTAACTCGCTCTATCACTGCACCTTCTACTGAGAGCTGCTGCTCTGTCTGGTACCTGTCTCCCATCTGATACGATTGTCGAAGCTGCCCAAGCTGACCTGCTATTATCAGACCTTCATTAACTCGCGTTCCTCCTGTTTTACTATCAACCAGATACGTAGACACTGTTGAGACTCGCGCATGAGTCGTATTTTCACCCTCTCGTGGTGTAACTGAGAACTCATATGAGAGATTATCTGGGCGTACATGACTTACTGATTGGTATGCGAGCGTATCACCTGTTGCAATAGAATTTCCTACTAAACCACGTGTATATGATAATGGCGAATTTGTCGTATCAGCACTGATCGCATATGGCTGACTAAATACACAGGATGGATCTGTTCCTGTTCCATTGGATGCAAAAGAAGAAGATTGGTATCCAATCAACTCTGATGCTACCATATGCCCGCGTCCTTGTGAATCATAGGTCAAAATCGTTGTAGTATCAAGTTTTCCTCTTTGATAGAGCGTATTCTTTACTTCTTGAACACTTCCTCCGTTTGACATCAGTGACGAACTGTATAACATGCCGCTTTCCAAACTATTTGAGCGTACAACCTGTTTTTCAGCGACAGGCCCCACGGCATCTATTAGTGAGTCAATCCGAACCGTTGTAGCAGAAACATTAGGTACACTCAAAAATGTCATCGATATGACACAGAGTATGCAGAGTGCACATGCTATGAAAGAGAGGTACTGCACAGTACTACCCCGTAACCATCCACAAAATATTCAGGAGATCAGTGGCAGTGGGCTTGTACCATCCTCACTTACAACCGTTCCTGCGAATGTTCCGGTCTGTAATGCTGCACGTACATTTGCAGGATCTCTCCCGTCAAGCACCACAAGTGGCATGCCAGAGCGATCGATCATCTTGACTGCGATCAGATCCATGATATTATTTGAACCCGCACGCACAGATCCCTGCTGCACAATCTCAAGCAGCTTCGCGGTTGTAATGGTATCGTACCGTTTTGCAGTCGTGGCATATGCTGGATTATGTGGATCTGCAGAATAGATCCCATCTATAGATGTCGCATTCACGAGTACTGAAGCACGAACACGCTCTGCAAGCACTGCTGATACAGCATCTGTTGTCTGCCCTGGCACAATTCCTCCCATCACAACAATACGGTCTGAACAGCCATAGGACAGTGCTTCATGATATGTAGTTGGAACAAGTGGATATGCAGCATCTCCAAGTGCAGATATAAGAAGTGACGCATTAATGCGGGTAACTGCAATACCGATCTCGTCAGAAGTGGATTCATCCGTTCCAATCGAACGGGCAACATCAATGTATTCTCGTGCGATTTTCCCCCCACCAACAACGATATACACCTGAGCTTTTGCAGCAATTTCTAACATAACTGGCACATATGCATGAATTGCATGTGCATGGAGTGAGGGTAATAAAATAGATCCCCCTAGTGCAATAACAATTTTCGGCTTGTTTTCCGATTGATTCATTTCTGACCCCCTATGATAGAGATATTGCTATCATTCATCCTTGCAAGAGTAACTCTATCGTGTACATAGCTTTGATGGCAATAAGAAAAGCACTTCTGATATAGGAGCCTGTCCAGTGATAAAATTTGCATATAAATTTTTTTTTTGTTTTATCGCGCAAATTTCTTTGTTGTACGTCAATTGCCGAACTCTGTTCATTATATGTGAGTTCAGATAATGTATGTTGCATGTCAGAAACTTTAGCCTTGCCTGAAGGTTCTGGAGG
>Ga0209737_10000850_pt1 | contig 23310 bp, 14 predicted proteins | sample TergutCu122P3_FD_187284 | JGI IMG/M metagenome (GOLD analysis project Ga0209737, IMG submission 187284) | Cubitermes ugandensis P3 segment gut microbial communities from Kakamega Forest, Kenya - Cu122 P3 (SPAdes) (version 2) | ecosystem: Host-associated > Arthropoda: Insects > Digestive system... | reverse complement strand
AAACAAACAAGAGAACTTTCCGCATTATTAAAATCAATAAGTGTGTAAAGAAAATCACTTGTTCTCCATTTATCTATTTTTCTATCAATAACATAATCAACAAGGAAAACTTTAAGATTTTCAACTTGTTCCGTATTATCAGATTTAAATAATCTTTCATCAAAATCAAATTCTTCGGCATTAAAATAATATTGAGAAAACTTTTCGTAATCCTTGTTTTCTATTGCGCTAATTTTTTTATATAATTTCTCTTCCATAATTTTAATGGGGCTATCGTAGGAATTTTTTGCATAATGATAATGTTCGAGATTTTCCATTGTAAAAATCAAGTAATCAAGAATATCAGAAAAACTTAATTCTACTTTCTTCAACACACGCAATAATTCATAATTTCGTCTATCAGTTTTAATCATTGGGTGAACAAAATCGTCCGAAATTTCTCTAGGAACAGTAGTTCCTATACTTCTATCTTCCATATTTTTATTTTTTGTAGCATAGCGAAGTATCGGAAGCAACAAAAGATTAAAAATCTCGTCATTGTTAGAGTACGACAAAAAGTTGAATTTTATATCATATTCTTTGTCATTAACAATTTCAGTGCCCAAATTACAAGAATTACCGGAAATATCTTTATAAAACAACTCCCATTCTTTTTGCTTCCAATCTTTTGTCCAATTAAATTCGCAATACCAATCAAAAATTCTTTCTTCTGACAACAAATTCTCTATCTCTTTTGAAATATCATTATAAAGAAAAAACTTTATTAACGGCAAAGATATTTCCCGTAAAGATGCTCGTTCATTTTCATTCCATAAATTTTCTATAAAAGGAGATAATAGAATTACGGCATTGTAAAATGTTAAAACTTCATATTTTGATGGTTTTTTAAGGAAAGCAACAATTTCAGATTTTAAGAAATTTATCGCTTTAATTTTATATGTGTTTTTTAATAATTGTTGCATTCTTAGAACTATATTGCTAATGTTTTTTAATGCTCCATACTCCTGACTGAATTGATAATATCGAATCCACTTATTTTTCTTTTTATATTCTTTAAATATTGAAATAAAGTATTTGTATCTATCATTATCACTAAGCAAATCAAATTCACAAATCAAAACACACGCAACATCATATTTAAGTAATTTTTTTCTGATATACTCATATAAATTTATTGACTTTGTTTTAGCAAGATTCATAAATAACATTAAAATATCTATGTTTGGTATCCTCACTTTTTTTCTATAAAAAAAGAATTTATCTACTGTTTCAGTATCTTTGTTTAGCAGTGCGTTAGCAATAAAATATTCATAATAAAAATTTGAGATAAAACTAATCGTGTTTTCGTCACGATAATCAATTATTGACGAATTTATAAAGAAAATAAAATGGTTTTCATTTCTCAAACACTCTTTTAATTCATTTTCAGTAAATATATTTCTTTTGGCAATAAATAATTCATAGCAAAAAATTGATATTTTGTTGATAATTACATCAATATCTACTTCCGAAGTCATTCTTGAAGAAACATTATTTGAATAATCTTGTCTTTTTTTATCTTTTTTAAGACTATCTATCACCAATATATTATAAAGTTCTTCAAGCGTTGTATTTTTCGGAATCTCTTTTCCTGAAATAGAATTTCTATATATTGGAATTGGCAACAAATCTGCAATAGGTGTATTTTCGTATTCATACATTAATTTTCTTAGTTCGACATCATCGTAATCAAAATGTTTTTCAAGATATAATTGAGTTGAATCGGGGAAAATATCAACGCCAATAAAAGAAGAATTTCGTCCTGATATTATAAAGCGAACATTTGAATATTGACTTACAATGTTTTGTATTTCTTTATTTAACTCTATCTTTATCCCTTCGTTCAATTCGTCAAGCCCGTCCAAAAAAATTAAAATAGGGTCTATGTTGTTCTTAATGTGGCTAATTATTGAATTTGTGGAATGATGTTTTAGCTCATAAAATTGAATAAATGGTAAAGATTTATATTTAGAATAATTGTTTTTATCGGAAAACTCATTTATAAGAGCATTGAATGTAGTTTTCATTAAAAATGTTTTGCCAAGATAACCTATGCCGCACAAAGATATATTTTTGAAAGAGCCATATTTCTCTTTTGATAAAGAAGAAAAAATGAAGTTCAACAATGGGTTTTCACTCATGTTTGTTTTCGCAATATTTGTATTTTTGTTTTCAATAATAACTTTTTTCTTATAAATAGCACCATTAAAATCAATGTCAAATGGTTTTACTTCATTACGATTATAATATTCGCCGACTTTTAAGAAAGACAATCCCAACAAATCATATAATTCCGGATTATTTTCCTTTTTAAGGTATTTTTCTATTTCTTGCGATAATTCGTCTATTCCCGATATAATTATTTCAATTCCCGTGCTTATATGCGTTTCTTTAATTTGATTTTTTTCTACTTGCGATATTTTTTGATTAGAGAAATAAAATATTTCCTTATCACCATTTTTCTTACTTTTTTCAACTTCGCTTTTTATTTTTTCTTTGTATGTTTTTTGAATTGAGCAAGCCAATTTCGCATTTTTATTTGAGTCGTAGCCATCGTATCCGCCGTCTTGCGTTCCTTGCCCCCCTTCAGGTTTTGTGAAATTGTAGTCAAGATACATAGATTTTGCAAGTATATGACTAACTTTCTCAAAATCATTTGAGCCATCTGTGTCAGATTGCAATCTTTCTAATGCTGTGTGGTAAATAGTTTTATCACTCATTTATATAATTCCTCACAACTCATCAAAAAACATTGCCATATAAAGCGGAAGCGTGATTTTTTTATCTACAACTCCAACATTTCCCGAAATCAATTTAATGCCGTATTCCGGCTTAAATTCTTCAACAAATTTGTTGAGCGAAATAGTTGCATTATTACCCGATTTTACTTCTACCGGAATTATATCGGTTTCTTTTACAAGCAAAAATTCTATTTCTTGACTATTGCTTTCGGGTTTGTAGTAATTAAGGGTAATTTTCTTTTTTAGTAACATATCAGCAATAAGATTTTCGTAAATTCCGCCTTTTGCGGCCCCGACAAGTGAATTTTCGATTATCGCTTTTTTCATTTCAAAGCCATACATAGCCGTCAAAATCCCGATGTCCGTGCAATAAATTTTATACCAATCATCTTTTGTGTATGCCTTTATCGGGAATTTCGGAAGAGAGACATTTGTGCAGAATTTAATTAGTCCAGCATCTCTAAGCCATTCAAGTGCATTTTCGTATTTTCTTGCACTGCCGTTTTTATCAACTACCGAAAACTGAAACTTTTTATTTTCTTTCGCTAATTGTTTCGGAATTGACAAATAACAATTTCTCGCTTTTGGTCGCTCCGAAGTTGATGCGTATTTTGCAATATCGTCTAAATAACTATCTAAAATTTTCTGCTGAACTTTATGAACTTCCGCAAAATTTTGTGTTTCAACAAAACATTTCACTACTTCGGGCATTCCGCCAATAACACAATATTCCCGCAAATATTTCATCATTGTGTCGTTCATATCGGCAGGAATATATTTCTTTTCGTCGTAATATTTCTTTATATCGTTTATACTTTCAGCAGAAATTCCTTTTGCCCACAAAAATTCTTCAAAATCAAGTGAAAACATTTCGATTTGCCGTTCATATCCGACAGGAACAGACGAAATTTCTTTATATGAAATTCCAAGCATAGAGCCTGATGCGATACAATCGAATCGTTTATCTTGTGCTAAAAATTTTAGTGCCGTTCTTGCTTGCGGGCATTCTTGAATTTCATCGAGAAACAAAAGTGTTTCGTTTTCAATAAAATTAAAATTCGGGAAATTAAGCGATATTTTTTTCATAATCTCGCTACCCGACAATTCGCCGTCAAAAATATTTTTTAATTCGGGTTTTTCAAAGAAGTTTATCGTAACTAAACTTTTGTAATATTCTTTGCCAAAGAGTTCAATCGCATAAGTTTTGCCGATTTGCCTTGCTCCACGAACAAGTAAGCATTCGTTTTCTTTGCCGTTTTTCCACTCTAAAAAGGTATTTATAATTTTTCTTTTCATAACAAACCGCCTTTATTTACATATAATATATATCATTCCAACACACAAATGCATATTTTTGGATATTAAATTTTGAAAAATTGCATATTTTTAGACCTTGAATTTTCAATTTTTGCATATTTTTGGACATTGAAACATAAAAACCGCTCTTTTTTAGAATAGAATTCTTTCTTTTGAAGAAAAATAGTATTTTTGTAAAAAGGAGTTAGTTATGAATATTTATTTGTATGTATTGGACACTCTTGCGGATTGGGAAATTTCTTATTTGACCGCTGAAATTAACAATGGTAGATATTTAAGAAAAGATATTGAAAAACCTAAAATTATAAAAGTCGGTAACGATTTAACCAAAATCAAAACTATGGGCGGAATTGAAATTAATCCCGATATTGATGTTGATAATATGAATTTGCAAAACGGCGATTTAATTATATTGCCCGGTGCTGATTCTTGGCAAAACGGGAAAAATCAAAAAATTATAGATAAAGTAAAAGAAAATATAGACAAAAACATTATTGTTGCAGCAATTTGCGGAGCAACTTTCGCTTTGGCAAATAACGGAATACTTGATAATAAAAAACACACAAGCAATGACAAAGATTTCTTGAAAATGGTGTGCCAAAACTACAAAGGTGAAAATTTTTATGAGTATAAACCTGCTGTGGTTGATGGAAATTTAATAACCGCGAGCGGAATTGCACCCTTGGAATTTACATTTGAAGTTATTAAGAAAATAGATGTTATGAAAATTGACACTATAACTGCTTGGTATAATTTATACAAAACACAAGAGCCAAAATATTTCTTTGAATTAATGAAGTCAATAGGAATTAATTTTTAATAATTTAGCCATTCAAACACTTTTTTCAAACCACGAAGATGAAACTTCGTGGTCTTGTGTTATATTTAATAAAAAGGAGTGAAAATGATAAAGAATGAGCCGATTATTTTTCAGATTTATAATAATTCTCAAGAAAAATGTATTTTCAGAATGCCGTTTCTTATACCGTATATTGACGAAGATGAATTTGATAGACAGGAAGTTGGCGATTTTCGGGTTGATGTTAAAGTGAATACTCAATGGCACAGAAATATTTTGCCGAATAAGTTGGAATTTAAGGTTGCTGTAGGAAGAACTTACACTATTTTGATAAAACCGCATGATGACAATTATTTTGCGGGCTGGGGAAAATGGTTTAATTGGAGTGATGAAGATAATTTTTTCAGCTGGGATTCGTATCAAAATCGTAATGGTATGTTAAAAGCGGTTTTGAGCGACCCGGATTTTGCTCACTTGGAAAGCGAAACTCAAATCGGTGATAATTTCAGAAGAGAACAATATATTTATTGCAGAAATTTGGAAGTTGCTACGAACGAAGATTTGGACGGAACGCTATTTGAAAAAATCGGTAATAATTTCAGAAAATATCAGTATGTCGGCTGTGATTTATTGAGGAAAAAACCGAATGAAACTATTTTTGACTTTGAAAAAGTAAAAGAAATCGGCGAAGATTTTAGATTTGGGCAATACTGCGAACACAAGTTAACAAGAAGATACCACAGAGATGATTGGTTTAGATGGGAAGAGCAAAAAGGTAAGTTTTTGCCGGATTATTTTAATTCTTGCAATACAAATTTGTCTGTGTTGATAAAAAACAATCCTTGGATAATGGATTATGTTCCCTATGAACAAAAAACGGAAGAACTTTATAAAATAGCCGCTATACAAAAATACAATTTTGAGTTTATTCCCGATGAATTTAGGACGGAAAGTGTTTGTAAAGCGGCGGTCAAAAGTAATTATCGTGTGTTAGAATTTATTCCGAAAGAATTTTTAACAAAAGAATTGTGTTTTGTTGCCGCAGAAGAAAGCAGCTACGCTTTGGGTTATATTCCTGCTGAATTTATCGATGAAGAATTTTGTAAAAAGGTAGTTGAAAAAGGTGATGAAGCATTAGGACATATTCCGCAAAATTTGAGAACTGCCGAAATCTGCGAAATTGCGTTAAACAAAACTTGGTTGGCGTTTCGGCATATTCCTAAAAAATTGCTGACGGAAAAAATGTGTCGAATTGCGGCAGAAGATATGGGTAAAATTTTGGAATATATTCCCAACAAATTAAAAACTCCCGAAATTTGTGAAATAGCAGTTAAAAAGAGCGGATTTTGGGCGTTTCGAGATGTTCCTATGAAATTACGAAGCAAAAAACTTTGCGAAATTGCAGTTAAAGTGAACGGTTATTCGTTGGAATGCGTTCCTAAAAAATTTATAACTGCGCAACTTTGCAAAACGGCAGTAAAAAAAGATGTTCAGACGCTTGAATATGTTCCGAAAGAATTGAAAACTGCAGAACTTTGTGAATTTGCGGTAAAGCGTGGTGGAAAAGCATTGGAATTTGTTCCTGCAAAATTAAAAACGAAGAAACTTTGTGAAATTGCAATTAAAGATGATGATATTTCTCGAACTACAAAAAAGGGTGAAGGCAAGGTATTTGAATTTTTGCCGAAGAAATATAAAACCGAAAAATTTGCAAAAATGGCGGTAGAGAATAATTACAATGCCCTTCAATATATTCCCGAAGATTTGAGAACTGAAGAAATTTGTAAAATCGCCTTAAAAAAAGACAAGCGAAGATATGTGTTGCAATTTGTTCCCAAAAACTTAAAACCGCAAATAATTGAATTTTTTGAAGAGAAATTTGAACTGAAAAGGAATGAAAAATGATAAAAAACGAACCGATTATTTTCAAAATTTATGATAACGGGAAAAATAAGGAAAATCGAAAATATTATTATTTTAGATTGCCTTATCTTGAATCTCGAAAAATAGACGGATTTGACGCTATTCTTGATATTAAAATAAACACAAAATGGTATAAAAAAGTTAATCCGAAATCGTTCAAAATAAGATTGGATTTTGGAAAAATTTATACTATTTTGATGAAACCGCATAACGACGAATTTTTTGCAGGTTGGGCTCGTTGGTTTTGCTGGGGCTTTCCGTTTATGGATTTAAAATATGTGAATAAATTAGAAAAATATTTGCCGGCGATGTTTAGATTGACGGAAGTTTTATTTGATTCTGATTATGCTTATTTGGAAAGTGAAACGAAAATCGGAGATAATTTTAGAAACGGGCAATATATGGGCTGTGCTTACTTGAAATTTGTTCCGAATGAAGATTTAGACGGGGATTTTGATGAAATCGGCGATGATTTCAGATATGCACAATATTTGTGCTGTTATGAATTAAAAAAACATCCAAAAGAATCATTCCCGATAAAAAATGTAGTTAAAGTTGGCAAAAATTTTCAGGGCTGGAAACACAAAAATATAACTGCAATGAATAATTTAACTTATAAATATCTAAAAATACCGACTTGGGGCTGCACAATTCCTTTTCAAGTAGGTTGTTTACAACACCTTCCCGAAGAATTGATAAATTATGAAGTATGCAAAAATGCAGTAGAAAAAGATACTTTGGAAATACAATATGTGCCAAAAAAAATTATGACAAAAGAAATGAACGAGATTTTTGAGGATTTTAAGAAGGAAAATATTATTTTTACCGAAGATTTTGACGAATAAGGAGAATGAATGAGCCAAACAGATAAGAATTTCAAAATATATCGTGCTTCTGCCGGAAGTGGAAAAACATATAAAATCGCATTAAAATACATAGGTGAATTGATGAAAAAACCGGAAATTGCACATACGCAAATTTTGGCGGTTACTTTTACAAATGATGCCGCGGGTGAAATGAAAGAGCGAATTTTAGACGAACTTCGCGGGCTTATGCTTGAAAACAGTCAAAAGAACGATGACCAAAAAGATTTTCTTGCAAATTTACAAGAAGAAATAAATTTAAGTGAAATCGAGATTCAAAAAAAAGCAAAAATTGCTTATGAGGCAATTTTGGGAGATTTTGGAAATTTTAATGTTACTACGATTGATAGTTTCTTTCAAAAAATATTGCGGAATATGGCAAAAGAATTAGAAATAAATTTGCTGTTCGACATTGAAATGGATGAAAAATTACCGATACGAGATGCGGTAAAAGCAGTAATTGATAAATCCGCAATGGAAAAAAACAAAGATGTGCTGGAAAAAATCGTGCGGTTTGTCGAACATAAATTAGAAAACGAAAAATGGAATATTAAACGGGATTTAGAAAGTTTTGCAAAAAACATTTTCAAGGAAATATTTCAAAAACAAGAAAAAAATCTTCGCGGACAAACAGAGAATATAAAAAAATCCATAAAAGATTGCTATGATATTAAACGAAATTTTGAAGAAAAAATGAATAAATTTATTGAAGAATTTAATGAACTTTGGGAAAAATATGAACCGCAAAATGATGAAAATCTTAAATCGGTGGGAACAATAAACACTTATTACAAAAATATTTCAAAAAAACTATATTCTGATGATGATTTACTGGGAAGTCAAGGAATAAAAGATGCAATTGATAAAAAAACAGAAGCATTTATTAAGAAAGTCGGCAAAAAAGATGGTATTTTGCCAGATTATTTTGATGAAATTCTTTTGCATTTAGAAAAAACTAACGATTTTCGTTTGAAACATATAGAAAATTACAACTCCGCCTGCCTGTTCTTAAAGCACATTCATTCACTTCAGTTACTTGAAGATATTTCATTGGAAATTGAAAATCAAAACAAAGAGCAAAATCGTTTTATGCTTGCAAAAACAAACCAACTTTTGAATGAAATTATTGACGACAACGATACACCGTTTATATATGAAAAAATCGGAGCAAACATAAAAAGCGTAATTATTGACGAATTTCAAGATACTTCGGCTCTTCAATGGGAAAACTTTAAACCGCTGATTGATAAAAATAATTTCGGAATGCTTGTCGGCGATGTAAAACAATCAATTTATCGTTTCAGAAACGGCGATTGGCAAATTTTGAATAATATTGGAAACGACAAAGATTTTGTTGAAAATCCCGAAGATGTTGACACTTTAAAAAATAATTTCAGAAGTGCAATTAATGTGGTAAATTTCAACAATGAATTATTTGCTAATATATCGAAAGAATTCGGAGAAGATATTCAAGAAGCATATAGAGAAGATAGCTTAAAACAAACTCCTAAGAAGAAATATGACGGATTTGTTTCGGTTGATTTTGTGAAATTCGGAAAACCGGATGCAAAACAAAACTCTTACGAAACAGAAGACGGCGAAAATTTAATGGTAAATAAAATTGCCAAAAAAGTAAGATATTTACACCGAAAAGACGTTAAGCAAAAAGACATTTGTATTTTATGCAGTACGGGAAATCAAATTAGTAAAATTGCAGAAAAATTACCCAAATTGCTTGTTGATGAAATTCCCGATATAAAAATTATTTCAGGAACAGCATTTGAATTTAATTCGTCAAAAGAACTTCAATCAATAATTTTGGCTTTGCAGGTTTTGGATGAGCCAAATAATCAGATTTACAAAACAGAATTAATGCTAAAATCAGGGAAAGTAACGAAAGATGAATTAAATTGCGAAGAAATCAACGATAAAATCAATAAATTAACAAACGAATTGTTAGAAAATGTTGATGCAAATTTACCGCTTTACGATTTGATTATAAAATTGTGTAATGAATTTGGATTTAATAATAAAAATAATAGCGGATTATCCACTGATTTTTTGTTTGCATTTTTAGATAAGGTTTTGGAATTTTCATCAAAAAACACAAGTGATATTCCCACATTTTTGGAATATTGGGATGAAAAACTTAACAAAGAAGCATTACCGATGCCGACAAAAAAAGGTGATAAGCGAGACGGAATCTTGACAATGACAATTCACAAATCCAAAGGACTTGAATTTCATTCGGTAATTGTGCCGTTTGTTGATTGGGCAACGAGTGAAACTTCAAAAACTTTGATTTGGTGCAGCGAAAAAGATGCTCCGTTTGACGCTAAAGTTATTCCTGTTGATTATTCAAAAAAAGCAGAAAAATCCGTTTTCAAAAAAGAATTCGATGAAGAAACTCTTGCACAAAATATGGACAATCTGAATGTTTTGTATGTTGCATTAACCAGAGCAGGAAAAAATCTTTTGGTTCTTGCAAAAGAGCCGTCAAAAAGTGGTGATACGCAAACAATTCAAAAACTAATTTACAAATATTTGCAAAAAGATAAAAACTTTGATGAAAACATACGACTTTTTCAAATCGGAGAAATAATAAAATCAGATGAAGATAAAAAAACAGACAAAAAAGAACCGATAAAAATTTCGTTTAATATGCACGAAAATAAGCAAGAAGTCAGAACAAGTGTAGAAACCGAAAAAATCCGAGAAGGAAAAATTATACACAAAATCTTTGAAAACATCAGCGTTTTAAGTGATGTTGAAAATGCCGTAAAAAAAGTGATTTCTCTTGGCGAAATAAAAGAAGAAGACGGAAATAAATATGTGAATAAAGTAAAAGAATATATTGAAAATTTAGGCGATAAAGATTGGTTTTCCGGTATTTATAAAATCTTCAACGAAAAAGGGATTTTGGATAACAAAAAAGTTCTTCGCCCTGACAAAGTGCTTCTTGACGAAAATAAAAATTCGGCAACAATTATTGATTATAAAACAGGTGAACCAAGTGAAAAGCATAAAGAACAGGTTGTTCAATATGCAAAACTAATGCGAAAAATGGGCTATGAAAAAACGCAAGGATTTATTTGGTATTTAGACGATAACAAAATTATAGAAGTTAAAGAGGATAATCCCCAATAGGAGAATAAAAAATGGAAAATAAATTTCTTGAAAAAGTAGCAAACGATTTATATGATAAATTCGGCGAAAACAACGAGTTTTCCGAAGTCATTATAGTAACGCCGTCAAATCGGGCAAAGTTTTTTTTGAATGATTATTTTTCAAAATTAGCAAAAGAAAAAACTATTTGGACACCGGAATATACAAACTTAACTCAGTTATTTGCAAAAATCAGCGATATGCAATTATTTGACGACCAAATTCAAAAAATTACACTAATCTGGGAATTGTATAATGAATACAAAAAAATAGTTGAAGGAAATAAAGAAAGTTTTGATGAATTTTATTTTTTCGGTGAAATTTTACTAAAAGATTTTGATGAAATCGACAAATATTTGGTTAATACTAATTATATTTTCAAAAATCTAAACGAATTTAAAGCAATGCAAGACTTTTCGTTTTTAGATGAAAAGCAAATCGAAATTCTTAAGAAATTTATGAATTTTAACGAAACAAAACTAACTCAGGATTTTAGTAAAATTTGGAATAATTTAAGAGAAGTGTATGAGAATTTTACAGCAAAACTTAAATCCCAAAAAATCGGTTACGACGGCTTGATAATGCGTGAAGTTGCAGAAAATCTTGATAAATATAATGATAAATTTACTGCAAAAAAATACGCTTTTGTCGGCTTTAATTCATTTAGTGTTGCCGAAAAATTATTGCTGAATCATTTGAAAAATGAAGGTAAAGCAATTTTTTATTGGGATTTTTGTAAATATTTAGACGAAAATGGAATGAAAAAACTTAACGAAGAAATTAAAAATTTTAATTGGATTACGGATTACTACGAAAACGAAATTGCGCGCGACAACAACGCTATTCAAAAAAAATCGTTTGCTCCGAATATTGAATTTATTGAAGCGGTAAATTCTGTTTCACAGGTTGGTTTCATATCTAAATTTCTTGAAAATAAAATCGAAGAAGATGAAACAAATACAATTGTTCTCTGCGATGAAAAAATATTGCCTGCAGTAATAAGTTCAATTCCCGAAAATATAAAAAACGAAGACATAAACATTGCAATTTTGGCAAGTGCATCACAAAGTCAAATTGCTAATTTGCTTATTTCAAAAATGAAAGAATCGACAGCCCAAAACCCTCAAAAATTACTTGAAGAATTGTTGGAATTTATAAAACCGAAAGAAGGAAAAAAACATAACGACTTTGAAATTTCAGCTATTTCTCAAATAAAAAAAATGCTGAATAAATTAACCGATATTGTTGATTTTTTTGATAAAAACGAAAGTTTGATTAGAATTATACGACAAATTTTATTTGCAATAAAAATTCCGTATTCGGGAAACGAGACCGCAAAATTGCAAATTATGGCGATATCGGATACTCGAAACATAGATTTTGATAACATTTTAATGCTCTCGGTAAACGAAGGAGTTTTGCCAAAACCAGCAGCAGGAAATTCGTTCATTCCGCAGTCAATTCGCAGGGCATTTGGACTTCCTGTAATGCAAATGCAGGATTTTACGGAACATTATAATTTTTTTCGACTTATTCAACGAGCAAAAAATGTGTCTTTTGTTTATAATACAGGAAAATCGGGAATTTCAAAAGGTGAAAAAAGCAGATTTTTAATGCAATTGGAATATGATACACGATTCACAAAAATTGATAAAATCAAACTAAATTCCAACAAAATTGAACATGACGATACTGCAAGCGAAAAAATCGAAATCCCAAAAGATACTTGGATACTGGACAAACTGAAAGAAAAATACAAAAACAAAGAAACCTCACTTTCGCCGTCGGCTTTTAATCTTTACTCTGATTGCCCGCTTCAATTTTATTTTAAATATGTTGTCGAAATTAGAAAACCAGACGAAGAAAAAGAATTAAACAGTGCTGCATTGGGAAATATTTTTCACAAAGTTATGGAATTGATTTATAAAAATGAGAAAGAAATAAATTGTGATTTTTTCGACAAACTTGATAAATCAAAAATCGACGAATTGATTGAAAAAGCGTTTGAACAAAAAGGTTTCGGTAAAGATTTCAAAACAGGCGAAGGAATGATAATTTCTAAAGTAGTTTCAAAAATGCTGAAAAGTATGCTTCAATATGACAAAGAACACGCTCCGTTTGAAATTGTTGGTTTGGAAGACCCATATTATTTTGAAAAAGGCGGCATGTACATTGGCGGAATTATTGACAGAATTGACAAAAAAGGAGATGAAATTCGCATTGTAGATTACAAAACAGGCGGACGAACAAAAATTGCAAATTATGAATTTCAAACATATTTGTATTCAAAAGCATTGGCAACAAAATTTGATGAAGAAAAAATAGCATCCGAATTGATTTTTGTTTTGGAAAATCCTATAAAAACGGAACCGAATAAAAGTGAGAAAAAAGATGAGTATGAAACAAAATTCAATACCAAATTAAAAGAATTATTTGACGAAGATACGCCTTTTAAACAATGTGAAGATGAAAAGAAATGCGAATATTGTGATTACTCCAAAATTTGCGGGCGATAATAATGCAAAAAACTTGTAAAATACTACGTTTTTTTTCTCTTTTTCGTATTGGCATATTATATCTTACTTTAATATTAGTGTGTTGATTCTATTTTTTTTAAGGAAAACAAATCTTGAAAACGATATTTGTTATTGATGATAGCGCAACAAATTTAATGATTGCACATGAAGCGTTAAAAAGCGCTTATAAAGTTTTAACTATTCCTTCTGCCGAAAAAATGTTCGGGCTTCTTGAAAGAATTTTACCTGAACTTATTCTTTTGGATATAGAAATGCCTGAAATGAATGGTTTTGAAGCTATTAAAAAATTAAAAGCACACGAAAAGCACAAAGATATTCCCGTAATATTTCTATCGGGAAGTGTTGATGAAAAAGATAAAAACTATGCGCTGACTCTCGGTGCGGTCGATTTTATCACAAAGCCGTTTTCAAATGATGCGTTATTTGAAGCTGTGTCTGCAAAAATAGGTTGCAACAATATTTAATAGGAAAAATAAAAGGAATTTTATATGAAAAAAAGAATAAAAGAAACTACAAAAATGACATCAATTACAGGCAATTTGCGCCGCCGGCAAGGAAATCACCTTAGTTTAAGAATGAAACTTATGATAATTCTGATTGCGATTACTATTATTCCGTTAATTTTCTTTGCCGCATTTTCGTTTTATCAAAATCACCAAATTATTAACAATGTAAAAAATGTTTCTCTTCAAAATTCAACAAATTCTTTAAATGCAAGTGCCGTAGAACAAATTGAAAGAATGACTACCGATATTGCTAAAGAAATTGCTAATTTTCTTTATCAGCGCGATGGAGATATTCGCCTGCTTTCACAAATTGCAGCAAATTTTGACGGCGATGAAAATAAGATAAAAGAAAGTTTTACCTTGTTTTCAAAAAGAACTCGCCGAGCAGTAAAACAAAGCGAATGGGTTATAAATGAAGATAGCACTCTTTGGATTCAAAAAGTTGTCCCCGATATGTCTCACACAATAGGTGAATCACAAAACCCCGCAAATGAAGACTTTGTTAACGGCGCAACATTTCACGCTTTTCCTGCAGACGGTTTGGAATATAAGGATGTCCCGCTTTTTGATGAAATAACTTTCATAGGACTTGACGGAAAAGAAAAAGTAAAAATAGGAACAACAAATCACCCGAATTCCAGCAAAGTTCGTTACGCAAAATATTTCAAAACCGGCGACTTAAAAGATATTTCAAAAAAAGAAAATACATTTATACATTCCGAAACATATTTTCCGGCTCTAAGCCGCCTAACAAACGAAATCGGTAATGACATTTATGTTTCTGATTGTATAGGTGCTTATGTCGGAACAAATTATGTGGGAATGTATGTTCCTAAAGCCGTTGCAAAAGCGGCAGAAACTCGCGGTTACGACATTGAATACAATTTTAAAGAACAGGCTTTTGCCGGCGCTGAAAATCCGTACGGAAAACGATTTGAAGGAATTATTCGTTGGGCAAGTCCGGTTTATATCAAAGGAAAAAAAATCGGATATGTTTCATTTGCTTTAAACCAAGACCACATTATGGGATTTGTTGACCATAAAACTCCTATGCCTGAAAGATATACCGAACTTTCAGATGCTTTTGAAGGAAATTATTCGTTTATTTGGGATTACCAAAGCCGCTCGATTGCACACCCGCGTCACCACTCTCTTTATGGTTTTGACCCAGAAACAGGTTTTCCTGCAGTTCCATGGCTTATGATTACCGAATACAATATGCTTTTGGAAAGAAGCGGCGTTTCTGCTGATTCGGCAGCAAAATTGACTCCGCAAGAACGATTTAAAATAGTCAAAACGAATTTTCCGAATCACATAGACCAAAGCGCAGACATAACAGGTAAACAGATTTTCAATTTGATAAACGGCGTTGAAACATTTAGGAATCAAAGACGGCTTAACCCGAATAATCCCGACCCTGACCACACTCCGTCTGCCGATTTGATAAGAATGGGACAAGTCGGACTTGACGGGCGGTATTTGAATAATGCTCCGCAATGTCAAGGTTGGCTTGACTTAACACGCCGCGGCGGAAGCGGTTCGCTTTATATTCTTTGGAGCGGAATTTATAAACTTAATACGGCAGCTGCAATTCCTTATTATACGGGACAATACGCTCCAAGCGAATTAAACGATTCTTCACGTGTAGGTTTTGGTTTTGTTGCAGTCGGAAGCGGAATTGAAAGCTTTACCGAACCGGCAAGAGAAGCTGCAAGTTTCCTTGACAATTTTTTAGAAAAAACCATGAGATTTGTTGCTCAATATACTATTATTTCGCTTATAATTTTGGTTTTGACAGTTCTTTTAACTGCAACAACAATGTCAAAATGGCTTTCGGACAATATTAAAACACTTTTAAGCGGAATTACAAAATATCTAAAAGGAAACCGCCAATTCAGATTTTCAACAAAACGCACCGACGAATTCGGAGAATTGGCTGAAATGGTTGATATTCTTGCCGACAATATTGAGCAAAGTATATCACATCCGATTCTTATTACCGATGTAAACAAAAATATATTGTATATGAACAGACAAGCACTGGATTTGCATCCGGAATTTTCACTTGAAGAACTTGTCGGAAAACCTTATTCTAAATATGGCATATATCCTGAAAATACAGTATACGACCCATTCTACGCATTTAACAACCAAATTGAAACGGCTGTTTATTACGAGAAAAAAACAAAATCTTATATAAAAGGAAGTGTTCGACAGATTTGGGACAGACTCGGAAAACTTGTCGGATTTATAATAGAATCGTTTGATTTTACGGAAGTTGAAAAAAGGAACAGAATTGTTGAAGAACAACGCGATGAATTGAAGCGCTCACAAGCGGAAATTGAAAATGCACTGCAAAAAGCAAAAGATGCGACACAGGCAAAATCGGTTTTCCTCGCAAATATGAGTCACGAAATAAGAACGCCACTGAATGCGATTATAGGATTCTCCGAAGTTGAATTATTGAAAACTTTGCCTCCTGAAACGAGCGAAAACATTGAGAAAATCTTCGCTTCGGGAAAAACACTCTTGTCTATAATAAACGATATTTTAGATATTTCAAAAATTGAAGCAGGGCAAATGCAAATCGTTCCGGTCGAATACAATTTAGTTAGTGCTATTAACGATTGTGTAATTATGAATTTGGTTCGCATAGGCAGTAAGCCGATAGAACTTAAAATCGAAGTATCCGAAAATATTCCGCAAAAACTTTTAGGAGATGAGTTACGGCTCAAGCAAATCATTAACAATCTTCTTTCCAATGCAATTAAATATTCCGAACAAGGAACTGTAACATTGTCTGCAAAAATAAATATTGAAAATGAAAAAAACAATAAAACCTGCATTTTGAATGTTTGCGTTGAAGATACGGGAATAGGAATTTCAAAAGAAGATATGGAAAAACTTTTCGGTGATTACCAAATGGTAAATGTTGAAGCACACCGCACACAAGAAGGAACCGGACTCGGACTTTCCATAACAAAACAACTTGTTGAAATGATGGATGGTAAAATTAATGTTGAAAGTAAATTAGACGAGGGAAGTAAATTTTCATTCTTCATAAAGTTAGGAGTTATTGATGAAACTCCTATCGGAAAAGAATTGGCAAACAATATAAATTCATTGAAATTTATCGGCAGCAGGAAAGAAAATAATAATTTTGTTTTTGAGCCGATGCCTTACGGAAAAATTTTAATTACGGACGATGTTAATACAAATTTGGAAGTTGCTAAAGGACTTATGAGACCTTACGGAATGAATATAAAAACAGCTTTAAGCGGATACGAAACACTTGATATTATAAAAAAAGAACGTTTCGACATCGTATTTATGGACCACATGATGCCTAAAATGGACGGAATAGAAACTGTTAAAATTATGCGTGAATCCGGTTACACCGGTATTGTTGTTGCATTAACGGCAAATGCGATTGTCGGCGCTGCGAAAATGTTTAAGGAAGCAGGTTTTGACGATTTTATTTCAAAGCCGATAAATATTCGGGAATTAGACAAAATTTTGAAAGTATATATTCGCGATAGACAAAGTAAAGAAACATTGGAAAAAGCGAAAAAAAGCGGAATGCAGACAATTGACATAAGCCAATTAAAAGCAATCAATCCGAAGCTTGCTGAAATGTTTATTAGAGACGCTGTTGCCGCAATAGCAACACTTGAAGAAACATATGAAAAAGGCGATTCAAATTTGTTTGTAATTACCGCGCATGCAATGAAATCGGCACTGGCAAACATCGGTGAAGAAGAAGCATCAAAACTTGCATCAGAATTGGAAAAAGCAGGAAAATCAAACGATTCAAACACAATAAAAAATAAACTTCAAATTTTGATTGACAAATTGAAAATAGTAATTGAAAAGTTGTCTGCAGTGCTTCCTAAAGTAGAATCAAGCAGCGAAATTGTTGAAGACACAACTCTTATCAAAGAAAAAATGAAAGAAGTTGCCGCAGCTTGCGATGATTTTGATTCGGCAAAAGCAAATGACATAATTAACGAACTCGAAAAAATGCTGCTCACAAGTGAAACAAGAAACACATTAACGGAAATCTCGCACAAATTGCTTTTCAGTGAATTTGACGAAGCAAAAGAATTGGCGTTGTCATTATAATGCGTTTCAAAAAAATCTATTTGGAAATAACAACTTATTGCAATAAAAGTTGCAAATTTTGCGGTAATACAAGTCGTAAAAAAGAATTTTTAAGTGTAGAAAATTTTGAAGCCCGTTTGAAACAAATTAAAGATTTAGGCGAAAAAATTTATTTACATGTCGCCGGCGAGCCGCTGATGCACCCAAATCTTGCGGAATTTTTGAAAATTGCCGAAAACAACAATGTTTCAATCGGAATTGCAACAAACGGATTACTTATCGAAAAACAATTTAATACACTTTTGTCTCCGGCAATTCATGAATTAAATATTTCGCTTCACTCGGCAGAAAATAGTGAAGATTATGAGAAATTCGTAAATTTAGCTTATGAATTAGCAAAAAAAAGAAACGATTTAATAATAAATTTTCGTATGTGGAATCAAGAAAAAATGTCTGATGTCGGCGCGCAAAAACGAAAAATTGCAGATAATATTTTCTTACATTTCGCCGTTCCATTTTCTTGGGATAAAAATGCCGAACCGCAAAAAACAGGATTTTGTTATGGGCTTCAAAGCCATTTTGCAATACTTTGCGACGGCTCAGTTACACCATGCTGCATTTGCAAAAATGGCGAAATTATTCTTGGAAATATAAATGAAAAAAGTATAACACAAATTTTGGCAAGTCCGAAAACAAAAGCAATTGCCGGCGGATTTACCCGCAGAGAATTAGTAAATGAAGTGTGTCAAAAATGCGAATTTGCTCGACAAAGATTTAATAATAAATCTTATCAATAACTTCCCGTGCCGCATCTTCGTCCAAAAGATTATCAATAATTACAAGCGAAAAATCAATTGCTGTTCCTGCCGCTTTTGAAGTTAAAATATTTTCGTCTTGAACTACGGCGTCATCAATATATTTACCGCTTTTTATATCTTTTTTTACCGGCGGAAAACAAGTAAATTGGCGTTTTTCTAAAATCCCCGCTTTGTCGAAAACTTTCGGTGCGGCACAAATTGCACAGCACAACTTTTCGTTTTTGTAAAAATCTTTCACGCAATTTATAACGCCGTTATCAGCAAGTAATTTTTCCGTTCCGGGTCCGCCGGGAAGAATTATCGCTTCAAAATCTGCATAATCTTTTTTGCTGTCAAAAATATCGTCCGCAACAATTTCAACGCCACGAGCAGAACGAACTTGTTTTTTGCCAAGTCCCAAAACCAAAACATCAATACCTGCACGGCGAAGCAAATCAATCGGTGTAATTGCTTCCATTTCTTCAAAGCCGTCGGCTAAAATCACTAACGCTTTTACCATACTTTCGGCGCTCCTTCCGCAGACCATTTTTCCATAAATTCAACGAGTTCTTTTCTGTTTGGTGAACGACACTCACGAACATAAAAACCGGATGTGCAAACGCCAGATGCTAAGCATTCTACCGGTTCAAGCCCAGCAAGCCAACCATTACAAAAACCTGCGTTAAAATTATCGCCGGCACCTGTTGTAAGTTTCGGTTTTTTGCAATATGGTCCGTCAATCCACCAAGCGCCGTCTTTGGTTGCAACAGCCGCACCTGCAAGCGGGTGAATTACAATAGCAGTAATTCCCATTTTTTCTCTAATGCCAAGTGCTCTGTTTTTAAAGTCATCTTCCTCAACGCAATTAACTTCCGCAATTTGTCTGCTTTCTGATTCATTTAATCCTAAAATTACATCAGCATTTTTTTGCAAATGTTTTATATGTGCACAAACTTCTAAAATTTCATCAACAGGTCTGCGGGCAGGGTCTGCCAAGTCTATAAAAATTGTCGGACGGTGTTTTGTCTCAGCAAGAATTTTGTTAAATCCGGTCAAAAGAGAATTGAAATTCGGAAGTTCCATCCAATTTGTAAAAGCCAAAAAGTCAGTTTCAGCAACCATTTTTGTTAGTTCTTCACGAGAAATAAGCGAAAGCAGATTTTCCCAATTTACCGCAGGAAGTGATGCACATTTTCCGCATATAATTTTGCCGTTATCAAATTCAAGAGCGTCTGCATGTCCGGGAGCAGCCATTGTAATTACTTTTCCACCACTTTTTTCACAATCCTTTGCAAAATCCGCAAAAACGGGGTCTATTGTTTTGTCACCGATTGAACCGATATACGAAATTTTATGCTTTTCGTGTTTCATTGCGTTCGCTAAAATCGGTCCGTTGCCGCCGAGTTTTACTTGCTGAGGCTCAAACTCAATGTTTGCGGAAAGTCCTGCCGCAGCCGCAATTTTTGCTGCAAAATCTTCAATAGTTTGAACGTAATCGCAGTCACCGATTTTTGGTGATTTACGGATTTCGACAACTCGAATAATTTCGTCTACAAATCCGTCAAATCCGATGATAAGTTTTTTTCCTGTGTATTCCGCTTTAAGTTTTTGGGCTGCTTTTGCAATTATTTCTGCTTGTGACATAAATTTTCCTTTCGATTTGATTTTTCTGTAAAAATACTTTTTGGGCATCAAAATTATCAAACTTTATTTACGATACCAAGAAACGCCGTCGGTTACCAAAATAATTTCTTGATTCTCTGTTGCAAATGTTAATATTCCGCTATATTTATCAATAATTTTTAACTTTTTATCATCAGGAAAATTTGGCTTCAAAATTATTTGCGGAAATTCCAACGCAAAAACCTTTGGTAAAACAGCATTTTCACCTAAAACAGCAATACTATTTTGCTGTTTTAACATTAAACTATCGGGAATATCGCCGTCAATTCCCCAAACTGCGACTTTGTTGATTTTCATAATCCACAAATCATTTGAAATAGTATTAGGTAACAAAATTTTGCCGTCTTTTTCAAATTTTGAGATTTCACCTGTTTGTGTAAATTTAGTAAGCAAATTTTCTGAATTTTCATCAATTTGACTACAGCTTATGATTATCAGAAACAGGAAAAGCAAAACGCATTTCGCCATAAATTCTTAATCCTTTCGCAGTTTCGTAAAGCGGCAAATCAATTGCCAAACTTTTAGAATTTTTTCGAGAACTTGATGATTTATATGAAAAATAAATTGTTTCTTGCGATGTTTTTTCTTTTCGTAATCTTTCGGAAAATCCTGCATATATTTGCTGATTATACGGCAAAAAAGTATCAAATCCCGCTGTAAAAATACTTTGTTTCCATTCCGTTTCTACAAAAGAATTTGCAGCAGATATATTTGTTCTAAAAATTTTTGCAAATTTTTTATTATGAAAAAGTGTATGCGATTGCCGTAATTTTGTTGTGTCGGATTTTATTGTAAAATTTGAACGGCAGCCAAGCCCTGTTATTTCGGGAAGATTGTATGAGCCGAGAATTTGTGCCGTTCCTAAATCTCCGTTTATAAGATAACGAGCGGTTGTCGAAAATCTTTGCGTATTTTGCCGTCCTCGAAGAGAAAGTTGTGAGCCGATTTTTTGATTTTTAAGAGTATCATTTCGAGCAATTAAAGATGAAAACGGCGAATCAAAACCTTCTTGCATAAACCATATTTGTGATAATATCCGTGTGTTTCGTTGAGATTTTTCATATTTCAAAAGCATCGCATTTTTATTTGAATTTAATCCGTAGGCATTTGATAACGAAATTCCGTAATTTGTCAATTCACCTTTAATTTGAATTAAATTTTCATTTCTTTCAGGAAATTTTTCTGTTTCGTTTTTATTGGCATGAATTGCAATTGTTTCGATACGAAAGTTTTGCGGTTGCATAAAAAATCCGCCACCTGCCAAATATTCATTTTGTTTTGCATGAAAATAACCTAAACCTGAAATTTGTCTTATGCCGATTTGTGAAATTATGCCGTTATATCCGCCCGAGCTTCCATATAAAATATTCTCATTTCCGACTGCTTGCAAAAATGTTGCATATCGTCCAAAAAGCAATTCATTTGACGGCGAAACAAGGTTTCCGACATTTAATCTTGCAAGAAAATCATTTTTCTTAAAAGTTGATAAAACCGAGCGATTTTCAAGATAAGGAATTTCTTTTTGTTCACGAATTTGTGCTGAAACCAAAATATTATCATTAAATCTATTTACCGACGAGACCGAATAATATTGCTGATTGTCTCCATCCGTCCTTCTTGCCGAAACCGAAAGCGTAGATTTAATCGGATAAATCTTAGCAGAACGAACAGGAATAAAAATAAAGTTTTCAAACTCTGAGAGTGCCGGATATTTGCGAAACAAACTTGCCAAATTTCCACTTGTTTCTGCAATTTTTCTGAGCTCGTTAATTGTCGGTAAATCATCATCTCGCAAATCAAAACCGATACTTTCAAGCCGAAACCAGCCTTCATCAATCGGATTTACGGGCGATAAAAATAAAATCTCGGCTGCATTAAAGCAAACACTGTCAATTAAACCTTGCAATAAAAAATCACGAGCTTCGGAAATGTTTTGCGGAATTACATCGCAAAAAGGAAATACTATTTTCGGTATAAAAACGATAATTGTGAAAATTAGAAATTGTTTAAATTTTCTCTCTGTCAATTCGATTAAAAAAGTCATAAACTTTGCCTTCTGTCATTGCAAGTCCGTCTTTAAGTGAGCCATCAAAATAAACAAAGCCCTTTTCTAAATAAATTATGGAATCTGCGATGGTTTTTATTGATTCTATTTCGTGTGTTACAACAACAATTGTTATATCAAGTCTGTCCCGCATTTCTTTCAAAAGTTCATCAAGTCCCGCACTTGTTACCGGGTCAAGCCCTGCAGACGGCTCATCGCAAAACAAAATCGGCGGGTCAAGAACCAATGCTCTTGCAATTGCTGCTCTTTTTCGCATTCCGCCAGAAAGTTCACCCGGAAATAAACCATAAGCATGCGACATTCTTACATCAGCAAGTTTTCCGCGAACGATTTCGTCAATTATTTTATCATTAAGTTTTGTGTGCATTTTAAGCGGTAAAGCAACATTTTGTGCAACGGTAAGCGAGCCGAGAAGTGCGCCGTTTTGATACATAACGCCTATTCGCTTGAGAACGGAAACCGTGTTTGGTTCGTCAAGTTCACCGATAAGCGTTTCAAAGATTTTCACTGACCCATTTGCTGGTTTTTCAAGTCCGATTATATTTTTGAGAAGTGTTGTTTTTCCACAACCGCTCGTTCCCAAAATTACTTTGATTTCACCTTTATGAAAGTCTGTGGAAATGTCACGCAATATAACCTTTTCGCCATATTGTGCAACTAAATTCCTGACTTCAATTATTGTTTCTTTCATATATTTACGGGCGACCGCGAGGCGGTCGCCCCTACATTTAATTTTTAATTCCGACTAATGGTTGTCCTTTTTGCACTACTTCG
>Ga0209737_10000849_pt1 | contig 23352 bp, 17 predicted proteins | sample TergutCu122P3_FD_187284 | JGI IMG/M metagenome (GOLD analysis project Ga0209737, IMG submission 187284) | Cubitermes ugandensis P3 segment gut microbial communities from Kakamega Forest, Kenya - Cu122 P3 (SPAdes) (version 2) | ecosystem: Host-associated > Arthropoda: Insects > Digestive system... | reverse complement strand
TGAAAATCTTTATGACACAATTCCTGACCCAATTGCAGATGACAAAGAGTATCTTCCAGAAAATGGTTGGAACACAATGAAATACACCAGCAAATTGAAAAATATGGCGTTTGCTATTTCAAAAATGCCCGCCAATTTGGCAATCTTGGGCGTTGCTGAGGTAGAAAATCGCGGTGTTTTGGAGGATTTGGTGGCACAGCAGTCAATCAAAGACCGCCGTTTGCAGATTGTGCATTATGACGGACCAGACAGGCGCGGCGTTGATGTTGCTCTGTTGTATAACCCCGCTGTTTTTAAGGTTACGCACTCATCTTCACATAGTGTTCGGACAGAAATTCCGAATTTTATAACGCGCGACCAACTTGTTGTAACTGGGCTTTTGGACGGCGAAGAGGTTAATATTATCGTTCTGCACTGGCCCTCGAAGTTTGGCGGCGAGGCGCGTTCTATGCCGCGCAGGCGAGATGCGGCTTTAACAACAAGACACCTTGTTGATTCGCTTTTTAAAATCAACCCCAACGCAAAAACTATTGTTATGGGCGATCTCAACGATGACCCGCACGAGCCGAGTTTGACCGTACATCTCGGTGCAAAATGCGAAAAACGCAACACGCGCCCGCAGGGACTTTATAACCCATTTTGCGAGTTGTTTAAAAAAGGAATCGGCTCACTTGGATACCAAGACCAATGGAATTTGTTTGACCAGATTATTGTTTCCTACGAACTTTTGCCGAAAAATCAAGACGATTTTAAAACGCTTAAGTTTATTCGCGCTGAAGTTTTTAATAAGGATTTTCTAAAACAGGAAACAGGCAGAAGACGCGGTTATCCGTTGCGCACGCACTCAGGCGGCGTTTGGCTAAACGGCTATAGCGACCATTTCCCTGTTTTAATTTGGCTTGCGAAATCAGTGAAAAAATAAAGACAATAGAGCAAAGAACAAGGAACAAAGACAGGTTGGTGAAAGTTTCACTTCCTGTCTTTGTTCTTTTAGCAAAGCGGTCTTTACTCTTTGTTCAAAAGCAATATTTTTGCAATAAATACGTTTAATATTCTAAAAATTATTGTACTTTTGTAAAAATTTATTTTATGCAAATCAAAAAAATCTTATTAATATTTCTGTTTATTGGCGTTTCGGTGTCAATTTTTGCGCAGACAACTTATACCATAAAAGGTGTTGTAACAGATGAAAAATCGGGTGGCGGAATTCCATACGCCACAATTTCGTTGCAAAAAGACAGCATTGCGACTAATTTTCTAAAACGCGCCGCTGCCGATGTTAGTGGCAAGTTTGAGATAGAGGTTGCGCTTGATAGCGGCTCATATCTCGTTCATATTGAGGCAACTGGCTTTGTAACGCTTTTGCAGCCGATAGAACTTGCCGACAATAGAAAAATTGATGCAGGAAAGTTTGTTATGATAGAGGCAGGCACAGAACTTACCGAAGTTCAAGTGGTTGCCACAAGACCGCTTGTAACAATGGACCTTGACAGAATTACCTACGACACCCAATCCGACCCCGAGTCTGCCACCTCAAGCCTCTTTGATATGCTGCGAAAAGTACCGATGGTTACTATTGACGGCGAAGATAATATACAGGTAAAGGGCTCGACGAGTTTCAAAATTTACCTCAACGGCAAGCCCTCAAATATTATTACCAAAAACCCGACAGATGTGTTAAAATCTATGCCCGCAAATTCGATTAAAAAGATTGAGGTTATCACAGACCCCGGCGCAAAACACGATGCAGAAGGCGTTACAGCGATTTTAAATATTGTTACTCAAAGCGCGTTGCAGGGCTACCAAGGTAGTGTGCGAGCATCAGTTAATACACTTGGAAGAATTGGCGCAGGCGGTTATATTTCTTCAAAAATAGGCAAATTTGGAGTAACGGCAAACTACAATTATAATCAATACGGCACGCCATATTGGAGCGAAAGCAGTACTGAAAATTTTGGCGAAAATATGCCTTACAAATTTATGAACTCATATTCGTCAGGTAAATATAATGGCGGCTATCATTACGGAAATCTTGAATTGAGTTATGAATTTGACTCATTGAATTTATTAAGCGCATCGTTTGGGGTTTATGGCGGACAATGGAAAACTCCTGCGGCAAATTCGCGCACCTATATGATGAACGAAGACAGAGATACAATTTCGGCGTATAATTCGCTCGGAAATTCAATTAGCGACTATATGAGTTATAGCGGAAATGTTAATTATCAGCGCACATTTAAAAAGCCCGAACAACTATTCACTCTTTCATATTTATTTGATTTGTCGCCCTCTAAATCAGAAAATATTTCTATCATAGAAAATAATAGGGCTTTTGATAGCATATTGAATCCCAATGAGATGAATATGAAATATATCAGTTTGGGAAGGTCAGACCAACACACTTTTCAGATTGATTATACCGAGCCGTTTAAAGACAAAAAGCACGTAATAGAAGCGGGTTTGAAATATATTTTGCGTTATAATGGCTCTGAAAATGACTATAAACTTTATAATGAAGAGACACGACAATACGATTTGGACACAAACCGCATAAGAAATAATATGGACTATTATCAACATATTTTTGGTGCGTATGCCTCTTATACTTTTAAATTGAAAAAATTTTCGTTGCGTGTTGGTGCAAGGTTGGAAGGCACTTTTCAAGATGTAAGATTTTTAGATATGCCAAATCAAAACTTTACAGCAAAATTCTTCGACCCAATTCCCTCAATATCATTAAATTATAAACCGACCGACAAATCAAACTTCAGATTTAGTTACAACAACGGCATTTCTCGCCCAAGTATTTGGTATTTAAACCCTTACGTTAATGACAGCGACCCATACAATATTAGTTATGGAAATCCTAACTTAAAATCGGAACGAAGTCATCGACTTTCGTTAAGTTATGGATATGTTGCTAAAAAATTTAATTTGAATATCTCTACATATTCTTCTATTGTAAATAATTCTATTGAAAGTGTAAGGACACTTCGCTATGATGGCGTTTTGGTTTCTACTTATGAAAATATCGGCAGCTATGCAAGTGTTGGCGGAAGTTTTTATATAAATTATAACCCTTGGAAATGGTTAAGATTTTGGACACAGGGCAGCGGCAGTTACACGCAATATAATAATAACGATTACTCTTATGGAACTTATCGTTTGAATGCTTACGGCGGGTTTAATTTTACTCTTCCTTGGAAACTTAAATTTAATCTCGGCGGCGGCGGCTCAACACCTTGGGTTGGTTATAAAAGAGAGGGTAGCGCGTGGTATTATTATAATGCCTCGCTTTCGCGTGCTTTCTTAAAAGGCGATAAATTGACAATTAGTTTAGATGCGAATAACCCATTTGAAAAATACCGCAAATGGAAGGGAAAAACTTGGGAAGAAAATGTGTTTGAACGCAGAAGCGTATCAAAACAACTTTCTCGTCAATTCGGCATTTCGATTTCTTGGCGTTTTGGCGAAATGAAAGCGCAAATCAAAAAAGCCGAGCGCGGCATTTCTAATGATGATGTGAAAGCAGGCGGCGGCGGTCAAGGCGGTGGCGGAGGAAATTGATTGATTTTTAAATAGGCAGCACCTAAATTCCCCTCCTTTGGAGGGGTGGCAGTTGAGCGAAGCGAAACTGACGGGGTGGTCAAGCACGGCGAAGTTACTGCAAACACCAAAAACCACCCCCTATCCCCTCCAAAGGAGGGGAATTAGGAAATACAAATAAAAATATTAGCACGTCATTTCGACTAATTATTCGAAACGACAGAAAAATAAAAACATTATGAAAAAATTTTTTAAATGGCTAACAATTTCATTATCAACAATAATCATCATTATTGTGATAGCGGTTTCTTTGTTCTTTTATTTTTTGTCGCCTGCGCGGCTTACGCCCATTGTCAATAGATTCGCCACCGAATATCTTGATGCAAAGGTAAATTTCGACTCTGTTAAAGTTTCAATTTTTGCGGAGTTTCCAAAATTGAGCGTAACGCTTGTGGGTGGGGAGATAATCTCATACGCATTAAAAAACGATACAACAGAACAGAACACAAATTGCACACTTGAAAAGCCGAAGGAAAATGAACACAAATTAACACAAAATAAAACTTGTGAAAATTCGTGTGATTTGTGTAATTTGTGTTCAAAAAACGATACGCTCGTGCGTTTCAACGAACTTATGATTTCGTTAAATATTCTTGATTTGCTGAAATCGAAAGTCAATATACAGCGTATTCGGTTGGTACAGCCAACAATAAACGCTTTCGTTTCGCCGTCTGGCAAGGCGAATTGGGATATTTGGACACCACCCGAAACAACAGAAGACATCACCCCGTTAGACCTTAATATAGACCGCTTTTCTATTCGCGGAGGAACTATAAACTACATTTCTCGCCCCGATTCTATGGCTGTACAGGCAACAATCGGCAGGTTGCGTTTGCGGGGAAATATCACGCCAAATTTAGAGAAATTGGACATTGAAAGGTTTGTTTGCTCCAAAATAAAAGCAAGTGTAAATCTCGAAAGCCGCAATATCAATGCCGCTTTGGTGCTTGATACTGCGGCTATTGAGGTTGTGGAAAAACGCAAAGAGTATAGTATTAAAATTGAGGGAAATGCTTCGGCAAATGTTGAAAATCAAAACTATGCTAACGAACTTCCGTTGAAACTGAACGGCACATTCAAACTTGGTGCGGCTGCGCTTGCCGACCCAGAAAGTAATAGCCATTTCGGTTTTAGGGATTTCGGTTTGGCGGTTGCAAATTTGCCCGAAATAAAACTCAATGGCGATATTATTCTTTCAAAAAAAGGCGATATTAATTCCGATTTAAACATAAAAACTGATGCAATGCCGCTGCAATCGCTGTTAAACCTTGTTCCAAAAGGTTTTTCAGATGAAATTCCAAAAATTAATACAAATATTAAATTTGACTTAAATACCTCTATCAAAGGAACTTATAAATCCAATGCAAAAGGAAAATTGCCGATTGTAGATGTTGATATAAAAATACCAAAAGGAAGTTTGACCTACAACGATTCTTTGGCAAAAATTGATAATATCGCTCTTGATGCCTCGTTTCATTACAACCCGATTTCCCCGAAGAAAACAGGCGTAAAAATCAAAAAGATTGATGTTAATGCCTTTGCCGTAAAACTCAACGGACACGCTGAGGCGACAAATCTGTTCAACGACCCGAAAGTTACATTAAAACTCAAAGGCTCGGCAAATTTGCGCGAAGCAATGAAATTTGCGCCCCAAGATTTAGGTATTACCGCTCGCGGCGACATTACTTTCAACATAGAGGGCTCATTTTTGGCGAGCCGCCTAAACCAACAGGACTTAGCAAAAAACGATTTGATAGTGCAAATCAACGCCGACAGAGTGCGGGTGCGCATTCCAAAAGACACGATTAGCATTTTGGTGGAAAGAACTTTTGCCGAACTCAATACCACCAAAACCCGAACAAACCGCAGCGGCGAAGTGCGGCGGCAGTTAAGTTTTGAGTTTAAATCAGACACGGCAAGGGTGAGAATGCCGAGCAGAGAAACTATCGCGCTATCAAAAATTGATTTATCTATGCGCTCGTCTGACGCTATTGTTAGCGGCGATACCACAGGCGCAGTCGTACGAATGAGCGGACATCTTGAAGCAAACACAATAGAATATTCGGGTATTGACTCTACCACAATGCGCTTGCGGGAGGTAAAAAGCAATGTCAGAATTTCGCCGTCAAGAGAAAATCGCACCTTGCCCTCAATCCGTTTTGATATTGAAGCAAATAGATTTAGCGCAAGGGCACATAACAACCGTGCAAATGTGCGTGATGCAAAAATAGAGATAACGGCAACCAAAATCCCGCCTGTTGTCAGAACACGGCGAGTAACAACCGAACATCAACTTGATTCTTTACAAAAAATTTACCCAAATATTCAACGCGATTCTTTGGTGGCGCATTCTCGCACACAACGGCGAGCAAACAGGCAAGCCGATGATTTCGCGAGCGAAGATATTAATATCAGAGATGCCGAACTCGGAGCGACGTTACGTCAATGGAGTGTGAGCGGAAGCATAAAATCACGCAGCGGCAGAATTGTTTCACCATATTTTCCGCTCAGAACACGCATACAAAATCTTGATATTGCTTTCACAACCAACGATATTACACTGCAAAATCTTACGATAAGAAGCGGCGAATCAAAACTCAATATCACAGGAAAAATTGACGGAATTAGCACAGCATTATCGAGAGGCAGAGGGCTAAAAATTGATGCAGATATTAAAGCCGATACGCTTAATATCAACGAACTGCTTGTGGCAGCAGCAAACGGCTCTGCCTTTGCGCATTCGTCAGAAGAACATAAACGAATGCTTGCAAGCGCAGAAAATGAAGACCAACTCGAAAAGATGATTGAAAAAGCAAACGATAACAATGAGGGAGCAACGCCATTGATTGTTGTGCCATCTAATGTTGAAGTTGATATAAAATTAAATGTTAAAAACGGAAAATATGCAGATATTACTATAGATAAATTGACAGGGGCGTTAGTTTCGCGTGATAGAGTTTTACAACTAAAAGATATTGTCGCCCGCACAAATGTCGGTCAAATCGACCTCACCGCGCTCTACGCTACTCGCACAAAAAAAGACATAACTTTTGGAATCGACCTTGATTTTAAAAACATTCAAGTTGAAAAATTTATTGAGATAATTCCCTCTGTTGATTCTTTGCTACCTATGTTGTCATCGTTTAGGGGAATTGTCAGTTGCCAACTTGCAGCCACAGCATCAATCGACACAACAATGAATATTATTATGCCAAGTTTGAATGCTGCTTGTAGAATAAGCGGTAAAAATATGGTGCTGCTTGACGGAGAAACATTTGCAGAAATAGCAAAAACATTAAGATTTAGAAACCGAAAGGAAAATCTTGTAGATAGTATTTCGGTTGAAATGCTTGTGCGCAACAGCCAAATAGAAATTTTTCCGTTTATAATGCAAATAGACCGCTATCGCGCTGCAATAGGCGGAACACAAAATCTTGATATGTCGTTCAAATATCATATTTCGGCACTTAAATCACCTATTCCGTTTCCAGTGGGAATTAATATTTCGGGAAATTTCGACAAAATGAAATTTAGCATTGGAAGAGCAAGGTTTAAAGACATAAACAAACAGGTATATGTAACCGTAATTGAGGACACGCGCTTAAACTTGCGCACGGAAATCAACAATATCATTCAGCAAGGCGTTGATAGGGCGCGATTTAGTCAATTCGTTGCGCCGACTATTGACCCTTCGCTACTTGATATCGAAATTTTAACTCCTCAAGATTCATTGAAACTCTACAAAGAGGGACTTATTGATGTTGCCCCAAGTTCGATAACAACAGAAGACCAGCCACAGAGAAGAAGAAGAGGGCAGCAATAAAATATTAAAATTTTACAATTAGAAAAGGTATTTTCCTGTTATTGATTTTTCGCACTGCGCAATCTCTTCTGGTGTGCCTTCTGCAACAATATTTCCGCCCTCTTTTCCGCCTTCTACGCCCAAGTCAATAACGTGGTCGGCGGACTTTATTATGTCAATGTTATGTTCGATTACGATTATCGTATGTCCTTTGATTATCAGTGCATTAAATGCCTTTAAAAGCGTTTTTATGTCGTCTGTGTGTAGTCCCGTTGAGGGTTCGTCAAAAATAAAAATCATTGGTTTGATGCCCTCGTTTGCAAGGAACGAGGCGAGTTTTACACGCTGACTTTCGCCGCCCGAAAGCGTGGAAGACGATTGCCCAAGTCGCACATAGCCGATACCGACATCTTGAAGCGGCTTGAGGCGTTTTACAATGCGCTTTTCGGTAGAATTATTTTCTGTTGAAAAGAACTCAATCGCTTGATTTATAGTCATTTCCAAGACATCAAAAATATTTTTTTCACGATAACGAACATCAAGCACGTCCTGCTTGTAACGCTGCCCTTTGCACGCCTCGCAGACAAGTTCCACGTCCGCCATAAACTGCATTGGCACAACGATAACGCCGTCGCCTTGACAAAAATCGCAACGCCCGCCGTCTTGGTTGAACGAAAAAGTTGCGGGGGTAAAACCCATCTGTTTTGAGAGCGGACAATCGGTAAAAAGTTTGCGAATTTCGTCAAACGCTTTTATGTAAGTGGCTGCATTTGAGCGACTTGACTTGCCAATCGGACTTTGATTGATAAACTCAACGTTATCAACCAAATGCAAACTACCCGAAAGTTTATTGGAAGAATTTTTGCCCGAATTAAAATATTTTTGCAGTTCGGCAAACAGCACATCACGCACTAAAGAGGACTTTCCGCTACCCGAAACGCCTGTAACACAGATCATTATGCCGAGCGGAAATTTTACCGAAATATTTTTCAAATTATTAACATTAGCATTTTTTATTTCGATAAAATTGTTTGATTTGCGCCTCAAAGTTGGAATTTCAATTTTTTCTTTATCAAAAAGATATTTTAAAGTGATAGAGTTATCTATCTGATTTTCAGTTGCTTGCTCGGCAATTCCGCTAAAAACAATTTCGCCGCCGTGCCTGCCCGCTTTTGGTCCAATATCAATTAAATGGTCGGCTGCTTTGATAATTTCCCTGTCGTGTTCCACGATTACGACCGTGTTTCCGAGTTCCTGCAAACGCCGCAACACCGACATAAGCCGCTCAGTATCACGGCTATGTAGTCCAATTGACGGCTCGTCCAAAATGTAGAGCGAGCCAACGAGCGCACTGCCAAGCGAAGTCGCTAGGTTTATTCGCTGACTTTCGCCACCCGAAAGCGTGTTAGACTGCCGATTGAGCGTTAAATAACCCAAACCGACATCGCAAAGAAAGTTCAAACGGCTGCGAATTTCCACCAAGAGACGTTTTGCGATGCTCTCTTCGTGTTCGCTAAGCAGCAGATTATCAAACACTTCGCACAATTCGGAAATCGGCAAATCAACTAAATCGGAAATAGAATATGTTTTTGAGGTCATTATTTTGAGATACAAAATATTTGTATTGTATCTATATTTTATCTGAAAATCTGTATTATTTTAAAAGCATTACCCAATTGTATTTTTTATTACTAATATGTTCATATACTCCAGTCAATGTATAGATACCAGTTAAAATATTAGAAAGAATTGGAATATGACCACCTATGGAATTTATCCAAAAGTTAATCGGTGAAAATTGATATTCCCGCCAGTTTTCTAATTTCTTAAGTTCCTTGTTTGCTTTAGCAATATCTTTTCTCAATTTTGGTTCTAAATATTGTTCTCCTTTATGAAGAGTTTCAATCCAATTGGACATTACTTCTCGAAAAGTAATAATCTCTTTTTTCTCTCGCATTTTCATTACTTCGTTGAGATTTTTAGGATAAGGCAATATTGCTATTTCATTTTTTAATAAAGTTTTCGCAATAACATCAACATCTTCTGCAATATAAGTTTTAATGTTTTTGCTATTTACAATGTCAGAAGAATGAAATTTCATCGCTGAAGTGAATACGCAATCTGTTTGAATGGATTTAAATACCATCAATAATACCGTGAGATAGAAAGAGTAATTCATCGTCTATATATTTATAAAAATTACCCTTTTTATAAGCAAAATCAACGTCATTATCAAAAGTATCATCAATAAATTCTATATTTTCAAAATTATTAATAAATTTATCAATTTGTAATTCAATTTCTTTTTTTGCGGGGATTCTATCGTTTTTGTATCTATCAATATAATCATATTTATAATTTTGGAATAGCCGATTAAGAAACTTATTTTTATTAAGTCTAATTATTTCAAATGCTGTCTTTCTTGAATAAGAAGCTTTTACTTTGTCTTGTTTATCTAAATTTGAACTTTGTTTGATTTTATTATATGGTAATACATAATCCTTCCAAGAAACGTCTAATGTACGAGCTGTTTTTTTTATCAATCCAGCATTAATTAAAGAATCAAGGGCATATTCAGAAAGGGGCATATCAATTTTCTCAAACAATGTTAGTAATTGTAAGACTTTGCTTTTATCTCTTATTTTTCTCGGAGTCGTGTCAGATGTAAATAATAATTTTTCTTCACCCCTTCTGCTATTTATCCATTTTTCTTGAATGGCAATTTGGTCAAAAGAATCTTTATAAAAGCTATCAAAATATATTTCTTTAAAATACATACAATGTCAGATTATAAATTTTATATTGTTAAACAATTTAATTTTACTCAATCACCACACTTTCCGCAAATGTCGGTTGATAATTCATTCTTTTCTGCAAATCAACTAATTCTTGCCTTAAATCAGTTAAAATTTCATTGATATTGCGCTTTTTATTAGTGTTTTTGCCGCTTTTTCGCTGCTTTTTAAAGCCCTTAATTGTCAATCTTTCCGTTCGCAACGCAAACCGAATATCTTTAAGTTCGTCAATATTTTTTTGCACATATTGACGAATATTGTTGCGGCGTTTGATTTCGAGTTCAAACTCATCTTCCCAAAAACGCAAGGTATGTTTTTCCTCTTTTAAAATTTCCGCAACTTCTGATATTGAAAAATAGATTTTTTGCATAAGTTATTAACTTATCTATAAATTTTCAATCTTTGACCGACATAGATATGGTCTTTTTTCAAGCCGTTCCATTGTTTAATTTTGGCAACGGTGGTGTTATGTCTGCGTGCAATTTGCGACAAAGTATCGCCACTTTTGACCTTATAATAAATTACGTTGCCGCTGCTGCTACTGCTTTGCGAACTTGACGAACCGCCACCACCTGACGGCTCAACCACCACTTGCTTTGATATCAATTCGTCTGCTCGATAAGCAATAATCGAATCAAGATGTTCGTTGAAAAATGCAACCTGTCTCATTGGCAACACCAAGGAATAGGGTTTGACATTGCCCGGTATAATATCTTTGCGATATTGCGGGTTGAGAAATCTCAACTCTTCAATAGGAATGTTCAAAACATTTGCAATTTGTTCTAAATGAACGCGTTGCTTAACATTTACTGTGTCTGTAACCTGCACAAAAGGCGGAATTGCAGGGCAAATATTATGATATTGGTGGAAATTCATAATGTAGTTTGCGGCAATAAAAATCGGCACATAACCGCGTGTTTCTCTCGGCAAATGTGGGTAAATAGCCCAATAGTTAGTTTTTCCGCCTGCGTGGCGAATAGCGCGGGCAACATTTCCCGGTCCGCAGTTATAGGCGGCAATTACAAGATGCCAATCGTTATAAATATTGTACAAATCACGCAAAAATCGCGCTGCTGCATCAGACGATTTCACAGGGTCGAAACGGTCATCAACCAAACTATTTACCTCCAAGCCGTAACTTCTGCCCGTTGCCACCATAAATTGCCAAAGTCCGCCCGCGCCTGCACGCGAGATTGCGCGGGAGTTCAACGCCGACTCAATTATTGGCAAATATTTTAGTTCCAAAGGTAAGTCATATTTTGCCAAAGCGTATTCAAAAATCGGAAAATAGTACCGTTCGCCAAGCCCAAGCATATACTCAACTTGACGAATACTTCTTGCGTATCTGTCTATAAATGAGCGTACTATGCTATTGAAAGGCATCTCCATTCTGTACGGAAGTTGCTGCAAACGCTTGATATAAACGCTGTCATCATAAAAAACAGGCGTAGCGGATTCGCGGTGGCATTTTTGAATAACCATTCGGCTCATCAGCCAATCGTTCATCATATCTTCCACCGCTTTTTCGTAGTCGGGCGGAACAATGATTGAGGTGTCGTCAATATCAACTTCAAAAGGTTGATTTTTGGCATTTTGCGCAAAAAGGTTAAAAGAAAAAAGAATAGAGATTAAAATTAAAACAAAAGATTTCTTCATTATTTTTTTATTTTAAATTGATTACAAAAAAAACGATTGCAAAGATACAAAATAATTTAAGATTTACGCTTGAAAAGCCGAAGGAAATTTGCAAATTACATTTTTTTTAGAAACATTGATACATATCAATAAAGCATAGACTATTTTTACAAAAAAACTTGTTAAGATTTAAGTTCTTAACAAGTTAAAAAAAGTTATTTGAATTACCAACGTCTGTTATCCTGCCGATTGCCATAACCGCCTCTGCTGTTGTTGTTGCGATTTCTGTCGCCACCGCCATAACCACCGCCGCCATAACCGCCACTTCTTGGTCTTTCTTCGCGCGGCTGCGCCTCGTTTACAGAGATTACTTTGCCATCGAATTCATACTGATTTAAACCTTCAATCGCTTTTTGCGCTGCGTCATTGTCAGGCATTTCGACAAAACCAAAACCTCTGGAACGTCCTGTATAGCGGTCGATAATTACTTTTGCTGAAGATACTTCGCCATATTCTTCGAATAACTGCTTTAAGTTGCCATCTTCAACCCCAAAACTCAAATTTGAAATGTAGAGATTCATTATAAAAAAAATTAAAAATTAATACTTTTGATTGAAAACAGAGGGAAAAAGCAACATCCAAATCTAAGACAATTATTCTGACCAAAAATTCTCAAACAATGGCGCAAAGGTAATACAAAAAATCAAAGTAAAAAAATTTATCTAAAAAACTGACCACAGAAAACTAATTTACGATTTTTTCCCTTTCAATTTTACTACCTCTTTTTCCAATTTTTCAATCTCTTTTTCTTGATTTGAGATTGTCTTTAAAAGTTCGTTCAACTCTTCATCTTCAATTGACATTGGAAATTGCGCTTTTACTCTGTCGATAAAATCGCTCAACACATTCATATAATTCATAAACGCCTGATATGACGACTCGTATGGAATTGCCCGAGCGTAAATCATTCCGTCAGAATAGTGCTTGGTGTTCATAAAAAAGAAATGCGCCGAGTCCTGCAAACGATTCCAATCGGTCTGCAAAAACTGGTCTAACTTAAACTTTTTCTTTGTTTTCTCAGAGGCGGTGCTAACCACATACAACCTTTCGGCGAGTTTATAAAGTTTTTCCAACGCCTCGTGTTGCAGTTCGTTTCCGCACCAAGCGGAAGTGTCTTTTTCCTCGTCTGTCCAAGACATCGGGTAGAGAGCAGTGAGTTTATCAATGGCAGCAACTTTTTCGGAAACTTCGCTCGGCAGCGAGAAATTTATGCCGTTTTCTATGGCGTGATATGGCAAAGCACGGAAAAACTCAAAGATGCCGCTTTGTTTATTATTCAAAATTCCCAACGCCTCGTAACCCATAAAAATATTGAAAATTTTTTCGTTTTCAGCACTATTTTTTACCCAACCGATAAATTTTTCGGCTGTTAGCGGGTATTCGCCCCAATTCCACTGAGAAAAACGATAGTTGATGTCATCGCTGAGTTTGTTGTTGCGCACCAAAAGTTTAACCTTGTTCAAATATGCGTGGTTATAGACAAAGTGCGGACTTTTCCAACCCAAAACGTGCTTTGCGCCCTCCACCATAATGGTTTTGTAGCCCATTTGCGCAATTTTTTCGCCGATTTCGTCAGAATAAATCAACGCCGAATTTGCAAAAACAGAGGGCTTTTGTCCAAAAAGTTGCTTTATTTTTTCTGCTTGTAACTTAACTTGACGCTCAAATTCGTCCTCGTTGTAAAGCGCGGCAAGCGAATGTGCATAAGGCGTTGCAAGAAATTCTACATTTCCTGTTTTTGCTAACTCTTGGAAACTTTCGATAATTTCGGGAGCAAATTGTTCAAAAAATTCAAGCACCAAACCAGTAATCGAAAACGACACTTTGAAACGTCCGTTGGAATTTTTTATCATCTCCAAAAGAGTACGATTTGCCTCCAAATAGCAATTTTCGCAAGCGTAAGACATAGCCGACTCGTTGGCATAATCGTCATAATAATAATGGTCGTTGCCAATATCAAAAAAGAAGTAGCGTTTCAAATCGAACCGCTGGTGAACACGAAAAATTAGGTTGATGGTTTTCATAATAAAAAAAACTTTACAAATGTTTTTCTGAAAAAATTATTTCCTTACGGCTTTTCAAGTGCAAAGTTAAAAAAATTATTTTACAAATACATTTTATTTTTTCTTTTAACAAATATTTTATAAAAAAATATTGTACCTTTGCAAAATAATTCCAAAAAAAAGTAACATTATGATAGAAATTAAACAGGTAAAAACTCGAAAAGAGTTGAAAAAGTTTATACAATTCGGAATTGACTTGTACAAAGACAACCCATATTTTTGTCCGCCGTTGGTTTTTGATGAACTGAACACCTTTAACCCAAAGAAAAACCCTGCGCACGAGGTTTGCGAACACGTTATATATATTGCTTACAAAAACGGTGAAATTGTCGGCAGAATTTGCGGAATTATCAATCACAAAGCAAATGAGCATTGGCAAAATAAGCGTTTGCGTTTCGGTTGGTTTGATTTTATTGACGATTTGGAAGTGTCGAAAATGCTGCTTGATGCTGTGAAAATTTGGGGAAAAGAGCGCGGAATGGACGAAATGAACGGACCTGTTGGCTTTACAGATTTAGACCACCAAGGGTTGTTGATTGAGGGTTTTGAGTACAATGCGCCTATGGCTTCACTATACAATTTTCCGTATTATATCAAACATTTTGAGAATTACGGCTTGGTAAAAGATGCCGATTGGATTGAGTATCGCATTTTTATTCCTGACGGCGTGCCTGAAAAAATGCAGCGTGTGGCAAATATCGTGATGGAAAAATACAAACTCAAAGTTGCCAAAGTGCGCAACGCAAAAGAGGTTGTAAAGCGATTTGGCTACACCTTTTTTGATGTAGTTGATGAGGCGTATAAACCGCTTTACAACTATCAACCGCTTACATTTGAGCAAAAAAAATATTACAGCGATATGTATTTTCCGCTGATTAACTACGATTTTGCAACGATTGTGGTTAATGACAAGGACGAAATTGTGGGCGTGGGCGTGGGAATGCCCAATATTTCAGAGCAGTTGCGCAAGTGCAAGGGCAAACTTTTTCCGTTTGGCTGGTATCATATTCTAAAAGCGTTGAAAGCGAAAAAGTTTAAATATTTCGATTTGCTTTTGATTGCCGTTCGCCCTGATTATCAGAACAAAGGCGTTAATTCGTTGTTTTTTTACGACCAAATAAAATATTTTATTCAATACGGCGTGGAATATTCCGAAACGACTTCAATTTTGGAAACAAACTCAAAAAATCAAGCAAATTGGGAATATTTTGAACACGAGTTGCACAAACGCAGACGGGCATACATTATGAAAATGTAGAATGAAGAATGTAGAATGAAAAAATTTACTTTATATTCAATTTTGACTTTTGCAATAATAGGCATAATAGTCCCTATAATTGTTTTTGTAATTTTATGTAAAGAAGGCAATGGTATTCCTTTTTATTTTGTCATAACTTATGCAATGTTTATTTTTAGTGCAATATATTTATTAAAACTTTACAAAGTAAATAAAGATGATTAATTTTTTTGCTGAAAATATTACTTTGCCGAAAATTCCAAAACGCAAAATTGCTGCTTGGATTAAACTTGTTGCGCAAAATTACAACAAAAAAATCGGCGAAATTGCCTATATTTTTTGTGATGATGAAAAGATTTTGGAAATCAACCGCCAATATCTAAAACACGACTATTTTACCGATATTATTACTTTTGATTATTCTGAAAAAGATACCATTTCGGGCGATATTTTTGTTTCGCTTGATACGGTAAAATCAAATTCTGAAAAGTTTAATACGTTGTACGACAATGAATTATATAGAGTTATCATTCACGGCATTTTGCACCTCTGCGGACAAAACGACAAAACACCCGAAGAGGAAAAAATTATGCGAGAAAAAGAAGACGAAGCACTTGATTTAATTAACAATTAACAATATAATTATGAGAACAAAAATTTATCATTCGCACATCGGTTGCAAATTTTACATCGGCGGACTGCTTGTAGTAATCGGGCTTCTGCTGTTGGGCTTGAATTTAGGCATTATCACACCCGCGCTGAAACCTGTTATCTTTTCGTGGCAAATGCTGTTGATTTTGCTCGGCATTAGCAGTTTTTTCCATCGCCATTTTTGGAGTGGAACAATTCTTTTCTTAATCGGCGGATTTTTCATTATTCCAAGATTGCAAACCGCTGATATTGCACCATTTACACAACTGCCTGACCATTTTACCCAAACTTGCTACCCGTTTTTGCTTATTGCAGCAGGGGTTTTGATTATCGTTCATTGGTTGCTGCCGCACAACCACAAGTTGAAACGCCGTCATTTGCATTATAATATTTTCGGTAGGAAAAAGCATAAACATAAAAGCAATCCCTCAAACCAAACCACGAGCAAACACGGCTTTTTTGAACGTAGCGAATTTTTTTCAAGCGGCGAATACGACGTTATTGATGAGGTTTTTAAGGGTGGAAGAATAGAAGCCGTTTTTGGTGGCAGTATGGTTGATTTACGCCACACAACTCTACCCGAAGGCGAAACGCATTTGGAAATCAGTTGCATTTTCAGCGGCGTTCAAATATTTGTTCCGCAAAGTTGGAACATAGAACTGCGTACAAACAGCATCTTGGGTGGTTTTGGCGATATGCGCATTATTGACAAATCAAAAATTGACCATTCACGCAAACTAATAATTAGCGGTTCGTTTGTTTTTGGTGGCGGAGAGTTGAAAAATTAAAAATAAATCGTAATTTTTTTATACCTTTGCAGCTTGAAAAGCCGAAGGAAAAATTTTTAAAATTATAAATTTATGACTAATATTCTAAAAAGTAAGATTTTGTGGATAAATATTATTGTTGCCATTGTGACGGTAGTTATGCTTGGCATTTTAACTTTGACCTTTTTGAAATACTACACGCGGCACGGCGAATTTGTGATAACGCCTGAGTTGAAAGGACTTTATGAAGACGAGGCGGAATCAATTTTAAAGCAAAATGCGTTGCGAATGGAAATTGTCGATTCTGTTTATTTGCGCAACGAAAAGCCCGGTATTATTGTTGAGCAAACGCCAAAAGCAGGTGGTAAAGTCAAAAGCGGGCGCGTTATTTATCTTACAATCAACGCAAAATCTAAAAAGCAGGTTATAGTTCCCAATGTTTTAAAAGTGTCGAAGCGGCAGGCAGAATCTACGCTAAAATCGCTCGGGTTTGTTATTGGTAATGTTGAGATTGTACCTTCTGAATTCCCAGATGAGGTACTTGAAATAAAGTATAAAGGGCGGACTATTGAAGTGGGCGAGCGACTGCCCGATGGCGCGGTTCTCTCGCTAAAAGTTGGCGAAAACGCCGCATACGAAGGTTCAATGGCTTTTGTACCAATTTTGATAGGGCTTTCGCGTGATGCTGCCGTAATGAAAATTGCGGCTAACGAATTGTCTCTTGGCGATATTAATTTCGATATTCCACCCGCAAATGATGGTGAAAAATATATGGTCTTTCGTCAAAGCCCAGAGGCGGGCGAGCGCGTTGTCCCCGACACGCGAATTCATATTTGGCTAAGCAAAGATGCTAAAAAAAGTCAAGCACAACAGCAAGATGATTTTTTTGATTAAAAATTTCTTAAAAAATACCTTATCATTTCGACTGTTAGTAATAAGTGGCAAACAACTCCTAAAAACGTATCAGTTTTAGACAAACGAATAGTGAAAAAACAAATCAATGAGAGCAGAAATAGAACAAAATGAGTTTAAAACATCATTTGAGATAACTCGCCTCAGCAAAATATTTGAAACGCATCGACATTTATTTGAAGAAATTACCATTCCTTCCAAAAAGGTATTGCTTCACGAAGGAGAAATTTCTCAACAGATTTTCTTCGTAAAACAAGGTGCATTGCGACTTTGGGCAAATCATAATGGTGAAGATATTACTTTTCGGTTTTGCTTTGAAAATGAAGCGGCTTCTTCCTTTTTAGGCAACGAGCCAAGTATTTTTACTATCGAAAGCATCGAAACTTCAACAATTATGGTAGTAAAAATAAAAGATTTTTTGATGTTGCTTGATGAAATGCCCGAATATAAAGATACGCTTATAAAAATGCTGTTCAAGCGTTTGAATGAATATGGAAAACTCTTTCTTTCACGTATCACAAAAAAACCTGAAGAACGCTATTTAGAAATGATGAAAAATAATCCCGAAATACTTTTGCGCGTTCCGCAACACTACATTGCAACTTATTTGGGAATAACCCCTGTTTCATTGAGCCGCATCAGAAACAGAGTAACAAAAATGAAGTAATCGTTATTTCTTTACAATTGTTATCGTCTCGTCGAGAGATTTGTCTGTACTTTTGCAAAATATTTAACATTTTGCAAAAGTATTTTTATTAAATGGAAAATCGATTAACACGTAAAGAATTTATCAAGACCTCTTTTCTTTTTGGAACAAGTTTCTCGACGAGCCGCTTAGCAAAAAATCGAAAGAACTTTTACACATAATTCACTAAACTAATTATACAATGAAGCACTTATTTTCAAAAAAAATTACAAAAGCGATAATTGATATATTATTGCTTATTGGTCTTGTTTTATCAATTAAAACCGCTCGTACTGCGGACAATTCGTGGGGCTCGCTTCACTGCCTTGTAAGTATGGCGTGGTATGCGCTGATGCTTGTTCATATTTGGCAGCATTGGCGTTTTATCAAAGCATTGGCAAAATGGAAAGTGATGAAACGCAACATCATCACATCATTAACCGTTGTTATATTTATCCTGATGACGTTCAGTGTCATTCTTTTTATTGCCGACATCAACGACCAATTTGTTCGTATTCATCACATAATTGCGCATATATTTTGGGCAGTGATAATCATTCACGCAATTCAGAAAGCAAAACGTTTTATTAATCTTTTAAAAAAATAAAAAAATGAGTAGAGGCAGAAATAAAGTTAGGGGTAGAAACAGAGGTAGAGATAAAAATCTGAACACCCACATAAAGATAAATTCGCGCCGTTGTAAAGCGTGTTGGTTGTGTATCAATGCCTGTCCGAAGCAGGTGATAGGCAAAGTCGGTTTTTTATGGCACAAACACATCACTATCCGAAATAGCGAAAATTGTTCAGGTTGTAAAAAATGTGTCAAAATCTGTCCGCACGGAGTATTCATAGTCAATAAGCAAATAATCTGAAATAAAAAGGTAAAAAACTTTGAAAAAAATAAAATTCAAACAAATTTTAAATTTATCAAAAAAAAATTGTATATTTGCGGGCTAAAAATTTAAAAAGATTTTTAGCAAAATTTATTATAATTTTTACGTTGTAATAAGTTGAAAATCAGATTATTAATAACAAAAAAATAATTTAAGCATTAATTTGTAAAACTATGCAAAACAAAGGTTTTATTAGAATTTTTTCCATTGCTTTGGCTTTGGTGTGTGTTTTTTACCTGTCTTTTAGCTTTGTAACTGCTCATTACAGCAAAAAAGCAGACGCTTATGCACAAGGAAACAGCGAATTGAAATTTAGATATCTTGATTCGCTTGCCAACGAAAAAGTTTGGCTCGGCTACACTTTGAAAGAAGCCCGCGAAAAAGAGATTAATCTTGGTCTTGACCTCAAAGGCGGTATGAACGTAACTTTGGAAGTCTCGGTGCCAGATATTTTGGTTGCTTTGTCTGACTACAACGACACTGAAATTTTTAAACAGGCGATTGAAAACGCGAAACAACGCAGGTCGAACGATTTTTTGACTGCTTTTAGAGAAGAATTTGAAAGAATTGACCCGAATGCAAAACTTTCGACAATTTTTTCCACTGTAAGCTTGAAAGACAAAATTTCATTATCTTCTACCAACGCGCAAGTTATCAGCGTGTTGAGAGACCAAGTTAAAGCAGCAATCGACAACTCATTCAACGTATTGAGTTCAAGAATTGACCGCTTTGGCGTTATCCAACCGAATATTCAAAAAATTGGCGGTGCAGATGGCAGAATTTTGGTTGAACTGCCCGGTATCAAAGAACCGGAGCGTGTTCGCAAACTTCTTCAAGGTTCGGCTAACCTCGAATTTTGGGAAACTTTTGACGCCGTTGAACTTAGCGGTGTAATGGCGCAGGTAAATTCTGTTTTAAGAGACATTCAATCAAATAGAAACGTTGTTGATACCACAGCAACAGAGGCGCAAATTGCAGAAAATCAATCTGTTGCAGACAAGGCAATAAGCGAATTGGACTCTTTGGCGCATCAATTAAAAACGGCTGAAACTGCCGAAGTAGCACAGGATTCTGACGAAAAAGCGTATGCAGAATTTACTAAAAACAACCCATTGTTTGTACTTGGCATAAACGCCCAAGCAGACAAAAGAGACGGACCTGTTTTAGGTATGGTTGCAGCAAGAGATACCGCTGAGGTCAATAGAATTTTCAATATGCCGCAGGTAAAACGTCTTTTACCGCGCGAACTCTCTTTGAAATGGACAATCAAACCGATTACCGTAGCAAGCGCACAAGATAGACACGACAGATACGGACTTATCGCGCTCAAAGTTACAAACAGAAACGGACGTGCGCCGCTGTCTGGCGATGTTATCACAGATGCAAGAAGCGATTTTGATAGCCAAATGGGTGCTCACAACAGGTCGGTAGTAAGTATGACAATGAATGCTGAAGGTGCTGCTACTTGGGCGCGTTTGACAAAAGCAAACGTTGGAAAATCAATAGCAATTACGCTTGATAATTATGTTTATTCTTACCCAACCGTTAATGCGGAAATTACAGGCGGAAGTTCGCAGATTTCGGGTAATTTTACTCCCGAAGAGGCGAGAGACCTTGCAAACGTGTTGAAGTCGGGTAAAATGCCTGCTCCTGCGCGTATCGTTCAAGAAGACGTGGTTGGTCCTTCGCTCGGACAGGAGGCAATTAACAAGGGTTTGATTTCGTTTGTGGTTGCTTTGCTTCTGATTTTTATCTATATGATAGTGTATTACGGCTTGGTACCGGGTTTGATTGCGGACGTGGTGTTGATTGCCAACTCATTCTTCCTGCTCGGAATTTTAGCTTCGTTTAACGCCGTTCTTACGCTTCCCGGTATTGCAGGTATTATATTAACGCTCGGTATGGCGGTCGATGCCAATGTACTTATCTATGAGCGGTGCCGAGAAGAACTTGCATCTGGTAAAAATCTCAAAAAATCTGTTGAAGATGGTTTCAAAAATGCTCTCTCGGCAATTTTGGACGGACAAATTACTACTTTATTAGTTGGTATAATTCTCTTTATTTTCGGCACAGGTGCTATAAAAGGTTTTGCCACAACATTGATTATCGGTATTTTCACTTCTTTATTTACTTCAATTTTATTCTCAAGAATGTTGTTTGAAAGATTGATTGCTGCTAATAAAGATTGGAAAATTACTTTTACAACCAAATTATCAGAAAATTGGCTTAAAGGGATTAATTTTGATTTTATCGGAAAAAGAAAATATACTTATGTTTTCTCATTAGTTTTGGCTTTAATAATTGTTGCATCGTTGTTTATCAACGGCTTGAAACCGGGTATTGACTTTTCTGGCGGGCACACTTATATTGTTCGTTTTGAAAAGAAAGTTGATGCAGACGAAATTCGTGGAAAACTTAGCAATATTTTCGAGGGTCATTCGCTTTTTGTAACCACAATGGGAGATGTAAATCAGATTAGAATTTCCACAAACTATATTGCCGAACATAACGAAGAGAATACCGAAAGCGTAATCGAAACAATGCTTTATGAAGGTCTAAGGGGGTATCTTGACCCTGCGGTAACGCAAAATATGTTTGTTCATAGATATGTAAATAACAACGGCGTTTATGAACTTGCCAACCTTGAAAAAGGCGAAAACTTTGGTATTCAACTCTCGCAAAGCGTTGGACCAACCATTGCGGCTGATATGGTTTCAAAGTCATCTTGGGCGATATTGTTCTCGCTGATTGTGATGTTTGTTTATATTCTTATCAGATTTAAAAGTTATGGTTATTCGGTTGGTACAGCCGTTTCGTTGGCGCACAATGCATTTATTATGATTGGTGTTTATTCGCTGTTCTACAAATTTATGCCTTTCTCGCTTGACATTGACCAATCGTTTATAGCGGCAATTTTAACGGTTATTGCCTACTCAATGAATGACACGATTGTAGTTTTCGACCGCGTGCGCGAACATCTTACTCTATATCCGAAACGCGATATAAAAGAGCAGATGAACAACGCATTGAATGCAACATTGAGTAGAACTTTCTCAACAGGAGTTACGTTGCTGCTTGTGCTTTTAGCAGTATTTATCTTTGGCGGAGAAGTTATTCGCGGCTTTATGTTTGCTTTGATTATAGGAACTATAAGCGGTGTTTATTCAACTCTGTTTATTGCTGCACCGCTCTCTTATGACATCAGAAAAAAACCGAAAGCAGTTGAAGGGAAAAAATAAAAATTGATAAAAAAAATTGCTCAAATAAATTTGGGCAATTTTTTTATTTATTGATTTTGCAATTCGTCCTTAATAATTTTTCTAATAGCCTCTATATCAATATTTGACATATTGTTATAGTTATTATAACCGCTTTGAGTAGCGGGTGCATTAAACACAATATTAAAAATATTTGTTGTGTTTAAAAGAGTTGATAAATCAACTTCCAAAATATCGGCGATTTGTTGCATACGGTCAATTTTTAGCACAGTTGCGCCCTGTTCTATTTTAGCGTATGATGGTTGTGAAATGCCCAATTGTTCCGCCATATATTCCTGTGTATAACTTTTTAACTCCCTGATTTGTTTGATGTTGCGCGCAATGTCCATTGTTGCGCATTTTGTTTGTGTTGCCATAATATTGTTAGATTATAAATTATTCGCAAAGGTAATAAATTATTCTTATTTTGAATAGTGTTTCAAAAATTTGTATTATAACTTTGCAAAATATTTTTTTAATTTATTAACTAATACCTTTATCAATTATGTTGAAAAAAAGATTTAACTTTGTTGCCGTTGTTTTGGCAGCAGTTACGTTTATCGGTTTGTCGTCTTGTAAAGACGAAGTGTATTATAGTTGCGACCCAACTATTGACGCAGTAATAAAGCAAAATTTGCCTTATTATGAAGAAATGACACGGGCAAAGTGGAAAACCATACCCGATTCGCTGAGAAAAGCCGCTTTTGCGGCAATGAAACCCGAACTCAAAAAAGAGTTTTGGAGAGGTAAGCAAGAAGAGATGATGAACTCTCATATCTTTAAAGATGCTGAAAAGGAACATATCTCTAAATTGTACAATTATTTGCTAAGTATTGATGATTTATTTACTGGCAAGTATAAAGAAGGTTCAAAAGAGATGCAAAAACTTATTGAGTATTACAAAGAGTGGGCATTTTATGGGGTTGATAGCCTTAATTGGGATGTTATTGATATTGTTCTGATAGCAGAAGATGGGGAAGAACTGATAG
>Ga0209737_10000848_pt1 | contig 23372 bp, 20 predicted proteins | sample TergutCu122P3_FD_187284 | JGI IMG/M metagenome (GOLD analysis project Ga0209737, IMG submission 187284) | Cubitermes ugandensis P3 segment gut microbial communities from Kakamega Forest, Kenya - Cu122 P3 (SPAdes) (version 2) | ecosystem: Host-associated > Arthropoda: Insects > Digestive system... | reverse complement strand
TGACGGAAAAGCGATTTTATTTGAAAGCGGCATTTATGCGAAAGTTCCTGCCGATATGCCCGAAAAATTGGTTTTGTCGGCTCTTGATGTGGCAGGCGCACCCGCTCAAACAGCAAAAATCGTAAAATCGGGAGACATAGTTCTTATTATCGGTGCAGGCGGAAAATCGGGTATGCTTTGCTGCTACGAGGCGAAAAAACGCGCAGGCGTTACTGGTAAAGTTATTGGACTTTCCTACGAACAAAAAGAAACGGAAAGATTGCAAAAATTAGGTTGCTGCGACTACGTTTTCTCTGCTGACGCTACTAAACCTGTGGCTGTTTTGGAAAAAATTGAAGAACTCACCAACGGCGAAATGTGCGATATTACTATCAACAACGTAAATGTTCCCGACACCGAAATGACCTCAATTCTTTGCACAAAAAATACAGGAATTGTCTATTTCTTCTCAATGGCTACCTCTTTCACAAAAGCCGCTCTTGGCGCAGAGGGCGTTGGCTCGGACGTAACAATGCTTGTGGGCAACGGCTACACCAAAGGACACGCCGAAATCACACTACAACTGCTGCGCGAAAACCCAGAGTTGAGAAAGATTTTTGAAGAGTTATATGCGTGATTTTTAGAACACAAATTGCACAAATCACACAAATTTACATAAAAAATATAAATATTTTTATAAATAAAAAAATGATATTTTGCGGATTATCAACAAAATATCATTTTTTTTATTTGTGTGATTTGTGTTCTTTTTATCTCGGTACAAGTTTAAAGGAAAATCTGTAGTGGCAAGGCGTTACCGATGAGATATTTCTTGATATTCCAAGTTTTGATGGCACAATCATTTCCGCCTCTGTTTCAGAGTATTTCATCATTCTGATTGCCGACTGCCAGCCCGCGCAATTTGCGTTTGTCCGCGAACTTGCCGTAGGAACATCGCCGAAAATCACCTTCAATGGGTAGGGTAAATCAAGTGTTGTCCAATAATCTTCAGAACGTTTTCCGTCCAAAGTAGTTTCGATATAACGAACTGATACCTCGCTAAATAGTTCCACAGGTTGAGTTTTTATACCAACCGCATTAATACGAAAGTAGATGCTGTCCTCGCCAAGCGAATAATAGTGATTTGGCGGCGTAACAAAGTTACAAACGCTATCTTTGGAAATGCCGTTTGAAAAGTTATGAATTACTGTAATTCCGTTATCTGCAATGTATTGCCTGATGTCTCTACGCTCTTTTTCTATCAACGCAGAATAGTTTGTACTCTTTTCACAAGAAGAAAAAATTATTGCAAAAAGAAAAATTATTGATAATGCTTTTTTCATAATACTCTGAATATTAATGTTTTGTAAAATAATTTAACGAAAAAGAAATATTTACAAAATTAGTAATATTTTTTTGAAAATAGAAATATTTATTTTATCTTTGCATTTTAAATATTTATTTAACAAAATTATAATTGCCGTCATTTCGACAGAAAAGAGAAATCTCGTTTTTACAGCATATTTCTCCCGTTGGTCTAAATGACAAAAACAACGAAAAATTTTATGAAAAAATTGCTCTGTTCTTTCCTGTTTTTATTGATTTTCCAGAATATTTTTGCGCAAAATATTGAAAAAATCAATCTTATTTTTGAAGAAATTTCAAATGAAAAAAATGATTCAATTAAAATGATTTTAAATGATTCGATTAAAGCAATTTTGGAAGATTTTTTTGAAGATGAAAAGTCGTTTTATGCTGATTTTAAACAAGTTAAATATATCGGCAAAATTTCTTCAAAAGACCATTTGGTAAATATTTATACTTGGAATATTTTGTTCGAAAATTCAATAATGTTTAATTGTTTTATTCAACAAAAAAACGGAAAAGTTGATTTTATGTCTCAAAAAAACTGCTACAAACCAACTGAAAATCAGACAATTTATCCTCATAATTGGTACGGCGCGCTCTATTATCAAATTGTGCCTTTTAAGCGGAACAACAAAACCTATTATGTGCTTGCGGGTTATGGACGTTATCAGCCCGCAACCAAAATAAAAATGCTTGATGTGCTTGATTTACACAACGATACACCGCTTTTTGGACACCCCGTTTTTTTGAAAAACAACAAAATTGCTCATTCACGCGTTGTGTTTGAATATGATGCAAATTCGGCTATGTATTTGGAATACAACGAAAAAAAGAAACGTTTTGAGTTCGACCACCTCTCGCCGATGCGAATTGAAGGCAATGAGGTAATGTCTTTTGGTGTAGATATGTCGGTTGATGGCTACACACAAAGCGGACATTATTGGAAATATGTTGAGGATTTGAATGTAAAAAATAAAAAGACAAGGAGAGTTAAGAGATAAGAACTGGGAGTTAAGAGTTTTTTTGATTATGAAAAATAAAAAAATGGCTCTTATGCAAAAACATAAGAGCCATTTTTTCTAATCTTTTATTTTAAATTTACAATATAATGTTCAACTTTTCCATTTGCGTAAATGCCTGAAATAAACATTACTTTATCATCTGTGTCTTCGCTGTTTAGCGCGTTTGTATAGGCGTTTTCGATGTCTTCTGTCGAAGAAATGGTTTGTCTATTGATTTTCAAAACAATAAACCCTTTTTCAATGCCCGCTTTTGCAAACAAGCCGTTTTTTGAAACGCTTTTTACTTGAACACCGCCATTAAAATCAAAGCGATTTCTAATTTGGTTGCTCACCTCTTCAAATTCTGCGCCAAGTTTGCTTGTGTCTGCACTTTTAACAATATCTGTGTTACCCGAACGATTTTTCAGTTCGATTGTCAAAGTCTGAACTTTGTCCTTGCGTTTGATTGTAACTTCAATGTTGTCGCCCGGACGATAACGTCCAACCTGCTCTTGAAGTTGCGCCACACTATTCACATTCACGCCATTTACGGCAGTGATAATATCGCCCTCTTTGATGCCCGCTTTTGCTGCTGCACTGCCGCTTTGCACCTCTGCCACATACGCGCCATTGAGCGTTTCAAGTTTTTTCTCTTTGGCAAAAGCATCGTCAATATCGCGAATTTGTACACCAAGAACTGCTCTTTGCACCACGCCAAATTCCCTTAAATCAGCCACAACTTTGCTAACAATAGTTGTAGGCACGGCAAATGAATATCCCGCGTAACTTCCTGTTTGCGAAGCGATTGCGGTGTTAATTCCCACTAATTCACCTGCGATATTTACCAACGCGCCGCCCGAATTTCCGGGATTTACCGCTGCGTCGGTTTGAATAAACGCCTCAATTTTCATTTCAGCATTCAAAATATTTATGTTGCGCGCTTTTGCGCTCACAATACCAGCCGTAACGGTCGAGGTAAGATTAAACGGATTTCCCACCGCAAGCACCCATTCGCCCACTCTGAGATTGTCGGAATTGCCGAATACTATTGGCTTTAAGTCCGTTGCCTCAATTTTGAGCAATGCAATGTCTGTGTTGGGGTCTGCACCTACAACTTTCGCCTCAAAAGTGCGTTTGTCATTGAGCGTAACCTCAATTTTATCGGCTTTTTCGATAACGTGATTGTTGGTAACGATGTAGCCGTTAGCAGAAATTATCACGCCCGAACCCGAGCCTCTCTGCTCACGCTCAGGAGTCTCTTGCTGTCTGCCACCTTCGGGTCGTCCGAAGAAATACTCGAAAAACGGGTCGCTGAAAGGGTTTCCGCCTCTGCTGTAACTTTGCCCTCTAACTTTGTAGGTCGTTTTAACGTGAACAACGCTATGCACGGTTTTTTCTGCTGCCACAGTGAAATCTGTCGGCTCAAAACTTACATTGCTAAAAGATGCAAACGAAGTTGGAATTGCGTCAGTTGAATAAACTGTCGCCGATTTTTTGTCAAAATGATTAAATAACAGCACGGTCGCAAAACTTGTGCCAGCACACAGACCAATCATTAATAGTCCTAAAATTAAATTTTTTCTTTTCATTTTTTTAATTATTTATTAAGTTAATACTAAAATTACACTGCAAAATTAATACTTTTTTTCTTAATAATCAAATTTTTTAAAAACAAAAAGTTAAAATTTAATGTTTTTAACTTTAAAAATGCATCTTTATAGTTAAAACTAAATTTCTTTTCTCCCTCTCAAAATTTCACGTTTTCCGACAGGACCATTTAGTCGCTCAACCTTAAAACCTGCTGCTGCCATTGCTCGTCGAACAGCACCTTTTGCGCAATATGTAGTTAAAATAGCATCTGCTGCACAATGTTTATAAAGTTTTTCAAACATTTTCTCCGACCACATTTCCGGCTGCTTTTCGGGCGAAAAGGCATCGAAAAAGATAACATTATATTGCTGCAAATCATTATAATGTGTAAAATCGCACTGAATTTTGTTAATTGAAAAATGCGAAGAAATTTTTTGCGTTTTACCCCATTCGCAAGAGTGAATTTTAGCAAAATACTCCTGATATTGAGCATTATACGTTTTTGTATAATTTAACTGCTGCACAATTTCTTCACTTACAGGATATTTTTCAAGAGTGGTATAAACGATGTTTTTGTTGCTCTTTTCTGCTTCAATTAAAGCCAAAAAAGCATTTAGACCTGTACCAAAACCCACTTCCAAGATATTGATATTCTGCTCTTTACACTCTTTTAGTCCCGCATTAATAAAAATATGCAACGATTCCTGTACCGCTCCGTGAATAGAGTGATAGGTTTCGTCAATTTCAGGCACATACAAGGTTGTTGAGCCGTCTTCGGTATATTTTATCTGATTAATTTGTTTTGATTTTAGCAGCATATTTTATAATTATTCGCTAAAAGTGGCTTTTATTCTATAGTTTTAGCAGATTATTTTATAATTATTCGCTAAAAATAGCATTTGTTTTATAGTTTTAGCAGGTTATTGTTCTACATAAAACAAATCATCTAATGTAATTTCGCTTTGTATATTGCCAAAATATTCGTTGTGTTTTACTCCATAAGTCGTTATCATTGTGATATGTACAGACTTTTTTGTGCTGCTTTCTTCGATAAAAACTCCGCGCTTGTTACGCAAATTTTCATCATAACTTTTTGTAATTACAAATTCTTTGTTTGTATATTTCATTTCGCAAAGATTTATAATGTCGTCGTTTCGGTCAATAAGCAAATCAATCTGTGCGCCATTTTCTGCCTCTTTGCTTCGCCAACCTGAAGTATATGAAATCACGCCGCTAATGCTTAACGCTCTCTTAATCTGCGAAATATGCTTCTGACACAATAATTCAAACGAATAACCCGCCCACGCTTTGTGAGATGTATTGTCAATCAAACTGCTCCAATAATTGCTGTTTGCGCCTTTTTTATTTTTTACAAAATTGAGGTAAAACAATGAATAAAAGTCGGTTAATTGATAAAGTTGAAGGTTCTTTTTTGTGGTAAAATTGTTGTTGATTGAAATAAACCCGCAAAGTTCCAACTCTTCAAGCATTGCGGTTAAGCCGCCGCCGTTGGAAATTCTTGAAAATTCGACAACTTCATCACGAGTTAAGCCCTTGTGTTTTTTGGCTAATGCCTCAATGATTTGCATATATTTTTCGGGCGATTTAAAAAGCGAAGAGTATAGTTTTGAATATTCATCTCGCAAAGTTGCATTTTTGTTAAAAAACAGATTATCAATGTTTTGTGCCAAACTCAGCGACTTTTCCAACTGCTCCAAATAATAAGGTATTCCGCCCAAAATCATATAACACTCAGCAATTTGGAAGCGGGAGATTGCTATTTTTTTCGATTTCAAAAATTGCTCTGTTTCGCCCAACGTAAATGGCTCTAAACGTATTTGGCGCGTTACACGATTGTGCAAACCGCCTCGATTTTTAATGATTTTGTTCATAATCCACGAAGTAGCCGAGCCGCAAATAACAAAAAAAATCTCTTTTTGAGAGGAAGCGTAGGTGTTCCAAAAGTACTCAAATGCCGACAAAAAGCCCGATTTTGCATTGTCTAACCAAGGCAGTTCGTCAATGAAAATCACTTTTCTGCCTTTGGTTTTGACCTTTCGCAAATATTGCTCCAACTGCACAAAAGCGCTTTGCCAATCTTCTACTATCGGATTTTCTACTCCGCTGTATTTGTTTAAGGCAGTAGTAAAATTGAAAAATTGTTGTTTTTTGTTTGCATTTTCTGACCCCGAAAAATAGAAAGTAAATTTTTCATTAAAAAATTGTTTTATCAAAAATGTCTTTCCAACTCTACGTCTGCCATAAATCGCAAGCAGTTCGGCTTTTCCAGAATCTACATATTCGGTAAGCCGTTTTATCTCTGCTTTTCTACCAATAAGGTCTTTCATAATATTAATTATTTCTCGCTGCAAAGATACAAAAAACATTTGAAATAGCGAATAATTTTAAGATTATTCGCTAAAATGTGTATTTTTATGGTACTTTTAGCAGAAAATAAAACAGCAAAACCATTTTTTCAGATTTTGCTGTGTTCTAACTACGCACCTATTGCAAATCAGCGCGAACAAGGTTACCATTTACGCTATTAATAGTTTGCGTGTTTTAACCAATCTTTCGCAATCGCACTCAAATTTATATCTGGAGTTATATTAATTTTGTGTAGTTCAAATTGAGTAGGCTCTTTAATTATTCTGATAGCAGATAATAATAATTCAGCAAAAACTAAATCTATTATTTCATCAGGCACACTTTTTATTAAAAAATTCACTGCTGTCCCATCACGAACCAAAAAAACATCATTTCCAACAGATATACTGTACTTTTTTATATGTTCGGTAATCTTTTCGACATCTTTAAAACTTCGTTCTTCTAATCCGCTTATGTCATATTCAATGTTTTTTGAACCTGCACTAACCAATACCGTATTATTTCCACAAAGTTCAATATCGTCTATTGATAAAGCATTAGTTCCTGTTGCTGAAAAAATTATATCCGCCAATTTCAATAATTCTGCTTTTTTGTGAATTTTAAATCCTTCACAAAAAGCATCAATACTCTTATGGTCTTCTTTATCATATACCGAAACAAAAAGATTTCTTGCACGAAGCGCACGCGCAATATTTTTACCAATCATTCCATATCCGATTACTAAGGCATTTCTTCCTGAAATACTAATGCCTATCTCACGCAATATTATGTCCATTGCATTTACAACAGAATCTCCAACAAAGCGAGCTTCTATTTCTTTTAAAGGACTACGTGCCACAGAAGCAATCGGTACATTTATTTTATTTTGTAAATCAAGATAGCGATTATGTCCAAAAGTTGTATCTTCGACTACACCTGCGATATATTTATATTCGTCCTTTTTTAGTTTGGATAACGGTTTTGCAAAATATCCTCCAACTTCGATAATCACAATTTTTTTACCATCTATTTTACTCTTTGAAATTGCGTCAATTAATATATCTGTTAAAATAGAAGTGTCTTCCAATTCTTGATAACTTTTTTCAATAATATTAAAAGCATCATCTTTTAATCTCGTAAGAACATTACCGTCAATTGAATATGGCTTTGCTATTACTGAATGAATTTCTGTTCCTGTTTGTTTTAACAAGAAAAGTAAATTCATCGTATCTGTTAATATATGCTGAAGGATTATCAACCTGCTATCTTCCAAAGCAGTTTTATTCCTTTTTTGTTGAAGATATGTTTTACAAACTCGAAGTTGGTTTGAACTTTCTGCATTTATGTAGTACATAGAATTATTTATTTAAGAAAATATCAACATAAGATTTATGAATAACATTGTCATATGGAATGCTCAGCTTATAAAAAAAATAATCTTGTGCCAATTGATATGCATCTGATTCTGACAATTTTTTACTAACGACAACTTCTATTTCCACGAAATTTCCAAGTTTTTCTATATTGTCTAAATGAATTCTCACACTTCCATCTCTGTAATACTCACGATACTTATTTACAACACATATTACACCATAATTTCTTTTGAAATTTTTTAATGCCTTTCTTGATTTTTCTTTATTGCTGTATGTGTATATGTTAAACTTTGATGACATTACTGCTCTGCTTTCATCACGCTCATAATAAATCAATTGAGATTTTGCATCATTGATACATCTGATTTTTAATCTACCTTTTGGAGAAAAATTAATAAATGTGTCCTTTTGTTTAAGAGTTTCCTTTTTAAAGTTGGACAACTTTTCTCGAATAATTTGCAAGTCATTGACTTTTGCTTTTAGTTCAATATTGATAGGCATATTTTATATTTTACTGATTATTAATTCAACACGTTTAACTCATTAAATATTCGCAAAGGTATAACATTTTTTTATAATTAACCAAATATTTATAAAATATTTATTAACAAAAAAATTTGCAGAATGTCATATTCTACAAGTTTTTTTATAACTAAAAATTTCCCATTTTCTACATTCCATAATACAATGGCACTCCCGGTCCTAATGGTATCTTGAACAAAACCCAAACGATAAGCAGTAGTGTCCAGCCAATAAAGAATGTTATTGTATAAGGTAGCATCGTGGCTATGATAGTGCCGATACCCGCTTTTTTGTCGTACTTTTGGTAATAGACGATAATCAGTGCGAAGAAACTCATCATAGGCGAAATGACATTGGTAATGCTGTCGCCAACGCGGAATGTCGCCTGCGAAAGTTCGGGCGAATACCCCAAAATCATAAAAACAGGAATGAATATTGGTCCGATGATTGCCCATTTTGCTGCGGCGCTACCCATAAACATATTCAGAAATGCAGAAAATATCACAAAAAGAATTATCATAGGTATCAAGCCAATATCGGCGTTTTGCAGCCAAGTACCTCCGTTTATGGCAAGCAGCAATCCCAAATTGCTCCAGCGAAACCACGCTATAAATTGCGCTGCAAAAAACACTAAAACAAGAAAAGAGACCAGACCTTTTAAACTATCGTTCATTCCTTTTATAATGTCCGTACCCTGTTTAAATGTGCCGACCGTGTAGCCATATACTACTCCGGCAGATGCACACATTGCAAATAAAATAGAGATAAATCCTTTTAAGATAGGGGTATGGAGAACGCTTCCGTCATCTGCGCGAAAAAAGCCGTTTTCGGGAATTAACCCTATTGCAAAAAGCGCAAACCAAGTCAAGAAAACAAAACCTGCTCTTCTCAATCCTTTTTTCTCTAATGCGGTGGGCTGTACTATTGCTTCCGGTTCTACATCGCCTGTATATCTTCCCAAGCGAGGTTCAACCCATTTCACAGTTACCAATGTACCGAGTATTGCTATAAGAAAAGTAGAGGCAGCCATAAAGTAGTAATTCGCTGTGGGAAGCACATAGTAACTTGCGTCAATAATTTGCGCTGCTTCAGTTGAAAGCCCTGCTAACATTGGGTCTTGGGTACTGATAAGTATATTTGCACTGAAACCGCCGCTCACGCCCGCAAATGCCGCCGACATTCCTACAAGAGGATTTCGACCCAACGAGTGAAAAATAACGCCCGCTAACGGAATAATCAATAAATAACCCAAATCTGATGCCACATTAGAAAGAAGTCCTGTGAAAACTATCATAAATGTGATAAGGTTTGGCGGTGTTTTTACCAGCATAGCGTTAATGGCTGCTTTTATCAAGCCGCTGCCTTCCGCAACGCCAAGCCCCAACAGAGCCACCATTACAATTCCGAGCGGTGCAAAACTCGTATAATTGCTAACCGTTTCAAGAATGATGCGATGAACTCCTTTGCGCGACATCAGATTGACAACCTCAATATGTTCGCCTGTGGCAGGGTGTATGCCATTCCACCCCAAGAACGAGCCAATGGCTGATAATACAAGCACTATAAGTGCAAATAATCCGAATAATAAAGCAGGGTGCGGCAGAGCATTTCCGCCTTTTTCTACATAATAAAAGAAACCTTTTTTGGTTTTAGTAGATGTGTTTTTCATTTAGTATTAGATGTTTTTAATATTTTATTTTTAATCGCCATTCATCAAAGAGCGAATATGCGTTATTTCTCTTATCAATTCTTCTTCGGTTGGAATGTAGAGTTTGTATTTTGTAGCAAAAAGTTGTTCGTTGTCGTTCAAAACCGAAAATTTGACTTCCACTTTGTCTTTTTCTTCGCAAAGAATAATCCCAATAGTTGGATTATCGCCTTCGGTGCGCTTCAGTTTGTCATACATACGCACATACATATCCATTTGACCGATGTCTTGGTGCGTAAGTTTGCCGATTTTCAAATCAACAAGCACAAAACATTTCAAAATGTAATTGTAGAAAACCAAATCTATGTAATAGTGTGAAAGTTCTGTGTTAATTCGCTGCTGCCGAGCCACAAACGAAAAACCTTTACCTATTTCCAATAAAAATTTCTGCAAATTATCAATAATAATTTGCTCTACATCATTTTCGTTGTATTTTTTGTTTTCGCTCAATTCGTAAAAATCCAACAATAGCGGGTCTTTTAGAATATAGTCCTGCGGATTTAGGGCTAATTGAGTTTCGTTTTTGGCATTAAGTTCATTCGCTGCTTCTTTGTGCGTGGAAATCAACCGTTCATAATAATGTTTATCAACTTGTTCGTCAAGAAAGCGCGTACTCCACTGGTTATCAGCCGCTTCATTCATATAAACTTCGCGTGCTTTGGGATTTTCGACACGAATAAGCGAGCGGTAATGTGTCCAACTCAATTCTTTACGCAGTGCGTAAACATTTTGAAATTGCAGGTAAAACTTACGCATATTGGTAAGATTTACATAGGTAAAACCTTTCCCGAATTCGGCACGCAAGCGTGCCGAAACTTCAATTAAGAGGTTTTCGCCGTATTTTGCATAAGCCTCTCCGCCTTGCTCTTCAACAATTTTTTCGCCAATTCGCCAATAGGTTTCCACCATTACAAAATTGGCTGTCTGATAAACAAATTTGCGAGAGTTGAGTATCAAATCTCTCGAAAATTCATAAAGATGGTTAGTGAGCGAAGTCGAACTATTGTTGTTTTCAACAATACTTTCCATATTCTTTTTTACAATATTTTGATTTTCAGACATATATTATAAATTTTTAGGTTGCAAATTTATCGTTAACAACTCAATTGTTGACACAGTGCGTCAACATTTTAAAATCTTGATGCACAAGTTACAAACTTGCACGAACGGAATATTAATTATTCAATTCTTTAGTTGTAATTTCGCAAGGAATAATGTCTATCGTAAAATCCTTATAACATATTGCATTGCTAAGTTCAATACAAACGTAAGTCTCACCTCTCCTTAGTACATACTCTTTTACATCACGAGCATCTATTTGCCCATAATTTTGCCCATCAATCTTTACGGTAAATCTTAATGCGGTCTTATTAATCAATTTTAATACTCCCGTACCGTCTCGCTCACAAGGTTCTATGATTCTTACCTCTTCACAACCTGTAAGCATCATAACAGCAATGGCTGCTACTGCTAAATACTTCAAAATTTGTCTGTTCATCTTATTTATTATTTTAAATTGTTATTTATTATCAGAAAGTAAATTCGCTTAGCGCACAAGTTACAAACTTGCGCGAGCGTTTTTTTTACTGTCTTTCCTTACGCTCTTTTTCGACAAATTCCACTAAAACAGGTATGCTCTCGGAATTGACTGAAAACTGGAAACAACTCATCCTGCATTTTTTATAATTGTTACCTCGCACGTAAAAATCGTAGCCCATCATACATTTTTGATTGCAGGTTGTCGGGTCTGTTAAACGTTTGCACGTGGGCGATTTTCCAATTTCTTTTACCATATTTTCAGGTAACCTGTCGAGAAAATCGGGGTATTTGCCAAAATTATCGGCATAGATACGCGCAAAAAGTCCGTTCTTGCGAAAGAAAACATTGAAGAAAACTTTCTTTGTCTTCGGATGTGAATACGACATAAAAAGTCCGCTTGCCTTGCTTTCTATTTTTGTTTTGTAACCGTCTTTCGACAGGGTTTCGTTTATGTTTGCAACAAATTCCTTGTTGTCTGCAATGACTTCCGAAAAGAAGTCTTCAAATTGAATTTCTGGTGTTTTTGTCATTTTTCTATTTATTTAAATTTATTTTTAATTATTACGTTTTCTCTACTGCGCTCGCCCGCTTGCCGCTACCACGTTATCGGTTGGCGTTTTTAGACAAATCATCTAATTTTTTTAATGTTAAATTATCGTGCTTATTATCGAAAAACTTTTCCAAAACTGCCATAAACACAGGATTTGCATTCTCCACTTGCGAAAAAAGTGTAACTGACGATTTTAATTTCAAATTGTCAGGACTACCAAAAACTGAATAAGCGTCATTGCAATCAAGTTTGAGTAATGCGTTACATATTTCTATTAACCGAGTGCCTAAAACCGTATCATTCAAATATTCTGTTGCTTCTTCAATATTCTGAATGGCGTAATATTGAGAAGTAGAACTATATCCTAAACCTTGAATTTGGGGGAAAATATACCACATCCAATGACCTTGCTTTCTGCCTTTTTTAATTTCTTCCAATGCAATGGAATAACTTCTTTCTTGTGCTTCTATGAAGCGAGATAAATTAGCACTCATATTCTTTAATTTTATTTTTTAAATGTTATTTGCAATAGTTTAGTGCAAATTTTACAATTCGTTTCATTCTTCCAACAGAAATAGCCCTGTGTCCATTATCTTTTTTGTAAACAACTATATTCACGTCTCTCAGCATATTCCCTGATTTTCTTCTAATCTGCTCAATTGTTGAAATCAAAAGACATAATAAAGATAATTCTGGTGCTAATCCTCCGTGACCACCACCTATTAATGGCATATAAACTTTTGAAATTCTCTTTATTGTCATAATCTTATGTATTCCTTTAAAAGCAAGCATTACATTTTCGGAGGAAGCAATAATATCATCTCCAACTTTGTGAGTAACGGCAACTATTCCAATTTTAAATTCAGAAATACTGCTCTTTACATCTATTGAAATCCAATCACCAATGTTAAAAGATTCTGTATTTCTTTTTTCCAATTCTTTTCTTATGTCATTTTTAAAACCTTCATTTCCATTTGGATATAAACAGCAAGCAAATGAACCTAATACACTACCGGGGTCTTCAATACATTCATCGTCAAATTTATCATTTGCCGGTAATATGACTAATGTTCTTTTATCGTATTCCTGAAAATCATTTATTTTTCCGTAAACAATATTTATTATGTGGTCTCCACCTAAATTTATATTCATAGAATATTTGTCATCCGTAATCTTCTTAAAATTGAAACCATTAATATTGGTAGGTTTCCATTGATAGAATTTGTATCCCCAAAATGATAGCAAAAGAAATGATATTACTATGATTCTTAACCACAATGGAAAATATTGAACCCATTGGTCAATAGGAATAAATGCAAGTGTTAATGCTGCTAATAAACTTCCAATAATTCCGAAAATAATGCCTCTATTCATATTTGTTAAAATTTATATTCACTTTTCTTTGTTTAACGTTCTCTTTTCCGTTTCATTGTCCCGCTGCGCTGTCCGCGGGTTGCCGATAAAACAGATAAATATACGCACTGTAAAACACTTAAATTATTGATATTAAGTATTTTGCGTTGTTGTTATTATGTCAGTACAAAATGTTCGCAAAAATACAACTTTATTTTTTAACATCAAAATATTTTAAACAAAACTTGCAGAATATCATATTCTACAAGTTTTGTACAACTAAAAATTTTCACTTCTTACACTCCGTAATACAGCGAAACTCCCGGACCTAACGGCAAATTAAATACAATCCAAATGATAAGTAACGCAGTCCAACAAATGAAGAAAGCAATTGTGTATGGCAACATTGTGGCAACAATAGTTCCGATACCTGCTTTTTTATCGTATTTTTGATAATAAACAATAATTAAAGCGAAGAAACTCATCATAGGTGAAATAATGTTGGTAATGCTATCTCCTACACGGAATGCCGCTTGTGAAAGTTCTGGCGAATAGCCCAAAAGCATAAAAATGGGAACAAAAATCGGACCCATAATCGCCCATTTAGCAGAAGCGCTCCCCATTATAAAATTGGTCATTGCTGTGAATAAAATGAAAATAATGACCAAAGGCAACAAGCCAATATCAGCGTTTTTTAAGAAATTTGCACCATTTATGGCAAGCATTATTCCTAAATTACTCTCTTTGAACCACGCAATAAACTGCGCTGCAAAAAACACCAAAACAAGATATGCGGCGAGAGATTTCATACTCTCGTTCATTCCACCCATCACATCGCCGCCTTTTTTATATTTACCCACTGTAAAACCATAAACGGCACCCGCAGTAGCAAATGTTAAAAACAGCAGTGAAATGAATCCTATAAGGGCGGGAGAATTAAGCAAACCTCCCCCTTCGCCGCGCAAAACGCCATTTTCTGGAACTAATCCGACACCTAAAAGTACAAACCAAACCAAGAAACAAAGTCCTGCATTTCTCAATCCTTTTTTCTCTATTTTAGTAGGTTGTGCAATTTCCTCTTGCGGTACGTCTCCGGTATATCTTCCCAAGCGTGGCTCTACCCATTTCACTGTAACAAGGGTTGCCACAATCGTAACCATAACCGCAGAAACCGCCATAAAATAGTAGTTTGCCGTTGGCAATACGACATAAGTTGGGTCGAGAATTTGTGCGGCTTCCTGTGTAAGTCCTGCTAATAGCGGGTCTAAGGAAGTGATTACAAAATTTGCACTAAATCCTCCGCTTACTCCCGCAAATGCTGCCGACATTCCGACCAGCGGATTTCGTCCCACGGAATGAAAAATAACGCCCGAAAGCGGAATAATCAACAAATAGCCCAAATCTCCCGCCACTTTTGAAAGCACCGCTGTAAATACAATCATAACGGTGATAAAATTTGGCGGAGTTTTTGCCAACATCGCGTTGATAGCAGATTTTACTAATCCGCTGTGTTCAGCAATGCCGATTCCCAACATAGCAACCATCACAATTCCGAGTGGCGCAAAACTCGTGTAGTTTTTGACCATACTGAGCAGAATGAAGTGAATGCCATCACGCGACATCAGGTTAAAAACTCCAACTTGCTCGCCTGTGGCGGGGTGAACGCCTTGCCATCCTAAAAATGAGCCTATTCCAGACAATAAAAATATTGTTATCGCAAATATTCCGAATAACAACGCAGGGTGCGGCAGAGCATTTCCGCCTTTTTCTACATAATAGAAGAAACCTTTCTTTTGTTTCTTAGGTGTGTTTTTCATTTAATAGATTTTTTTTAATTTGTTTTTTAATTAAAATTATTCATTCACTCTTTTGCCATATCTTTTATTGAAAAAAGAATCTTTGGTTTTGAAGCAAACCCAATTTTTGTCTTCCATAAATGCTGTAAATTCTGTTCGACCTTTTGTTTTAATTATTTCGATTGCTTTACTGCGGTCGCTGCTCTCAACCCACGAGGCAATTTTGAGTAGCAAAGGATTATACTTTTTGCAATCTTTTACAGATGCGTATATTGTGCAGTCGGCGCAGGTATAAAAGCCATTTTCGACACAACAGGGTTTTACTTTGCACGCTTTATAAACAACGGCAGATTTCGCCGAATTACTCCTGCAACCATCACATTTGCCTGATGTAAATAAGGGACAAAATTTACAATAAAGACCGCAGTATGCAATTAAATTTTCGTTGTTGTTAATTTGTTTGTCGTTCATATTACTTGCTCTTTTGATTTCAATTTGTTTTTCCATATTGTTTTAGGTTTTCCATTGGAACCCAACCTATTTCATTTGTCGATTTATTTTTTGACCACAGCCAACCATTCAATTCTTTAATTCCCTCTACCATCATTCCTTTCGAAACATTTAATTCTTTGGACGAATAGTCTTGAAGAACTGTTTCGCTGTCATAGTCTATAATTTGCTTGGGAACCCAGCCTGCGTTTGAGTTGTCTATTTTTGTACAAAAAATCCAATTGAGCCAAGTGCCTGTCGATTCTTCGCCAATAATTACTTTTTCGCCGGCTGTCAGCGTTATGGGCGGAAATTTCGTTTCGTGTTGTTCTATTACAATGTAGTTCATATTTCTACTTTAGATATTTAAACTCACACCCTTCCAAATGGTCATTCACATAGCCAACCGCCTGTAAATGCGCATAACAAATCGTTGTGCCGAAAAATTTGAAGCCGCGCTTTTTCATATCTTTGCTAATGGCATCAGACAAAGGCGTTGAGGCAGGAATTTCGCTCAATGTTTTCCAATTCTTGATAATCGGTTTGCCTTCGGGTAAAAATGTTCTCAAATAGTTACAAAAACTGCCGAACTCTTTTTGTATTTGCAAAAAAAGTTGGGCATTGGTAATTGTTGATTTTATCTTTAATCGGTTGCGAATAATTCCGCTGTCGTGCATTAAGCGTTCTACGTCCTGCTCGGTCATTTTGGCGACTTTTTCAGCGTTAAAATCGGCAAAAGCATTTCGGTAATTTTCTCGTCTTTTGAGAATTGTTATCCAACTCAAACCTGCCTGCGCGCCCTCCAACACTAAAAATTCAAACATTTTTTTGTCGTCTGTAACTTCTTTGCCCCACTCTTCATCGTGATATTTGATATAAATAGGGTCTGATGTGCTCCAATCGCAACGGGTGATGTTTTTTTGGTTCATTGGTTGTGAAATTTTATTTAAATGTTCTATCGGCTTTTTAAGTCGCAAAAGTACAATTTTATTTTTTAACATCAAAATATTTTATAAAAAAAACAAAAAACTTGCAGAATTCACATCCGACAAGTTTTAAAAAAATGAAAAAAATTAACTTTGTAGAGTAGACAGGACTCGAACCTGCGACCTCCTGGTCCCAAACCAGGAACACTACCAACTGTGCTACTACTCTAAAATTGTCCCTCCCAAATCTCGCAAAAAGGAGTGCAAAGGTAATACTTTTTTTTTAATTACAAAAATTTTTCAAAAAAATATTTTGTGGAGATTAGGGAATTCGAATCCCTGACCTTTTGACTGCCAGTCAAACGCTCTACCAACTGAGCTAAACCCCCGTTTTTTTGCGGGTGCAAAGGTAGTTATTTTTTTTCATTTTACCACAAATTTAGTAGTTTTTTTATTTTTTTATTAATTTGTATATTTTTAATAAAAAAGCATTACCTTTGCACCGACATTTTTTCTATATAACAAATTTTGAATGGATAAAAAATGAACGCAAAAAAGAAGAAAAACGCCATTCTGTACGATTCAGAAAAGACGTTAAATGTTGCAACTCAACAGGCAACATCAGTTTATGAACTTCTAAAAACTAAAAACGGCGGCTTGTCTGACGCCGAAGTGGCAGAACGCCAAAAGCAATACGGCAACAACGAAATCACTCACGAAAAGCACAACAAGGGCTTGATAATGTTTATCAAAACATTTATAAATCCGTTTGTTGGTATTTTGATGGCATTGGCTATTGTATCGTTTGTGATTGATGTGTTGATGGCTAAGCCGGAAGACCGCGATTGGACGACCGTGATTATTATTAGCACAATGGTTATGTTTAGTGCGATATTGCGGTTTGTGCAGGAACGGAAATCGGTTATTGCTTCTGAGGCGCTCAAAAAAATGGTGCATAATACGGCTTCGGTGTATCGCAACGGCGCAACGGAAAGTAGTGATGTCAATATTTTGAATATCGTGCCGGGCGATGTAGTTTATCTCGCTGCGGGCGATATGCTGCCGGCAGATGTGCGCATTATTGAATCGAAAGATTTGTTCATCAGTCAATCATCTCTTACAGGAGAATCGGATGCCGTAGAAAAAACGGCTGAACTCATTGAGGAACACAAGCATACAAAAAATGTTGTTGAGTGCAACAATCTCTGTTTTATGGGGTCAAATGTGGTAAGCGGCTCGGCAATCGGTGTGGTGTTTGTCACAGGACAGCAAACTTATCTGGGAACAATCGCAAAAACTCTCACAGGCGCGCGCGCTCAAACGAGTTTCGATAAAGGTATTAATAAGGTTAGTTTGCTGCTTATTCGTTTTATGTTGGTAATGGTGCCGTTTGTATTTTTGATTAACGGAATTACTAAAGGCGATTGGTTTGGCGCGTTTCTTTTCGCTATTTCGGTGGCGGTTGGTCTCACCCCCGAAATGTTACCGATGATTGTAACCTCCAATCTGGCAAAAGGCGCAGTGATGTTATCAAGGCGAAAAACGATTGTTAAAAATCTCAATGCCATTCAGAGTTTTGGCGCAATGAATATTCTTTGCACCGACAAAACAGGAACGCTCACGCAAGACCAAATTGTTTTGGAACGCTATCTAAATGTTACAGGCAAGGAAGATGAGCGGGTTTTGCGGCACGCATATTTCAATAGTTTTTTCCAAACAGGTCTAAAAAATTTGATGGACCACGCCATTCTTTCGCACATCAAAGAGTTGGGTTATGAAAATTTGGAAAATAATCATAAAAAAGTAGATGAAATTCCGTTTGATTTCACTCGCAGGCGAATGTCAGTTGTGATAGAAAATGCTGAGGGCAAAGCGCAAATTATTACCAAAGGCGCTATTGAAGAGATGTTAGCGATATGCGACCGCACCGAATACGAGGGCGAAATTCGTCCGCTGACGCAAGAACTGCGCGAGTTTATTTTGAACGAGAGCAGCGATATGAACAAAAGCGGTATGCGTGTGCTTGGTATTGCGCAAAAGCATTTAGCAGACGACCACCACCCATTTTCCGTAGCAGATGAGAATGAAATGGTTTTTATCGGGTTTTTGGCTTTTCTTGACCCGCCAAAAGAGTCATCGGCTAATGCTATTCGGGAATTGTTGGCAAATGGAATTGAAGTTAAAGTGCTTTCGGGCGATAATTTAGATGTGGTAAAATCTACCTGTCAGAAAGTTGGCGTAGATACAACATATACATTAACAGGCAGTGAAATCGCTGAACTTAGCGATGAAGAATTAGGAAAACGTATCGTTGATGTGAAAATTTTCGCCAAACTCACGCCAATGCAGAAAACCCGCGTTATCACACTGTTGCAGGAACAGGGGCATACGGTTGGCTTCTTGGGTGACGGCATCAACGATGCTTCAGCGTTGCGGCAAGCGGACGTTGGTATCTCCGTAGATACCGCCGTAGATATTGCCAAAGAGAGCGCAGATATTATTCTGCTTGAAAAGGACTTGATGGTGCTCAACGATGGCGTTACCGAAGGTCGCAAAATTTTTGGCAACATTATGAAATACATCAAAATGACGGCAAGTTCCAATTTTGGCAATATGTTCAGTGTAATGGCAGCAAGTGCATTTTTGCCGTTTTTGCCAATGATGCCAATTCATATTTTGATAAACAATTTGCTTTATGATATATCGCAATCTACAATTCCTTTTGATAGCGTAGATAAAGAATATTTAGAAAAACCGCGTAAATGGGACGCTTCCGATTTGAAACGCTTTATGATTTTCATCGGTCCTATCAGTTCTATTTTCGATATTGCAACGTTTTTGTTGATGTTCTTTGTTATTGGACCTGCCGTTTTGGGAGGCGCGTATTCTGCACTCACAGGTGCCGATATGGTAACATTCCAACAACTATTTCATACTGGCTGGTTTGTAGAAAGTTTGTTATCACAAACACTTATCGTGCATATGATTCGCACACGAAGAATTCCGTTTATACAAAGTCGCGCCTCTTGGCCTGTGATGTTGCTGACATTTACAATTATGGCGATAGGCGTTGCCATTCCATATACTGCTTTGGGTGCAAAAATTGGACTAATTCCGCTGCCTTGGCATTTTTATCCTTGGTTGATTGCTATGTTGCTTTGTTATTGCATATTAACGCAATTTATCAAGCAGTGGTATATGCGGAAATTTACTCGCTGGTTGTAAAAAAAGAGTTGATTATAAGGAAATTTATTAAAAAAAAGGTTCAAGATATATTTTGAACCTTTTTTTTTAAAATGTTTGTTTATTCAAAAAAAAGTATTACCTTTGCGCCCGATTTTAAAAACCTAATATTAACTAAATTTTTATTAATTATGGACGACGGACCTTATCCTAGTTGCAATTGCAATGAAAAAACAAAATTATTAACATTTCTGTAAGGAGAGGGCTTTGTCGAATCTCTTTACAGAACCTAATTGTGAGGAGATTTACTATGATTTTAAAAAAGAAGAAAAAAGGAAATGCTTTTCAGTATGACCACGGAAAAGCGTTTCACGTTGCCGCTCTGTCGGCAAAACCGGTTTTCGAACTTCTCGAAACAAAAAACGGCGGCTTATCTAACGCCGAAGTAGAAACACGCAAAGAACAGTACGGCGAAAACATAATTGCCCGCGAACAGCGAGACAGCGGCTTAATTATGTTTATCAAAACTTTCATCAATCCGTTTATCGGGATATTGATGGCTTTGGCGATTGTTTCACTTGTTATTGACGTGCTGATGGCAGAACCACAAGAACGCGAGTGGATAACCGTAGTTATCATCAGCACAATGGTACTGCTCAGCGCAGTCCTGCGTTTTGTGCAGGAACGAAAATCCGTCATTGCATCGGAAGCGCTGCAAAAGATGGTTACCAACACCGCTTCGGTGTATCGCAACGGCGAGACGACAAGCCGCGAAATTAATATCTCGGAAATTGTTCCGGGCGATGTGATTTACCTTGCCGCAGGCGATATGATACCCGCCGATATTCGCATAGTTGAATGCAAAGACCTGTTTATCAGTCAATCGTCTCTTACAGGCGAATCGGACGCCATTGAAAAAACAACCGAACTTATCGGCGATATACAACAGGCAAAAGGCGTTACGGAATGCGACAACCTGTGTTTTATGGGCTCAACCGTTATCAGCGGCTCGGCTATCGGCGTGGTGTTTGCCACAGGACAATCTACCTATTTGGGAACTATTGCCAAAAGTATTGTCGGCGTGCGCGCACAAACAAGTTTCGACAAGGGTATCAACAAGGTTAGTTTGCTGCTTATTCGTTTTATGCTGGTAATGGTGCCGTTTGTTTTTCTTATTAATGGAATTACCAAAGGCGACTGGTTTGGTGCGTTTATTTTTGCTGTTTCGGTAGCCGTAGGGCTTACGCCCGAAATGCTGCCGATGATTGTTACCTCAAATCTGGCGAAAGGCGCTGTTAAGATGTCAAGGCGAAAAACGATTGTAAAAAATCTTAATTCTATTCAAAGTTTCGGCGCAATGAATATTCTCTGTACAGACAAAACAGGGACATTAACGCACGATAAAATCATTCTTGAACGCTACCTGAACGTTGCCGGCGAAGAAGATTTGCGCGTGTTGCGGCACGCCTATTTCAACAGTTTTTTCCAAACAGGACTTAAAAACTTGATGGACAAAGCAATTTTGGCGCACGTAAAAGAGTTGAAACTCGAAAATTTGAGAAAAGAGTTTAACAAAATAGACGAAATTCCATTTGATTTTACACGCCGCCGTATGTCGGTGGTTGTAGAAGACCGTTCAGGAAAACGGCAAATCATCACCAAAGGCGCTATCGAAGAGATGCTGTCGATATGCAGTCACGCAGAATACCACGGCAAAGTGCTTCCGATAACGCAAGAAATGCGTGATATTGTTCTGAGCGAAAGTTTGAAAATGAACGATGAGGGAATGCGCGTACTGGGTATTGCTCACAAAAGTTGGATTGAAAAAGACCATTCGTTTGCTGTTGAAGACGAGGCGGAAATGGTGCTTATCGGTTTCCTTGCTTTTCTTGACCCGCCGAAAGAGTCGGCAGCCAAAGCCATTTACAAGTTACACGAACACGGCGTAGAGGTTAAGGTGCTTTCTGGCGACAACGAGGCGGTGGTAAAAACTATTTGCAAATTAGTTGGTATAGATACTTCTCACTCGTTGAACGGCAGCGAAATAGAAGCATTTACAGACGAGGAACTGAAAGAGCGTATTGGCGAAACGAAAATCTTCGCCAAACTAACGCCTATGCAGAAAACCCGCATCATCACTCTGTTGCAGGAACAGGGCAACACGGTCGGTTTTTTGGGAGATGGCATTAATGATGCCTCGGCGTTGCGGCAATCTGACATTGGTATTTCGGTGGATACCGCAGTGGATATTGCCAAAGAAAGCGCAGATATTATTTTGCTTGAAAAGGACTTAATGGTACTCGAAGACGGCGTGCACGAAGGACGTAAAATCTTCGGCAACATTATGAAATACATCAAAATGACAGCAAGTTCCAACTTTGGAAATATGTTCAGCGTGTTGGCGGCAAGCGCATTTCTTCCGTTCCTGCCTATGATGCCTATTCATCTTCTGATACAGAATTTACTGTACGACATCTCTCAAACCACCATTCCTTTCGATAGCGTAGATAGGGAATATCTTATGAAACCGCGCAAATGGGACGCTTCGGGTTTGAGTAAATTTATGATTTACATCGGACCTATCAGTTCTATTTTTGATATAACAACTTATTTGTTGATGTTTTTCGTAATCTGTCCGTCTATGTTTTTCGGCGTTTCTTATTTCCTGCTTGACGGCGCATCACAAATAGAGTTTGCAAAAATATTCCAATCGGGCTGGTTTATCGAGGGCTTGCTTTCACAAACATTGATTGTGCATATGATACGCACGCGCAAGATTCCGTTTATACAAAGTCGCGCCTCTTGGCCCGTGATGCTTGCAACATTTACGATTATGGCTGTCGGCATTATTATTCCTTTCACTGCGCTGGGCGCAAGAATTGGACTTGTGCCGCTTCCGTTGGCTTATTTCCCTTGGTTGATTGCTACGTTGCTCTGTTACTGCTTCCTGACACAAGTTGTTAAGCAATGGTATATCAAGAAATTTTCACAATGGTTGTAAAAAAGTATTAACGCTTCTGTAAGGAGGTTACAAAAAATCTCCTTACAGAATTAAATTACAAGGAGATTAAATTATGACAAGAATTAAAAAACAATTATTTTTAGTAATTTTATTTTTAATAGCAGTTACAACAAAAACATACGCAGTTAGACCTTTTATTACCGATGATGCGGCGGTTGTCGGACACCGACTTATGCAGTTGGAAACTTGGGCTTTATTTGACAGATTTTCCGGACAACACTGGCTTATGTATGGTTACGGACCTACTAAGTGGTTAGAGTTATCACTTGGCGCAGTTTATGGCTATGACCGCCCGCAACCCAATCACACAAAGTTTTCTTACGCAATACCCTTACTTCAAACGAAGTTTCTTTTTCACGAATATCGCCCCAACAAACCGCCCGGCGTGGCGTTGGCAGTAGGAACGGCTTTGCCCTTTGGAAAAGGTGAATTTGTGCCACAGGGTTATGGCGCTTATAGTTTTTTGGCAGTTACTCAGTGTTTCGGCAAAGACGAAAATGTTTTAATACACGGAAATATTGGGGTAAATTATTTATATGTAGATAAAGAGAATCGGTTTGTTCCCTTTTGGGGAGTTGGTACGCAGGTTAAAATATACAAAGG
>Ga0209737_10000847_pt1 | contig 23376 bp, 26 predicted proteins | sample TergutCu122P3_FD_187284 | JGI IMG/M metagenome (GOLD analysis project Ga0209737, IMG submission 187284) | Cubitermes ugandensis P3 segment gut microbial communities from Kakamega Forest, Kenya - Cu122 P3 (SPAdes) (version 2) | ecosystem: Host-associated > Arthropoda: Insects > Digestive system... | reverse complement strand
AATCTTCGGGAATTGTGATAATTGCCCACGCCTCTCTTGGAATTGCATTGCGCATATTTCCGCCTTGAACTTCTGCAACGCGCGCCTCATAACGAGAAACCGCCTCTTTCAAAAATCTGAAAAGCAGTTTATTAGCGTTTGCTCTGCCAAGATTAATATCAAGTCCAGAGTGTCCGCCTTTCAAGCCTGAAATGTTGATTTTCAGTGCAATATCACCTATTTCGGCAGGTACTGACTTGAATTTCCAACTGATATTTGCATCAAGTCCGCCCGCACAACCGATAAACAATTCGCCCTCATCTTCCGAGTCAAGATTGAGCATAATGTCGCCTTTAATCCAACCCGGCTGCAAGCCAAATGCACCGACCATTCCTGTCTCTTCGTCAGAGGTAAATAATCCAACAATTTCGCCGTGCTTCAAGGTTTTGTCTTCAAGCACTGCCATTGTTGCCGCCATACCGATGCCGTTGTCTGCACCGAGCGTTGTTTGATTCGCTTTGAGCCATTCGCCGTCAATAACGGTCTGAATAGGGTCTTTTGCGAAATCGTGCTGCACATCATTGTTTTTCTGCGGCACCATATCAAGATGCGATTGCAAAACAATCACTTTGCGGTCTTCCATACCTGCTGTTGCGGGTTTGCGAATAAGCACGTTGCCAACCTTATCAACAAGCGTTTCAAGGTTAAGCGATTTGCCGAAATCTACCATCATTTTGGTAATCTGCTCCATATGGTGTGAAGGATGCGGCACACTGCAAATTTTTGCAAAATTCTGCCAAACTGCTTTTGGCTCTAAGTTTTTAATGTCTGTCATAATAATAAATATTTTGGTTAAAATTTTATTTTTGCAAAGATATAAAATAATTATGAATTATAAATTATGAATTGTGATTTTTTAATTAAAAATAATTTTCAAAAACATTTTGCTAACTAAAAAAAATGTTGTACCTTTGCAGCCGCTTTTCGAGAAAAGGCGAATTAGGTATTATTTTAAAAATTTTTATTAAAAAATGGCAACAAAAATTAGATTGCAAAGACACGGTCGCAAAGGGTATGCCTATTACCATATCGTAGTTGCAGACGTGCGTGCGCCACGCGATGGCAGATTTATTGAGCGTCTTGGCTCATACAACCCAAACACAAACCCCGCTACCATTGACTTGAATTTTGACCGCTCGCTTTATTGGGTGCAAGTTGGTGCGCAACCTACTGACACGGTTAGAAATATTCTTTCTGACGAAGGTGTTATGCTCAAAAAACATCTTTTGGGCGGCGTTAGAAAAGGTGCTTTTGACGAGGCAGCCGCTGAAAAGAAATTTGAGGCGTGGAAAGCAGAAAAAGAGAACAAAATCAGCAAAAGCGTTGAAAAACTTCTCACTGAAAAAGATGCTGCTCGCAAAACTCGTTTAGAGGCAGAAAAAGAGAAAAACAAAGCGAAAGCGGCAGAAGTGGCAAAACAAAAAGCCCTCAGAGCAGCAGAATTAGCAGGCGCAACAGCACCGGAAGAGGAAGAAGTTCCAGCCGTTGAAGAAGTAGCAGAAGAAGCCGTTGAACAAGCAGTGGAAGAAACACCTGCTGTTGAAGAAGTGGCAGAAGAGGCACCCGCTGTTGAGGAAACACCTGTTGCAGAACCCGCAGCAGAAGAAACACCAGCAGAATAATATTCTGTTGAATAAATTTATTGGAAGTCCGAAGTATTGTATATTTCGGGCTTTTGTTGTAATTTTGCATAGATTTTTAACCCCTCTGTCCTTCGGACATCTCCCCTTTAAAAAAGGGGAGAGTTGGGTTTCTGCAAACAAAAATATTTTGAGAGAAATAAAATTTTTAAAATTGTAGCCCCCAATTGTCCCCTTAATTTAAGGGGACAGCGCGAAACGAAGTGTAGCGCAGGGGTTTAATAAAAAAACTATGAAAACTCTTTTCGTTCTTCTTGGCGCAACAGGTGTTGGAAAAACTGACATCAGCATTTTGCTTGCCAAAAAGTTGGGTTGTTCGATAATTTCGTGCGATTCGCGGCAGATTTACAGAGAGTTGAAAATCGGTGTTGCTGCGCCGAGCTATGAGCAGTTGCAGCAGGTAAAACACTATTTTATCGGCTCGCGCTCTATCGAAGAGCATTACAGTGCGGGGCAATACGAACTTGACGCGCTGCCGATTATTGAGCGTGAAATTGCGCAAAATGGCTCTGTGCTGCTTGTTGGCGGCTCGATGCTCTACATTGACGCAATCTGTAAAGGCATTGACGATATTCCCGATATTTTGCCAGAAACGCGCCAAAGCGTGAAAGATCTTTACGAAAAAGAGGGAATTGAAGGTGTGCGAATGTTGCTAAAAACGCTTGATTATCAGCATTATAAAGAAGTTGATTTAAAAAACACAAAAAGAATGTTGCACGCTTTGGAGGTCTGTATGCAAACAGGCAAAACATTTTCCGAATTTCGCAAAAACATTGCAAAAACGCGCTCTTTTGAAATCATAAAAATCGGTTTAAATTGCGAGCGCGAAAAATTGTATGAAAGAATTAACCTGCGCGTTCTAAAAATGCTTGAACAAGGGCTTGAACAAGAGGCATTTAACCTGAAAGGCAAGCGGCATCTCAACGCCTTGGACACCGTCGGTTACAAGGAACTTTTTGCCTATTTTGACGGCGAATATTCGCTTGAACGCGCCATTGAGTTAATTCAGCGAAATTCGCGCCACTACGCCAAAAAGCAACTTTCGTGGTTTAATAGAGATAAAAACATAAATTGGTTTGATATTTCCGAACAGGAAAAAATATTGGAATTTGTTTGTAAATAAAAAAATATTTGTATCTTTGTACTTCGATATAACTCAGTGTATCACAAAAATTTATAATAAAAAGATTATGAATGCTTTATTAGAAAAAAATATGGTTTCTTCGGGTGTTGAAGCACATTCTCTTGAAGATGTTATTCATTCTGGATTAGATAGAATAAGTAGGTTTTATGGTGTAGATATGCACGAACTTTCTCAATTTGGCAGAAAATGATGTACAAAATTGAAGTTTTGCCTGCTGCAAGGGAAGATATTGACGAATATATTGATTATATTACCAATATTTGCGCTATGCCTTTGACGGCAGCAAAAATATACGATAGTTTATTTGAAAATATTTATGCAATAGCCGAAAAGCCGCTATTGTACGCAGTTAGAGAGGGTTTATGGTATATGAAATTTGGTGCGGAAGTGCGTAGAGTAAATTTTAAAACAAGAGCAATAATTTATACAATAGAAGACAATATAATGACAATACATCGGGTTGCATCGCAATCTGAAATTTATAATCGTTGATAAAAAACAGCAAAAATCGAAAAAAGATTTTTGCTGTTTTTTTTGTACCTTTGCAAAAAATCTATACTATATGAAAAAGTTATTTTTATTTTCGTTTTTATTATTGAATATCAATGCTTTTGCACAAGATTTTGACAATCTTATGACTAAAAGATATTTGACTTGCAACGATGTTACTTTAAATTGTACGTCTTTGTTTATTGATTATTATTCTGAAAATAAATTAGATACGGCAAATTATTTATTACAATATTGGCAAAAAAAATGCGGAATGAATGAAGCAATTCAGAGAGCAAAAATTTTATTGTCATTAAAAGAAAACAATTACAATGATTCAATTTTGGACGATAGAATTTTTGATTATATTTATCAATATCAATATCGAGTAAATAGTCAAAATAATCATAACCATTATAGCGTCAAGATAAATAATAGAGGTTTATATTATCATTATTACAACAGAAATTTTGATTATACGCTATATGAAGATTTTGATGATTTCTTAAGAGATGAATTTGATAAATTAAAACTACTTTTTGATGTAAAACAAATTGAATATTTTTGGTGTGAAGTTTTTGGGAAAAACAATGCAAACGCTTTTTTAATGCTTCAAAACAATAATTATAATTCAATTATTAGTACAAGATATCAAAATATTCTTGTAAAAAATTCAAAGATTTCCAAACCACACGCTGCATTTATTACAGGCATTTGGGTGCCTTTGGGAAAACTTAATACATTAGGTCTGCATCCGGAACTTGGCTTTCAACTTGGCTGGAAAAAGAGAAAAATGAATTATGATTTTACTATTATGTTAAAATTTTTACGCACTCCAAATTATTATTTGGCGTATAGAAAAGAGACAAACACATTTGAAAAAACAAATCATTTTTTGGGCGGTTATATTGGTTTTGATGTTGGTAGAGATATTTTGGTTAGAAAAAAGCACGAATTACAAGTTGTTGGCGGCATTGCTTATGATGGTTTTGATGTATTTGAAAAAGATGAAAAATTGGGCTTAAAAGGTGTTTCATTACATAGTTATAATATTAATGCAGGTCTGGCATATAGATTTTATATAAAAGATAATTTTTATTTGGGACTGAAAGCAAAATATAATGTTGTTGATTATACATTAAATAAAGTTATTGATTTGACAGGACACACCGTAACTATTCACTTTTCAATAGGCGGTTTTGGGTGGTTAGGGTGGTAAATAAAATAATAAAACAAAAATCTTAAATCTAAAAAATATTTATGGAAAGCAAACTCGGACTTGATTTTCAAAAGGTTGCGCACGCAAAAGACGTTGCGAAAAATATTGCAAACGGCGTGCAAAGTTTTGTAGAAAACTACACTACCGTTGCAGTTGAGCGGACAATCTGCCGCCTGCTCGGCATAGACGGCGTTGATGAAAACGGCGTGCCGCTGCCAAATATTATTGTCGGCGAACTCAAAGACAGGGGCGTTTTGGGCGAGGGAATTATGTACTTTCTCGGCAACGCAATGGTGGAAACAGGGCTTTCGCCGCAACAAATCGCCGAAAAGGTTTCGGAAGAAAATTTTGACATCACAAAATTGCCTGTTCATTCCAAAAAAGAGATTGAAAATGCGCTGCAACCAATTATCAATCAAGCAATTACACGCATACAAAACAACCGCAAACGCCGCGAGGACTTTATCGCAAATGTCGGCGAGGGCACAAAACCTTACCTCTATGTGATTGTGGCGACAGGCAACATCTACGAGGACGTTGTGCAGGCGCAGGCTGCCGCTCGGCAGGGCGCGGACATTATCGCGGTTATTCGCACCACAGGGCAAAGTTTGCTCGATTATGTGCCGTTTGGCGCAACCACAGAGGGTTTCGGCGGAACTTACGCCACGCAGGAAAATTTTCGTATTATGCGGACTGCATTAAACGAGGTGGGCGAGGAAGTTGGTCGTTATATTCGCTTGTGCAACTATTGTTCGGGGCTTTGTATGCCCGAAATCGCAGCAATGGGCGCACTCGAAGGGCTTGACGTGATGTTAAATGACGCTCTTTACGGAATTTTGTTTCGCGATATTAACCCGCAAAGAACGCTGATTGACCAATATTTCAGTCGAATAATTAATGGTTTTGCAGGCGTAATTATCAACACCGGCGAGGACAATTACCTCACAACCGCCGATGCTGTTGAGGCGGCACACACGGTTTTAGCAAGCGATTTTATCAACGAACAACTTGCTTTTATCGCTGGCATTCCAGAGGAACAAATGGGTTTGGGACACGCTTTTGAGATGTCGCCCGACCTTGAAAACGGCTTTCTGCTCGAACTTGCGCAGGCACAAATGACACGCGAAATTTTCCCAAATGCGCCGTTAAAATATATGCCGCCAACCAAATTTATGACAGGCAATATTTTCAAAGGACACATTCAAGACGCGCTTTTCAACATCATCGGAATTTGGACAAATCAAGGGCTGCAACTGCTCGGAATGCCCACAGAGGCAATTCACACGCCCTTTATGTCGGACAGATTTTTGTCTATCGAGAACGCAAAATATATTTTCAATAATATGAAAAATATCGGCGATGAGGTTGTGTTTAAGGACGGCGGAATTATACAAACCCGCGCTAAAAAAGTGCTTGACGATGCAACTTCTTTACTCGAAACACTCGAAAACGAGGGACTTTTCAACGCACTTGAAAAAGGCATATTCGGCGATGTAAAACGCTCAAAAACAGGCGGCAAAGGTCTTGACGGCGTTGCCAAACAAGGCGAAAATTATTTTAATTCGTTTATTCCTTTAATGAAAAAATGATTTTACAATAAAAAATATCAAAAATGAAAATCAAACATTGCATTTTTATATGTTTTATTTGTTTATCACATTTAACTTTTGCACAAAATTGTTCCGAAGGACAAGAAAAAAGTGATTATGGTTTTACAAATCCTTGTAGTTCATTTATAAAGATAAAACCTAAGACAAAAAATGTAGGTTCAGTTTTTAGGTTTAACAAAGAAGTTCTTGAAAATTCAACATATTGTGTTTCGTATGTATATAATGGTAATCATAGAGGTTCTCATTTTGCTGGAAAATTGGAACTTTTTGACGATAACGATATAAAAATAGGTTTGAAAAACAGAAGGAATACATTTATAAATTTTACTCCGTGCAAAGTTCATAGAGTTTATTATATAGACCAATTTCGATTTAGTAGATTTTATTCTGATAAAAACAATAGAAAAGATGAACTTTATTTTGATTTAGGTAAAACAACAATTAGTTTAGAAATTTTGAATAAAAATATTTTAAATCAAGATTTACAAAATGCAGTTATTAAGCCAATAATTAATGCGCATATAGAATATTCCAATCTGCCATACGAATCAATTTCTATAAAAAATGAAAAAGGAATTTCATTCGAACCTTTTTTTATCAAATCTAAAATGATAGAAGTTAAACCGATTAGGTATTCTTTTGATTTAGATATAAAAAAAAATAATGAGGATATGGATAAATATCGAAATAAATTTATGGGAATATGTATAATAGATGCAAATATCAATATTAAAGTAGATAATAAAAAAATTACATTAGAGTCAGCACAACTTTGGATTGATGAAAATGAAATAAACGGATATGTAAGTTTATATAACTCCAGAACAATTAACAGAGCAATTATAAAAACATTAAAGAAACAAAAGATAAAGGTTAGGGCTATTAAAAAGTATAATAAATATATTGATATGCGTTATATTGATTTATTATTTAAAGTAAAATAATTTTTCCGCTTTTACAATTGATATTAACAAAAAAATGTAGAATTACGTTTGATTGTAATTCTACATTTTTAATTCTTCATTCTACATTAGTCAAAAACTTGTCCCGAATTGTTGGAAAGTTGTATCATTCTGTCGTACTCTTCGGGCGATAAATCGAGGTAGTAGTAATTTTGCGGGTTTTGCGGCACGCCTTTAAAATGCACTTCGTAATGCAAATGCGGCGCGGTAGATTTTCCTGTGCTACCAACAAGCCCAATTACATCGCCGCGAGTAACTTTTTGCCCTTCGCGAACAAGAATTTTGCTTAAATGTGCGTAAAGCGTTGTGTAGTTGAAGCCGTGATTGATTTTTACGTTGTTTCCGTAGCCCTGTCCCCAACCTGCAAACGACACCGTGCCGTTACCTGTGGCAAAAACCTCCGTTCCTGTGGGTGCGGTAAAGTCCATTCCCGCGTGAAAACGCGTTGTGTGATAAATCGGATCTCTTCTGTAACCAAAACCAGATGCCACGCGGCTAAGGTCTTTGTTCAAAATCGGCTGAATGGCAGGCAAATGCTGCAAACGCTCCTCATTTTGCTTTGAGAGCAAGAAAAGTTCATCATAAGATTTCGATTGCGTATAGATTTGCCTTTCCAGATTTTTGGTTTTGTTGATAGCCGAAGCAAGCAGTTGGCGGTTGCTTTTGTTTTCCAATTCCTCGTATATTTGCGACCAGTTTGCGTAGCCGACATTCGTTTCAATCGGGTCTGCTTGGAAAATCACTCTGTATAAATTATTGTCCCGATGGCGCAAGTCAGACATAACTTTGTCCATATCGCCAATCTTTTTTTCCAACAAATTATAGTTATCCTGCAACTCTTGATTCGCTTTTTTCAGTTGGTTTTCAATAGGCGAAGGCATAAACCAAGATATTACAAAAAACAAAATTACACCAATGCAAATACTTATAAATGATTGAATACCAATTACTTTTATAAAATGCAAAAATGTAGTTTCGATTTTTTCAAACGAAAGCGTCTCTTTATTAAAGTGATATTTTGTCTTTTTCGCCATTAAAGAAATTTTTTCTTTGACTTTTCAAGTCGCAAAGATAATAATTTTTTTTGAAAAACTATTAACTATTGGTTTTCATATATTGCTCCATCGCTCTGTTGCTCATTCCTGTGGTGGAAAAACCGCCGTCGTGGAAGATATTTTGCATCGTAACTTTGCGTGTCAAGTCCGAAAACATCACCACGCAGAAGTCAGCGCACTCTTCGGCAGATGCGTTTCCGAGCGGTGACATATCTTGTGCAAAATTGAAGAAAAGGTCAAAACCGCCTACACCGCTGCCTGCGGTTGTCATTGTCGGCGACTGCGATATAGTGTTAATTCTCACGCCTTTATCTTGTCCATACACCACGCCGAAATTGCGTGCGATACTTTCGAGCAACGATTTTGCATCAGCCATATCGTTATAGCCGCAAAACGAGCGTTGCGCTGCGATATACGACAATGCCAAGATTGAACCGCCCTGTTCGATTGCGTCAAGTTTTTTTGCCACCTGCAACATTTTATGGAAAGAGATTGCGGAAACGTCAAGTGTTTTTTGAAGAAAATTGTAGTCCAAATCATCGTAAGTGCGACCTTTGCGCACGTTTGGCGACATTCCGATTGAGTGTAGCACGAAATCGATTTTTCCGCCAAAATGCTCTTGCGCTTGCGTGAAAAGGTTTGTCAAGTCCTCAACCGAAGTGGCATCAGCAGCCACAAGCGGCGCGTTGAGTTCATTGCCGAGATTTTGAACTTCGCCCATTCGCAAAGCCACAGGCGCATTTGTCAGCACAATTTGCGCGCCCTGTTCAACAACCTTTTGCGCAACTTTCCACGCAATAGATTTATCATTCAAAGCACCAAAAATAATGCCTTTTTTTCCTTGTAATAATTGATTACTCATAACTTTTTTGGTTAAAATTTCGAGTGCAAAGGTAATTATAAATTATAAATTATGAATTATGAATTAAGAATTTTTAGGAAAAATGGTAAAAGAAAAGGGAAATTTTAGTAATTTTGCAACTTGAAAAGCCGTAAGGAAAAAATAAAACAACCAACGACTTACTGACTTATCGACTTACAAACTTACCGACTTTAATGAAAAAAATCGCCTTTCATACTCTTGGCTGCAAACTGAATTTTGCTGAAACGTCCGCAATCGGCAGAACGCTGCTTGAACGCGGTTTTGTGCGTGCAAACAAAGGCGAAAACGCTGATATTTGCATAATCAACACCTGCTCGGTTACCGACACGGCGGACAAAAAATGCCGTCAAGCGATACACAAATTTACTGCTGCCCACCCAAACGCTTTTGTAGTGGTTACGGGTTGTTATGCACAACTTAAACCGCAGGAAGTATCTGATATTCAAGGCGTTGATTTGGTGGTCGGCTCTAACGAAAAGTTTGAAATTGCAGATATTTTACAAAAAATAGAGGCGAAACGTCATTGCGGGTTAAATTCCCCTCTTTTGGAGGGGTTAGGGGAGGCTAAAATTCGCGTTGTAAAAACAAGCCAAATCGTTGATTTTCAGCCGACTTACTCGGCAGACGACCGCACGCGCCATTTTCTAAAAGTGCAGGACGGCTGCGATTATTATTGCACCTATTGCACCATTCCGTTTGCACGCGGAAGAAGCCGTAATTCTAATATTATTGAAACTTTGGAAGTTGTAAAAAAGGCAATTTCCGAAGGTGCAAAAGAGATTGTTTTGACAGGAATTAATCTAGGTGATTTTGGCAAAACCACAGGCGAGAATTTTTTCGATTTGATAAAAGAGATTGACAAAATTCCCGCCGAAGTGCGCTACCGAATTTCCTCTATTGAGCCGAATTTACTCACTGACGAAATTATTGAGTTTGTGGCTAATTCACAGCACTTTACGCCACATTTTCATATTCCTTTGCAGAGTGGCAGCAACGAGGTTTTGGCATTAATGAAACGCCGATATTCGCGCGAACTTTTCCGTGATAAAATTCTTAAAATCAAAGAATTAATGCCTAACGCTTTTATCGGTGTCGATGTTATGGTGGGAATGCGCGGTGAAACGGACGAGTTTTTTGCCGAAACTTACGAATTTCTGCAAAATATTCCCTTTTCGCAAATGCACGTTTTTACATATTCCGAACGTGCAGGCACAAAAGCACTTGATATTCAACCGATTATACCGCAAAAAGAACGCAAACGCCGCAGCGAAATTCTGCATCAACTTTCTGCCCAAAAACTCGCCGATTTCTACCAAAGCCAAAAAGGCAAAACCGCCACAGCACTTTGGGAAGACGGCAAAAACAAAAGTATAATGAGCGGTTTTACAGAAAATTATGTCCGTGTTTCCGCTGCATACAATAAAAATTTGATTAATACTTTTCAAAAGATAGTTATATGAAACCATTGCTAAAAAAATGCTACAAAATTGCCGTAATTATTCCTGCTATCATAGTAATTATTTTAAAAACCATATTTTCAATTATTGATTGGATTGGTTATAAAAGTGAATGTATTACAAAAGCATTAATAATTATTTCAGAAATTATTTTTTCAGCAGTTTATTGTGGAATAATATGTATTCTCGCTTTAACAATATTTCTTAATCTGTTTGAAAAAGTTAGAATAAATACTTTTTTTAGAATTTGCTCTTGGTTTTTATTACCATTTAGTTTTATTTCAAAGACTTTTATTCAAAAAATAAAAATTTCAATAGAAATTCAATCAGAAAAAATCATAAGTGATTTTATTGCTGTTGTTTTAATACATCTTCCGTTTATTTTCGGACTGATATTGAGTTATGTGATTTTTTTAAGAAAAAATAATTACGCTTGAGATTTGATTAATACTTTTCAAAAAATAGTTATATAAAAATGGAAAAATTCATTATCATAAAAGATTGCACAAAAGACGAGTTGAAAACGATATTAAATGATTGGCTCGTTATGGATGTCGAAGGTTTTAAAAGCAAATTAGTTTTTGAAATTGCCGAAATTAAGCCGAATGTTTTTATTCTTAAAATTGATAAGAGCATCGACGACACAGATTTTTTCTATTTGGTAAATTATTTTGCGTACCCTATTGATTTTACTAAAACTTTTGAGGTAGCGGGTTATGCCACTGCCACAAAGCATAAAACATTGCAGAATAAAAAAATATATGTTTTTCTTAATGAACAAGATACTGAATATGATAATGTTTGGGTTACAACAGAAGATAATGTAACCTATAAATTTGATTTTGGCGGAAAATTTAAAAAAATGAATTATGAAAATGAGTATAAAGCATTAGATATAAGCAATTTATCAATTATCTACGAGCAAATTACTATTAACAAAAATGAACTTTTAGAGGAACAAAAAAGAAAGGAAGATGAAAAGAGCAAACGTAATTTGGAAAAAAGATTTAAAATAATATCAACTATATTATTTGTTGTTATTCCATCAGTGTTTTTGATGAATAAATTTTTTCCATATTTTCAAAATGAAATGTTGATGTACTCTTTTGCTGCTGCATTGACATTGTGGTTTATAGAGGACTATAAAAATTTTTATGATATAAAAAGAACATTAATTTGTGTATTGCTCTCATTATTGAGTTTCTGTTTCTATGTAAAAATACAAAATACTTTTATTACCACGCTTGCTACCATTCCATTATCTACAATAATTGTAATGTTATTTGCAATTAAAATTTTTAAAGAAAAACTTGATTATATAGAAAAGAAATTGGACAAATTATTTTTTTTATTAGTAATGGTTCTTTCTGTTTTAATATCTGTATTTGTTTTTACCCCAATTTTGAAATTATTAAAATAAAAAATGATACAAAACGACACAATATGCGCAATTTCCACCCCTGCTGGTGTTGGCGGAATTGCTGTGATACGGGTTTCGGGCGAAAATGCGTTCGAGATTTGTGATAAGATTTTTGTTGCTGCAAATGGAAATAAAATCTCTGATTTTCAAGCAAATACAATTCATTTTGGAAAAATCGAAAATCAAAAAAATATTATTGATGAGGTTCTTGTTTCTGTTTTTCACGCCCCGCATTCTTTTACAGGCGAAAATATCGTAGAAATTTCGGCGCACGGTTCGCTTTTTGTTCAGCAGGAAATTTTGAAACTGCTTTTGCAAAACGGCTGCCGACTTGCGCAGGCAGGCGAATTTACGCAACACGCTTTTCTCAACGGCAAAATGGACTTGGCACAAGCCGAAGCCGTTGCCGATTTAATCGCCTCGACTTCGGCGGCGGCGCACCGCTTGGCAATGAACCAAATGCGTGGCGGCATTTCCTGCGAACTGCAAAATCTGCGCTCTGAACTGCTTGATTTTGTGTCGCTTATCGAACTCGAACTTGATTTTTCGGAAGAAGATGTTGAGTTTGCCGATAAAAAAAATCTTATTGATTTGTCCGAAAAAATTTGTCAAAAACTCTCTGCGCTAACCAACTCGTTTGATTTGGGCAATGCTGTTAAAAACGGTATTCCTGTTGCCATTACAGGCGAAACCAACGTAGGCAAGTCCTCTTTGCTTAATTTTTTGCTGAACGAAGAAAAAGCAATTGTTTCCGATATTCACGGCACAACACGCGATATAATCGAGGACTGCGTTAATATTCAAGGCGTTATGTTTCGTTTTATCGACACGGCGGGCATTCGTAGCACCGAAAATGAGATTGAAAAAATCGGTATTGAGCGCGCTTTGCACCAAATAGAAAAGGCGCAAATTGTGCTGTATGTGGTTGATAGTTCGTTATTTCGACCGCAGGGAGAAATCGGTTTTTGTTTGCAGGGGATTTCTCCTTTTCCTTCGGCTTTTCAAGTCAGTCGAAATGACAGCAACAAAACCATTCTTGTTTTTAATAAAATTGATTTGGTTGATAACAACAAAATTCAGATTATCAATGAATTATACAAAGATTTTGATTGTCCGAAAGTTTTTATTTCTATCAAAGAAAGAATTAATACCGAAAAGTTGCTTGACGAAATTTTGAAAGCGGCAAACATCTCGCAACTATCTGAAAATGACGTGATTATCACAAATATTCGTCATCGCGATGCGCTACAAAAGTCACTTGATGCTATTGAGCGCGTAATTTCGGGTTTGCAGAGCGGTATTCCAACCGATTTTATTTCACAAGATATTCGTGAATGTCTGCATTTTCTTGGTGAAATTACAGGCGAAATTTCCACAGACGAAATTTTGGGAAATATTTTCGGAAAATTTTGTATCGGGAAATAGTCAAAAAAATGCTGCAGAATTTGCAGCATTTTTTTTATGATGTGAAAAAATTACTCTTTTTCTTTCAACGGTTTAGCAACAAAGTCCTTCTTTGGCATTTTGCAAGTGCCTGAAAAGTAAGCATCCGGTTCAATGGCAATAACATTTGTTTCTATGTCGCCTGTAAATTTTGCACTCTGGGCGAGAGACACAATGTTTGAAGAAATAATTGTACCGTTGATTGTACCCATAACGGTTGCGCTATCGCAATTAATTTTGCCTTTAATTATTCCTGTGGTGCCGATTATCACTTTGCTTTTGCTGATAAGTTCGCCGTCAAGTTCGCCGTCAATTCTTATGTCGGTTTCGGTTTCGATAGTGCCGATGATTTTCGTTCCCGCAGCAACCATATTATGACTGGAGCCAGTATTATTGTTGTCTTTCATTTTATTCACAATGATAATTATCTAATTAAATGTAAAACGAAATCCATTCTGCCCGGTGGGTCAAGGAAAAAATCGGAATTTGTTACAAAAATCGTAATTCTATTTATAGAATATTCATAATCAATGGTTTGTGTCCATAAGAACTCACCATCTCCGTGATGACGTACCAAAGGCAAAATTGCCTGAGCATTACCATAATCAATATAACATTGTACCAAACCGTTTTGATAAATGTCTCTTGAGAGTTCAGGCAAAGTAAAGTTTACAAAATAAAAACCATCGCCCACACGCCAATCGCTGGCAGGAACACGCAGTTCAACAATTCGCCAAAGCAAACCATTATCAATGATAGTTGTTTTCTCGCAGGAAGTTAAGAAAACTGCCATAAAGCAAATAAAAAATACTTTTTTCATAATATTAATAATTTAAAATTTTTGCAAAGATAATACTTTTTTTTTATTACGAAAAATATTTTCTATAAATTTCTCTATATTTTTCCGTTTTGACAAAATTTTCAAGAAATAGATTAAGTTGTTCGTTGATTTTTTGATTTTTTTTATTAATTCCCCAAGCCATAAATTGACTTAAACCCAGAGGCATAGAGTAATCAATTTCATTGTTTATGCTACTTAAATATTGGGCTATCAATGAGTTGGTGGCAAAATATTCTATTTTTCCATTGGCAACCTGTTCGGCAAGTTTTTCGATGCTTTGCTTGCGTTTTGCAATACGAAATTGTATTCCGCTATCTTCTATAATGTACTCTAATTGCTTGATATATAGCGAGTTTTCAGACACATAAATTGTTTTTTCTTCCAAATCAGAAATATTTTTCGCCAAAAATTTTTTCTCTTTTTTGTCGCGCTTTTTTTGAACTAAAACAAGTTTTGTTGTGTATAGTGGAACGGAGAATTCGAGTTTTTGCTTCATCGAAAGGGTTGTTGGCAAAGCGTACGCCAAAATATCCGCCTTGTTGCTGTTTATCTGTTTTATAGAATTTTCGAGATTTTCGTAGGTAATTATATTTAGTTGATAACCAAACGAATCGGCAAATGCTCTAACAATTTCATACTGAAAACCCTCTGTAATTGTATCTTTTTCAACATAACCCAAAACGCTGTTTCGCATAATAACATTAAGCGTTTTTTTATCTTTTTCTTTGTAAAAAAAATCACAGGAAGAAAAAGACAACACAATTATTAATATGTATGAGAGTTTTTTCATTTTTCTATGATACTATTTTTTAATCCTTTACATTATAAACCTCTCTATACAATGTATTCTTTATTTTTTCAAAATTTTTCTCAAAATCAATTTTGCCAAAACTCATTAGACACATTTCAATTTCTTGTTTTTCAATGCTGTACGGCGGTTGAATGTATTTTTGAGAATGAAGCACAAAGCCAAAACGCTCATAAAAAGCAATTCGTTTTTTGTCTATCTCGGTGTTTGGCAATGCCACTTCAAGTATAATAGGCAACCTGTTTTTTTGCAAAAAAATCTTCAAAATATTTGTCCCCAAACCACCGCCTCGAAATTTTTCATCAACAGCAAAATATTCGATAAAAACGAAATCATCAAAAGTCCAATATATGATAAAAGCGTTTTCGTCAAAATTTTCAATATTTATCTGCTTGTTGTTTTTAATCAAATACAACAAGTCGTCAAAATTTCGCCGTTCATTTTCTGAAAACGATTTTTCGTATATTTCTTGAATTTCTAACATTTTAAAAAATTAACTCTAACGGGGTTCAAAACCCTGTTAGAGTTAGATTACAATTATTTAAATTTCTGCAAAAACTTTCTTAATTATCTCAATCGCCTCGTACAATTGCTCTTCTGTGATAATGAGCGGCGGCGTGAAACGAATTATATGGTCGTGAGTTGGTTTTGCCAAAAGCCCATTCTCTTTCAGTTTTATGCAAACGTCCCACGCTTTGATATTGCCTTGCGGTTCAGTAACAATTGCATTCAAGAGTCCTCTTCCGCGAACTTCTTTTATCATTTTATGGTTGATTTTCGACATTTCTGCACGGAAAATTTCACCCATTTTTTGCGAATTTTCACAAAGATTTTCCTCTTCCACCACGTCAAGCGCAGCCATTGCAACGGCGCAGGCAAGCGGATTTCCGCCGTAAGTTGAGCCGTGTTCGCCCGGTCTTATTGTCAGCATAATTTCGTCATCGGCAAAAGCGGCAGACACAGGCGTTACACCACCCGAAAGCGCTTTTCCGAGAACCAAAATATCGGGGCGCACGCCTTCCCAATCGCAAGCAAGCAATTTGCCTGTGCGAGCAATGCCGCTCTGAATTTCGTCTGCAATAAAAAGCACATTATTTTTTTTGCAAAGGTCATAGCATTTTTTCAAATAGCCGTTATCCGGCACAAAAACGCCCGCCTCGCCCTGAATTGGCTCTAACATAAAGCCAACGATATGTTTGTCTTCCGACAAAACCTTTTCCAAGGCAGCGGCATCGTTATAAGGAATTTTGATAAAACCGCCTGTATATGGTCCAAATTTGCTGTAAGAAGCTGGGTCGGTACTCATCGAAATGATTGTGATTGTGCGTCCGTGAAAATTATCTTGACAAACCACAATTTTCGCTTCATTTTCGGGTACGCCTTTTTTAACATAACCCCAACGACGAGCGAGTTTAAGAGCAGTTTCTACCGCTTCTGCACCTGTGTTCATCGGCAAAAGTTTGTCATAACCGAAAAATTTGCACGTTTTTTCCATAAATTCACCCAAAATATCAGAGTGAAAGGCGCGAGAAACAAGCGTAAGTTTTTCAGCTTGAGTTTTTAGTGCATTAATAATTTTTGGGTGGCAATGTCCTTGACTGAGAGCCGAATATCCCGACAAAAAGTCAATATAACGTTTTCCCTCAACGTCCCAAACATAAATGCCTTCGCCTCTGTTAAGCACCGCAGGCAGCGGGTGATAGTTGTGCGCGCCGAATTTCAGTTCGCGATTGATGAAATCTTGTGTCTTCATACAAAATTATATTTTAAGATTTAAAATTTTTGTGCGCAAAGATACAAAAAAAATATGATTTTTGCTGCTTTTTGTTTGCAAGTAAATTTTATCAAAAAAAAATGTAATATTATTTTTATATTTAAAATTAATTTGTAATTTTGCGTCCTGAAAAAATGTAACAAAATCATTCAAAAAAATAACGATTTTCGTTTTTTTTGAAAGAAAAAATTTAAAAAAATATGTCGGAAATTACAGGAAAAATTTCGCAAATCATAGGACCGGTGGTTGATGTGGTGTTTGAGTTGGACGAAAAATCTGACATCAAACTGCCTTCAATTCACGATGCTATTTGCATCAAACGCCCTGACGGCAAGGAACTTATAGTGGAAGTTCAGCATCATATCGGCGAAAATATCGTGCGCACTATTGCAATGGACGCAACCGATGGACTCAGTCGCGGACTGCCCGCCATTTCGCTCGGACACGCAATTTCGATGCCTTCGGGCGAGCAGGTAAAAGGGCGTTTGCTCAACGTTATAGGCGAGTCGATTGACGGAATGAAAGCCGTAAAATCGGACACACTAAACCCGATACACCGTGAGCCGCCAAAATTTGAGGACTTATCTACATCTACCGAAGTTCTTTTTACAGGAATTAAGGTTATTGACCTGCTTGAGCCGTATGTTAAGGGGGGAAAAATCGGACTTTTCGGCGGTGCAGGCGTAGGAAAAACCGTTCTGATTATGGAGTTGATTAACAATATTGCCAAAGGGCACAGCGGTTTTTCGGTCTTTGCAGGCGTGGGCGAACGCACTCGCGAAGGCAACGACTTATTGCGCGAAATGATTGAGTCAAACGTAATTCGTTACGGCGAGGAGTTCAAAAAAAGTATGGAAGAGGGCGATTGGGACTTGTCAAAAGTTGATTATGACGAACTCGAAAAATCGCAGGCAACGCTTGTTTTCGGGCAGATGAATGAACCGCCCGGCGCACGTTCTTCGGTCGCGTTGTCTGGGCTCACCGTTGCAGAAAGTTTTCGCGATGAGGGCGGCGGCGGACGTGATATTCTGTTTTTTATTGATAATATTTTCCGTTTTACGCAGGCAGGTTCGGAAGTTTCGGCGTTGCTTGGTCGAATGCCGTCAGCGGTGGGCTATCAGCCGACTTTGGCAACCGAAATGGGACGAATGCAAGAACGTATTACCTCAACCAAACACGGCTCAATTACCTCTGTACAAGCGGTTTATGTGCCTGCGGACGACTTGACCGACCCCGCACCCGCAACAACATTCTCGCATCTTGACGCTACAACGGTTTTAAGCCGAAAAATCTCAGAACTTGGAATTTTCCCCGCAGTTGACCCGTTGGAATCAACCTCGCGCATACTTGACCCGCTCGTTGTCGGCGATGAGCATTACAACACCGCCCAAAGAGTGAAACAGATATTGCAGCGCAACAAAGAATTACAAGATATTATTTCAATTCTCGGAATGGAAGAGTTGTCGGACGAGGACAAAATAACGGTAAATCGTGCACGGAAAATTCAACGTTTCCTTTCGCAGCCGTTCTTTATGGCAGCGCAATTCACAGGCGTTCCGGGCGTAATGGTGCCAATCGAGGAAACAATTCGCGGCTTCAAAATGATACTTGACGGCGAACTCGACGAACTGCCCGAAATGGCGTTCCTCAATGTCGGCACAATAGACGATGCGATTGCAAAAGGGCAAAAATTGTTGGAACAAGCAAAAAAATAAATTATGCAACTTGAAATAATAACACCACAGCAGATAATTTTTTCGGGCGAAGTAAGCGCAGTTACTTTGTCGGGCGAGGCGGGACTTTTTACCATTTTGGAAAATCACGCCCCGATAATTTCAACGCTGGTAAAGGGAAAAATTATGTATCGCACCGCTGAAAAAGAGAACTTTTTGGAAATTTCGGGCGGTTTTGTTGAAGCAAATGAAAATAAAATTAATCTTTGTGTAGAAATATGAATAAACTCGCAGTAAAATTATTAAGTTTGTCGGCATTGGTGCAAATTGCACTCAGCTTGACAGGTTGGGCAGTATTGAAAAATATCTACCCGCAGGCAAATTTGTCGTGGTTTCCGTACATTCCGCTTGCTTTTTTAGCAATGTCTGCAATTTTAATTTTTGCATTATTGAAAATGTACAAAAAAGACGGCAAAAAACTTGTAAATCTCTATATGTTTGCAAAACTTTTTAAATTGGTTTTTGCAATGGTTTATGTTTTAACATTTTATTTTGCTGAAAATCAAAACTTTGAACGCTTTATTTTTGTTTTTGCTGTCTTTTATGCGTTCTATATTGCGCTTGAAATTTTTATAATTTATTGTGTCGAAAAAGAGATAAAGAAATTGAATGAAACAAATATATAAAATATTTTTTGTTGTTTTATTGGCAATAATTTTGCCCGCAAATGTTGCTTTTGCCAAAGACTCCGAAACGGAAGAGTTGGATGTGCGTTCATTTATTCTTCATCACGTTGCTGATGCTTACGAGTGGCACGTTACCAAAATTGGCGAAAAGGAAATCACTATTCCGTTGCCTGTGATTGTTTATAGCAAAAATTCGGGTTGGAATGTTTTTATGTCTTCGGTTTTTCATAATTCACCTGAATACAAAGGCTTTAGCATTGCGCACGAGGGTAATTTTGAAGGTAAAATTGTTGAAAAAAACGCTGACGGCACAGAAATTCGCCCTTTTGATATTTCGATAACAAAAAATGTATTTTCGCTTTTGTTTAGCGGTGCGTTGTTAATAATTATTGTGATGTATGTTGTGCGTTCATACAAAAAGCGCGGCATCAAAACACAAAAAGGTTTTGCGGGAATGATGGAAATGCTGATTATGAGCATCAATGACGATGTCATAAAACCCTGTGTAGGAAAGGATTATAAAAAATATTCGCCATATTTGCTGACTCTATTTTTCTTTGTTTTGATAAATAATCTTTTGGGCTTGATACCGATTTTTCCGGGCGGCGCAAATGTTACAGGCAATATTGCAGTAACAGGTGTTTTGGCTGTTGCTACATTTTTAGTAGTGAATATTTCGGGCAGTCGCGAATATTGGAAAGAGATTTTTTGGCCAGATGTACCATTGTGGTTAAAAGTTCCGCCGATGCTGCCATTGATAGAATTGGTGGGTATTTTCACAAAACCATTTGCGTTGATGATACGTCTTTTTGCAAACATTCTTGCGGGGCACTCAATAGTTTTAGGCTTGACTTGTTTGATTTTCGTTACCGTAAAACTCGGCGCAGCAGGCAATTACACAATGACAGGCGTTTCGATATTTTTCAGCATTTTTATCGCCTTTGTGGAATTACTTGTGGCATACATTCAAGCATACATTTTTACAATGCTCTCGGCAGTGTTTATTGGACTTGCAAGAGTTGAGCCACATCATAAACATTAAAAAAATAATTCATAATTAATAATTCATAATTAAAAACTTATGTTACTTTCAGTATTATTACAAGCCGCTGCTGGTGCAGGTCTGGCAAAACTTGGCGCAGGAATTGGCGCAGGACTCGCTGCTATTGCAGCAGGAATCGGTATTGGTAGAATTGGCGGCTCGGCTATGGAAGGCATTGCTCGTCAGCCCGAAGCAGGCGGCGACATTCGTATGGCAATGATTATTGCTGCTGCTCTCATTGATGCGGTTGCATTATTTGCTATCGTTGTTTGCGGGTTTATTTTGTAAAACAGATTTGCGATAAAAGATTTTAGAAACAGGGCTGAAATTGTCTTGTTTCTAAAATCGTAAATCGTAAATCGTAAATCGTAAATCAAAAATGTCATTATTAACACCCGACACAGGGCTATTGTTCTGGATGGTTATCACATTCGGAATAGTTGTTTTGGTGCTTGCAAAATATGGTTTTCCTGTCATTCTTAAAATGGTGGATAAGCGCAATGCGTTTATCGAAGAGTCATTAGCAATGGCGGAAAAGGCGCGCATCGAACTCGAAAATGTGAGAGCCGACAGCGAGCGCATTATTGACGAGGCGCGAAAAGAGCATATCAAAATGATTGGCGAATCGAATGCGCTAAAAGAGCAACTTGTCAAAGAAGCAAAAGAAAAAGCGGGGCAGGAGGCAACAAGAATCATTGAAGATGCGCGGCTGCAAATTCAGCAGGAGCGCGACAATGCCGTGCGCGATATTCGTAATCAAGTTGCTGCCCTTTCGGTTAATATTGCCGAAAAACTTTTGCAGGAAAAATTAAACGTTAAAGGCGAACAGGAAAAAATGATTTCCAAATTGCTTGACGAAATTAATATATCGAAATCGTAAGAAAAATGAATATCAGTTTTATTCCGATAAGATACGCCACAGCATTGTACAACTATGCTTTTGAGCGAAAAAGCGATGAGGAAATTTATCGTCAAGCACTTGCTTTGTCGGCGCAATTATATAACAACAAAAAGATAAAATTGATGCTTGCAAACCCTGTTGCCGACAAAGAAATAAAGCAAAACATCTTGTTTTCGCTACTCAAAGACGGAATTCACCACGATTTAAAGAAATTTATTTTGTTTCTTTTTGACAAAAAGCGTGAGATTTTTATAGCAGAAATTTTGCACCGATACATTGAACTTTATCGCAAAAAAAACAATATTCATTTCGGAAAATTGATTACTGTCTCATCTCTTGACAAAGAAACGGAAGCAAAAATCGTTTCCGTAATGAGCAAAAAAATCAACGGCAAACTCGAAATCGAAAGCAGCACCGACCCAAAACTCACAGGCGGCTTTGTTCTCGAAGTTGATAACGTCCGTTGCGATGCAAGCGTAAAAGGGAAGTTGCAGAGAATAAAAAAGGAGTTGGTAAGTTAATTGAAAATGAAGAAAACATTTTTTTACATATCAATTATTATTTTGTTTTTTAGTTGCAATATTCAAAAAAATACGCAAAATAAAGAAAGGCAAATTAATATAGAAAAATTAAATGAATATGTATCACTTTGTGAAATAAAAGATTTATTATCTTCACAAATAGATGAAGATTTGCCAACAATACTTGTTATTGACGGAGTACCTATTTATGATACGGACACTTGTAGTAATATTATATTTGAAAGTTTTGCAATAAAGAGTATTAATTGTTTAAAAAGAGAAACGGCAAGTATTTTAGGAACTAATAGAAATGTGATTCTTATTGTAACAAAAAATGCAACCATTCATAATATACCAAAATAAAAAAATCGTAAATCGTAATTTGTAAATCGTAATTAATAAAAATATGTCTGATAAAATTAAAACAAGCGAAGTGTCCGAAATTTTGAAGATGCAGTTGGAAGGCATTGTTTCGGGTGTTCAGTTCGATGAAGTGGGAACGGTGCTTCAAGTTGCGGACGGCGTTGCTCGTATTTATGGGCTTAATCACGCTGAGGCAAACGAACTTTTGGAGTTTGAAAACGGAATGAAAGCCGTTGTGATGAACCTCGAAGAAGACAATGTGGGCGCGGTTTTGCTCGGCGAAACAAGCCAAATCAAAGAGGGCTTTTCGGTAAAACGAACAAAACTTGTTGCCTCAATTCCTGTTAGCGAAGGAATGTTGGGGCGCGTTATCAACCCGCTCGGCGAGGCGATTGACGGCAAAGGCGAAATTACAGGCGAAAAAATCGAAATGCCGCTCGAGCGAAAAGCGCCGGGCGTAATTTTCCGTCAGCCCGTAAATCAGCCGTTGCAGACAGGTTTGAAGGCGATTGACGCGATGATACCAATCGGGCGCGGGCAACGCGAACTTATCATCGGCGACCGCCAAACAGGAAAAACGAGCATTGCAATCGACACCATTATCAACCAAAAGCACAATTTTGCAGCGGGCGACCCTGTTTATTGCATCTACGTTGCTATCGGGCAAAAGGGCTCAACCGTTGCCTCGATTTACAACACGCTCAAAGAACACGGTGCGCTTGATTACACAACGATTGTCGCTGCAAATGCCTCTGACTCAGCGGCTTTGCAATATTTTGCACCTTTTGCAGGTGCGGCTATCGGTGAATATTTCCGCGACACAGGCAGACACGCCCTCGTGGTTTATGACGATTTGTCAAAACAGGCAGTTGCGTATCGTGAAGTTTCGTTGATTTTGCGCCGTCCGTCAGGACGTGAGGCGTATCCGGGCGATATTTTTTATCTGCATTCACGCCTTTTGGAACGCGCTGCGAAAATCATTAATCGTCAAGAAGTTGCCGAAAAAATGAACGATTTGCCTGAAAGTTTGAAAGGAAAAATCAAAGGCGGCGGCTCTTTGACGGCACTTCCGATTATTGAAACGCAGGCGGGAGACGTGTCGGCATACATTCCCACAAACGTAATTTCGATTACTGACGGACAGATTTTTCTTGACACCGATTTGTTCAATCAGGGCAATCGCCCCGCTATTAACGTGGGAATTTCGGTGTCGCGCGTGGGTGGAAATGCGCAGATTAAGCCGATGAAAAAGGTTGCGGGCACGCTCAAAATTGACCAAGCGCAATACCGAGAACTCGAAGCATTTACCAAATTTGGCAGTGATATGGACGCCGTAACTGCAATGACAATCGACAAAGGACAGAAAAATACGCGCTTGCTTGTTCAGCCGTTGTACGAGCCTATGT
>Ga0209737_10000846_pt1 | contig 23390 bp, 23 predicted proteins | sample TergutCu122P3_FD_187284 | JGI IMG/M metagenome (GOLD analysis project Ga0209737, IMG submission 187284) | Cubitermes ugandensis P3 segment gut microbial communities from Kakamega Forest, Kenya - Cu122 P3 (SPAdes) (version 2) | ecosystem: Host-associated > Arthropoda: Insects > Digestive system... | reverse complement strand
CCTTTTTAGATCCCTCGACATCAGGAGCGGGGATCTCCTCGCCTACTCGCGGCGTGGCGAGCTCTTGAATCACTTACATCACTACCTTTTTAGATCCCTCGACATCAGGAGCGGGGATCTTCTCGCCTACTCGCGGCGTGGCGAGCTCTTGAATCACTCTTTTTCCCTCCCGTTTACTTGTTCATACAGATTGGGGTCAATAAATCCAGTGATTCATCAACATGATATGCCATAGGAACAGGGATGCCTCGTTCTTGTAATTTCTTATGTAACAAGGGAATTGCTGGAAGATCAAAACCAAGACGATCAAGCAGTTCAAACTGACTGAAGATCTCGTCAACTGATCCAGCAGCAACAACTGTTCCTTTATCCATCACATACACAATATCTGCAAGCTCAATAACCAGATCAGTATGATGTGTTGCAAAAATAACAGTTATACCGAGTTCTTCAGGCAAACGCTGTAAAAATGTCATGAGATCCCGAACACCTTTCGGATCGAGTCCAGCAGTCGCCTCATCAAGTACCAGAACAGAAGGCTCCATTGCAAGCACACCAGCGATTGCAACTCGCTTTTTCTCTCCACCAGAAAGCTGATGGGGGGGGCGAGAAGCTAGATGAGTAATAGAGAGAAGCTCCATTACTTCCGCAACACGGTGCTGAATTGTCTCTTCATCGAGTCCTAAGTTTGTAGGTCCAAATGCAATATCCTGCTCAACTGTTACCGAAAAAATCTGATCGTCAGAGTTTTGAAAAACAACACCTACTGTCTTTCTCACCTCCTTGAGATTTTTCTTTGTTATTGGCTCTCCTCTTATCAGGATCTCTCCAGATGTTGGATGTAAAATACCACAAAAGTGTTTGAAGAGGGTGCTTTTTCCAGCTCCATTCGCTCCAATAATTGCAACTTTTCGCTTTCGCTCAGCGACAAAATTCACATGTTTCAGAGCTGGAGCAGTTTTATATGAATAACAAAGATCTCGCGTTTCAATCAGATGCATACGTGGTATTCGCCTCTCTGTAATTATTTCACAGATTATCTGCGATGAATTATTCCCTCTTTCTGACAATGAGCCATGCAAGTGCGAATACTGCTAGGAATGTGAGAAATATTCCGCCAATGGCGACGAGCACATCAATTGCTTCCCCTTTTTCAAGAGTGTAATCAGGTATCGGTGCTTCAAATTCAAAGGTTCCAGTTCCAATCGCTTCGGGATTTCCATCTTCTGGGCTCTCACCAAAGAGTTCTTTGGCATCTTGCACAAAAAGCGAGGCACTTTCAAGACCATCAGGGTTATCTGATGCAAAGAAAACTGCACATGCTCCAATAAGAAAAGCAATGATAAGGCCTACAACGATGAAGCGTGTCGTATTCATGGGCTTATGATTTAGTTTATGTTCCATTGTGCTACCTCCTGATTTTTACTTTTTTATGGAGTCTGGAATCATATCTGGACGTGCTTGTATAATCAGGTACAGCGCCCCTGCGGTAATAATTCCCTCGATAATTCCAATAACAGCATGATAGACACCCATTGCAATCATGCCTGGGATAAGTGGGAATGTTCCAGCAATAGCCATCATGAGTGCGCATACCAGTGCAGAGATAAGGCAGGCAGCCCACGCAGCAATAGCTGCTGAGATATACACTTGCTTTGTTATCTTTTTGAGACCAAGATATCCATAATAACCGACAAATCCTCCAATAACTCCCAAAATTATAATATTTGCACCCATGGTAGTTATTCCTCCATCCCCAAAAATGACACCCTGGATGATCAGTACAATAGTAAGTACAAAGATCGCTGCATATGGTGATCCAAGCACGATTGCAGCGAGTGCACCACCAATCAAATGACCTGATGTTCCCATGCCCACAGGGAGATTAAATGCCTGCATTGCGAAGATACCCGCAGCAAGAACGGCAATAAGTGGAATGTTCTCCTCCTCCATTTCCTTTCGAGACCATCGAAGTGCAAGTATAATAAAAATCAAGGCTATCACCCAATAGAGGGCAGCCTGAGGCAGTGGAATAAATGCGTCTGGTATGTGCATAGTAATACTAATACATCGTATGATCATTTTTCATTTAAGTATTACCAATTAGCTACAATATAGAAATGATACGACCGGGTGTTACTAATAGAAAAGTATGTGGTCTATTCCTCAAATGCTTGATACAATATATGTAACGGAGCATTTGTTTTCACGCCGGTTCCAGTGTAATGCGTTTTTTCTGCATAGTATCCACGCTCACGTAATCGTGAGAGATATGTCTCCATAGCAATGGCGGAACGTGAACAATGTTTTGAGAGACGATGATAATCATAATGAAACGAGATGTCAGGTTCTTGTTTGCAAAGTAAGAGAAGACGCTCAAGTGCACGAGTCTGCAACTTTGGAAGAGAAGGAAGAAGTGTAAGCATATCATCGATAATAGCAGTATCACAGATCGCTCCGAGCCATAGAAGGCCTATTGCTCGAAGTCTCGTATTGCAGTACGGACATGACTCTGTTCTATGCACCCGTCCATACTGTTCAGTTGCGTAGCTGCATGATGTACATTGATATACATATCCAAGTCTGGCAATTGAGTCATCGGCAGCGTTTGCTCCATGTACCAACTTCACCATTAATCGGACATAATGATCTCGTACATAACATAAAAGTGGCTGTACTCCTCTATCGTACTTTACAATCGTACGTACAATATATCCAAGGAGAATGCGAAGTCCTACCTCTGGATGGTATTCAGTATTCATCGGCATCGCATCATATCTTCGAATACCTGCTTTGAGATGAGCACCACATAGCGGGGCAGTATCTGTTGCAGTGACACACAGGTAGGGCTGCGCACTTTTCGCTGCCGCATCGATAAAAGGAGCTGGAGTTCCAAATGGGTCAAGATCTACCATCTCAAATCGGTGTTCAGACATCAGTGCATTTGCATCACGATGTGTAATAGTGCATGAAAGTCCGGCTTGTTCGCAATTTTCCTGTATCAGATCACATGCAAGCGAAGAGTAGTCATTAATAGTTATTTGAGGTGGAAAAAGCGATTCATTTGCAATTCGAAGACCGCGTATTCCAGTTGCCCCCATTGCATCAAGATATGACTTTGGCTTTAAAGACGAGACTAAAAGCACTGTCATGTCTCGATTAAATTGCATACGTGGGTTATAAAAAACAGGGGCAGTTCCAGGAGGAAATTGCGATTCTTCGTCGTGGATCGGAACCTGGATCGTTGTCAGACCTTCAGTAATAAGCGTTTTTTGCATTCCAAGCTCCCTATAAAACATCTATCTGTATGGTTGACAGTTGACACCTGCCCACCAGGGCTGGTTGTGTAATGACATCAAAGCACATACATACCGATTACAATTCCAATCAGAATCAGGACGACAATCCCCGCAACGATTACCCAAGGAGATGTCATTGCATACCTGCTTGAGAGAGCGTTTGTACTAATTGGATTTCGTGTGGACTTTTGCTGTATTTTTCTCTGACCTGGTGGTGGAGTCTGTTTCCATGCTTCAATATGTGTGCAATTATGGTTAAATGGAAGTCGGTGCTCAGGACAAAATGTTTTGCCGCAATAAGAGCAGGTAAATGTGGAAAGAGTTTGAGTCTCTTTTCCACAATAGTCACACTGAGCCATGATAATCCCCTGTACTTACCCAAAAAGAGTTCCTGGGTTTTGCATGAACACCCAGTATCCTGATCCTGGCATCATGAATCTGTCATCAGCATACTCACCAGAGCCACCATTTATGATGGAAGTGTCATATCGCTGAGATGCGCTATCATATCCAAGAACGATTGTCCAATCCCTGCTTACAGAAGAAAGTACATCTTTTGCAGATCTCTGATACTCACCAAAGACTCCAATTGCATTCCAGCCAGCATAGAGATGTTTGTCATATGGTGAGGTATATGATCCATCTCCCATTGGGATAATATCTGACAGAGGAATGAGAACTGTTGCTTGCGCAGTACTGTAAATCCAGTATCCATGAAGAGGATATATTGGATCATGGATGCTTACCGTGTGCCATCCTTGTGTAAGTGGCCATTTTGCTGGATCATATGCCCAAATACTTCTCCCACTGGTATCTACATTTGAAAAAATTGCAAATGTATCATTTCCTGGTACCAGCATTCCTGGAATCGAAATAAAGTTCCACCCTTGCAGGAGCTGCAATGGAAACGATCTCTGTCCAGATGCATGTACTGAAAATCTGGCAGTTGCAGTTATCTGGTTACTGCGCTCTATTTCATATTCTGCTTCCAAACTACGTGTCAGTTGAACCTGAGCTGTGAGCGTATACTCCCCCGGCTTTGTATCACCGGAAGTTACAAGTGAAAAAGAAGCCTGGCCCTGTTCATCGGTTCTCACCTGTGCATAATATCGTACTCCTGACTCAGGCTGAATTGGAACATCATCCCTGATTGTTCTTCCATTTCCACCAAGATAACGATAATCTCCAATAAAAAATGGCCCTGCAATTCCATCCTGTGCAATGCTTGGCTGCGCTGGAATGAGTGGTGGTTGATCGCCTGGAAGTCCGCTCATCAGATGAGTTCCTGAGATCCAGAGATAATATGTTGCAAAGGGTGCTCCACGTACATGAGCCTGGAGAACTGATCCAAGCGGTGAAGTTACTGGCTGCACACTCAGTGTAAATCCAGGTGATGGAGCTCCAGCAACTGTTACTGTTGTTGTTGCAATCTCTGGTTGTGCAGGTGGTGCTATTCGCTCTGCACGCAGAATATAGTCCTGCACGCGGACACCGTGTAGGGCTTGTATCTTAATCTGCGCAATTCCCATCCGATCTGTTGTTACAAGGGCATAGTAGCAGGTGCCATTCTCTGGATGCGATGGAACATCGTTATGAATGGTCAGTCTCCCTCTTCCTTCAATGTGATGCTTTCCAATGACGATATTCTGAGCACTATCTTGATAGATTCCTTGTTGTCCTCCGGGAATCACAAGCGGCTGATCTCCATAGAATCCCGATAGATGTGCAGTATCATACACCCAGAAGTAATACCCCGTGAGTGGCTGGCCAGAGAGAGTAATGGTGCCAGTTTCACCAGGGTTTAACACACTGGTATCTGTAACAAGAGTAAGCCGTGGATGTGGTGGAATTGGAGTCGGTGTCCAGGTTGGCGCGTGAGTAGGCGTTGGCCATGGCGTCCAAGTTGGTACTGGGGTTGGTGGTATACCTGATCCAACTGTTATAACTATGGTTGCTTTTTGGAATCCACTGCCTGTATTCCTCTCTACATGTATCTGATAATTTCCAGGTTTTGTTACCATGTATTCGGTATTAAATCCAATGATTGCGCGTCCCATCGCGTCAGTTGTTACCAGTCCATAGTATTTGATGCCATTGTCAGGACGTGACGGCACGTCATTTTGTATAACTCGACCACAGCATGCATCTGCATAGGCATAATTTCCAATCGTGTACGGTCCATATGATGGATCCTGGCGGAGCTGACTTTGATGCTCCTTAAATGTTGGTGGTTGATCTCCCGGATATCCGCTCATATGGTTTGTATTGTAAAACCAAAGGTAATACTCTGTATTTGGAAGGCCAGTGATAATAATGTATGATGAAGATCCAAGAGTGATATGCTCATTTTCTGGAGTAATGGTAAGAGAACCTGCCGTTGCCTCAACCCTTACTCCTGTTTCTGCAAATGCAGCTCCTTGAATGCCTCCCATCAATAGCGGAAGCTCTGCACGAATCGTATATGATCTCGCTTCGGTGCCAGCATTTGTATTAAGTATGACTCTGGCATATCCTGAAACATCGGTTTCTACGCTTCCATAATAATACGTGCCTCTGTACTCAGAATTGATAGCAATCGTATCTCTGATTCTTTTTCCACCTCCACCATAGTATTGATACTCACCAATGGTATATGGGCCCAGTATTGGATCATGACGCATGAGTGTTTGTGCTTGGGCGATTGATGGAGGTTGATGTCCAAATGTGCCATCCATCGTGTTAGTATGTAAGAGCCAGAGATAATAGGACGTTTTTGGTTCACCCCAGAGTTCTACATAGAATTGTTCCCCCTGCCTCACAGATGCCTGGCTGGCCAAGAGAGAGAGTGTTGGTGTTGGAGATGGATGTGATTGTATCTGTACCTCCACTTCTGCAGAGCTTGTTACTGCTGCAAAAGGTTCCTCAATACGAAATGTGTACTCCTGAGGCTTTATGAGATTTGTTTGGGAGAATGTGACTGTTCCAAACCCTAATGTATCAGTCATGACACGGGCATAGTATCGTGTTCCTGAGTCCGGACTCTGAGCTACACTCTGTTGTAGTGTAAGATCCCTGCATGTATCGCAGCGATACTGCCCGATATCGTACGGACCATGTACAGGATCTCGCCAGACATTCACTTGATCTGATAACAGCAGAGGCGGCTGATCCTCAGGTCCACCGCTCATAGATCCGGTATTCATTACCCAGAGTATATAATATTTTGAGGGCTGACCAGTAAAAGTCAGAATAATATCTTCGCCAGCAGAGACTCTTTCTTTTTCAGTAGTAAGGGAAACTCCACCTTGTTTTTCAAGAACTTCGAGCGGTACATGCGCTATCTCATACTGACCTTGTGTAAAGCGTTCTGCTCGAACTATGTACAGTCCTGGCTTTGTACCGCCACTGGCAGTGAATGTAATGGTAGCCTGTCCATTGCTTCCTGTTCTGACCTGAGCATAATGTAACACTCCATTAGATGGAGCTCCTGCAACATTTTCTTTTATTGAAACACCTCCACCTTGGCTGAACACGTATGAACCAATAGTGAACGGCCCGTTTGGTGCGTCATGATAGACAGCAGCTTGGTTCTGAGAAAATTGTGGTGGCTGATCTCCATACTGTCCTGTCATTTTCTGCGTATCAGTAAACCAGACATAATAATCTGAGTCTGGATATCCATACAATGTAGCAGTAACAGTACTTTGCTGTGTCATCCGTGCGTTTTCAAGTACAAGAGCTATACCTGATGCCCCAAGTGCTTCAATATCATCAGTATTCAGATCTACCTGAGGACGAAGAACAATGCCTGGCAGCGCATCTGGTTCTGCATATGCAGTACATGACAATAGAGATAGTATTCCAAGTAAACATAAAACACAAATTAAAAAACGATAAGGCGTGTCGTGATGTAAAACCCCCAAATTCGACATGGAAAGGTAATTGATCTGATGTGGGGATATATGTAGCGATTGTGTTTCGTGTAGCACCGCATATGATAAAATGATTTCGCCGATTTGAAACGCGCACTTTTTTCTTTCCAGTTATGACTTTATTTCGCTTTATTTCTGATTTTTGCCTTTTTAAACTTCATTTATAAATACATCTTTAGGTAAAACAAAGCATCATTCAAAGATCATTAGAAGCTATTGGAGTAAAGTATATCTTTGGAACAAGTGACCTTATATCTGATAGTAGTTAGGCAAAATCCAATATTATTCAAACATCAGTTAATATAAAAGACTTAATTCATGTAATTTTTAGGGCTTTACAGTTTACAATGTGTGATTTTGCATAACTCCTATTTGAGTTGTATAGGTGATCTGTGTGCAGAAAGAAGAACTACTCCATTTACACATGCTTTTTATTCATGTGAAAAAGTATTATGAAACATTAAACAATGATGAAATCCCAACTGAACGGTATAATAGCCTCGATATATCACCGGTTCATATTCATAAGAATAAGAAATGTCATATGGAAGCTATTCTTGTGTTGGGGGAAGAGATCGTTTCTCATTTAAAGAATGAGTCACTTGTAGAGTTTCAGCCTCATATACCTGCAAATGCAGTTATTGAATCGTGACAGAAAAGGCTTTGGCCTGTGAAGAGATTATTTCTCTCCTTAAAGAGACTCCACCAGAAACGAGAAATGTGCGGCGTATTATCGCTCGCGTCTCGAAGAAATATCGTCTCTCATCGATTCCGAAGTATTCTGAGATCCTTTCTCATGCAATTGGAAATGACAGAGAATTAATCCGCTCTCTTTTGCTGGTAAAACCAACCAGAACTCTTTCTGGGGTTGCACCCATTGCAGTTATGACCTCTCCTGCACCTTGTCCTCATGGTATATGCCTTGCCTGCCCTGGTGGACCTGAACATGAGTATGCGTCCCCTCAAAGTTATACAGGTGAAGAGCCTGCTGCACTTCGGGCACGTACGCATGAGTACTCTCCGTATGATCAGGTCTCTGCACGAATCGCTCAGTTTGAAGAACTTGGTCATTATGTTGACAAAGGGGAACTCATCGTCATGGGTGGTACTATAACCTCCAGAGAACCTGAGTATCAGCGATGGTTTGTTTCAGAGTGTATTCGTGCTATGAATAACTATGGAGTGGAGGATGATGCAAAGATTTCCGAAGGTGCATTGGCATTTGAAGAACTCTGTCAGGTGAATGAGTTTGCAAAAGTACGGTGCATTGCAATTACCTTTGAAACACGTCCAGACTGGTGCACACCAACTCACATCGATGCGATGCTTGAGCTTGGAGTGACAAAGGTTGAGCTTGGCGTTCAACACCTCGATGATGCTGTTTTATTAGAAAACCGTCGTGGATGCACAGTTGCTGACACCATTTCTGCGAACACTGCCCTCCGTGATGCCGGTTTGAAGGTTGGTTTTCATATGATGCCGAATATGCCTGGTAGCACTCTTGATCACGATCGCTGGATGTTTGAAGAACTCTTTTCTTCTCCTGATTTCAAACCAGATTTTTTGAAGATCTATCCAACACTTGTAACAGCAGGTACTGGTATTGAAGCGTTGTATCATGAAGGACTGTATGAAACGTATCCAGAAGATGAACTCGTAGATCTCGTCGCAGATGCGAAAGCAGGTATTCCTCCATATTGTCGGCTTCAACGTATCCAGCGCGATATTCCTGCCAAGATGATCGTATCAGGCTCAAAGCATGCAAACTTTCGCCAGCTTGCACAAAGAAGACTGCAAGAAACCGGTCGTCATTGTAAATGTATTCGATGCAGTGAAATCGGGCGTCAAAGTCCAGATAAAAAGCAGGTGTCAGAAGATGTGGAGTTTCACACCCTTGAATATGAATGCTGTAATGGAACTGAGTATTTTATCTCCGCCCGAAAAGGCGAAGCATTGCTTGGCTTTGTTCGCCTTCGTCTCCCATATCATCCATGGCGCTTGGAGTGCAGCCCTCACTCAGCTTTTATTCGCGAGCTCCATGTCTATGGTTCATTGGTTCCGATCGGAAAAGGTGCAGAGGATAGCGAGCAGCAGCATCGAAGATATGGGCAAGAACTGGTGCAGCGTGCTGAGGAAAAGGCACGTGAAATGGGCTGCACACAGATGTGTATTATGGCTGGTGTTGGTGTTCGCCCTTATTACAAACGTCTTTCTTATGTTCAAAGCGGACCATATATGTCTAAAATCTTGTAGTGAGATAGCATGGTTTAACTATGGCTGCCTCTAAAAAATAAATATATGTAGAGGTGCCCACATATGGCAGTAATTGGTACCATAAATTAGGTAACTATTTGAGATTTTGACTATCTCAAAAACTTGATCAGAAATTTAGGTGAGGAGAAAGCAAGATAATCATTCTCATAAACTTATAGCAGGAACATTTTTCATTCGGGCCAGATCGAAATATGGGGACGTGACATGGAAAAGCGGATGCAGCACTGATGGCTTACCAGAACCCGAGTTTACAGTATTTCCAAGCATATTTTCGATTTTCTTTCCCATTCGCAACAATAGGAAAGAACAAAATGATAATTATCACATAAACTTCGGTATAAATGAAACGCAGATGAAAATTTAGGATTTGATGATGAAGTAATCCCCATATAACCGCTGGGCAGATCGTAGATTTTATTGGAATCACAAAACGTCAGGTTGAATCCAATCTCAGCAAACTAAAGGCGCTTGGATTAGGTGGAGCGCAAAGGATCGCGTAAGAATGGTCAATGGCTTGTAATGCAATCGATCTAATATCTCTCATTAACATTTCCGAAATCACATGAAGCCGGCGACTCTCACGTTTATAAAGCAGCGGTTTACTGAATATTATAAAGCTAACCCTGTAATTACTCCAAACTCTGTTGAACAGCGTGAATTCGCATATATTTTCTTTGATCACGGGTATCCAGACGAAATCCGGATGAAGAGGCATATGGGCTTTGGATCTGCGGATGAACTTCATGCATATATTCAAAACCTTGTTCCTGCACATGCCTACTATGGCGTGGCGTATTATGAACACCCTGGAGCACCTACGATGGCTCAAAAAGGGTGGACTGGGGCGGATCTAATCTTTGATCTTGATGCAGATCATATCCTGCGAGGTTCATATGAACAGATGCTTTCCCGCATTAAAGATGAACTCATACACCTTCTTGATATGCTGAAAGATGAACTGGGTATCTCTGTACATGACCGCAGTGCTGATATTGTATTCTCTGGCGGACGTGGGTATCATCTGCATATTAAAGATCTGGCCTTTCGCGGATGGACGAGTCGTGAACGTCGTGAGTTGATTGATTATATCTGTGGCATCGGAGTCTCACCTACAGCGATGCTTCGCCAGGATGGCCATCGAAAAGGATGGCCACAGAGATACCAACAACTTTTAACTGGATATCTTACTCATCTCACAGGAATGGAAGAGCGCGAAGCACTTCATGAACTTATGTCTCTAAAAGGCATTGGAAAGGTCACAGCATCCCGCTTCATGTCAGAAGCTCCGATCCTCCAGGAGACATTGATGCACGATCCCTCTCAGATTCTTGTTCGGGATCAAACGATTGGATCTGTGCTTCACGCTCTAATGGAAAAGGACACCTCTTTTTACCGCCAGGTTCGTGAAGTCGGCATTCAGGTTGATGAGCCAGTTACTATCGATACACGACGACTCATTCGCCTTCCTGGCACGTTGCATGCGAAATCAGGTTTTCGAGCCACTCCTCTTACTCCTCGTGAACTTGAGAACTTTGATCCGCTCATTGATGCAGTATGCTTCACAGATGATCGTGATGTTATTATTGATGTGCGTGCAGAGTATGACATATCATTGCTAGATACAACACATCATCTACACATTGGAGTGAATCAAGTGCCAGAAGCGGTTGCAGTGTTTATGTGCTGCCGTGGTATGGCTGATATCTCTGACAAAACAGCAGGATCAGATCATGTCACTTGAAGAGTTGCGAGGAATTCTCCTTACTGAAAGAGAGTCTGGTAAAGTTACTTCTCTTCCTGTACATCTCTTTGAACGGACTCATGAAGAGATTACCCAGCTTCAGGATCAAGTATATGCAACTGAAGATCCATTCTCTTCAGAGTCACAGATGCTTATTGAAAAAGTCGCAAGCATCAGAGTGACTATAGAAGAGATTTTCTCAATTCGATCCAGTAAGATCGTCTCACTTGCACAAAGTCATGCTGATGGCAGTTTTATTGATAGAGAAGAACTCAAACTGCTTCACCCAGATGAACTTTCAATGTTTCATCGGGTCGTTGAAGCTATTCGGGAATGTCGATCTGTGCTGATTGATCGTAAGATCACTGAACCACCTTCCAGCCCTTTTTCTGCAACATATTTCGCATTAACACCACATTCTCTGCCGCCGCATGCACCTTCTGTCGCACCTGAAACTATCCATTCAGAAAGAGTAGTATCTTCCTTCTCTTCCCCTCCAGCTGAGCGCGGCACAGATGATCGTTTTAATATCAGTGAGAGCTTTAATGCAGATGATTTGCGCGATGAGATGCATTCTGCTTCTCTGGCCTTTGACGATACAGTACAGAATCAAGAATCTTCATCTGCTCCTGGTGTATCTGAAACAGAAGGAGACAGTTGCGTGGTTTTTGAAGGAAAAGATATCATCGACAGCTTTTCCGACTCAAAAGCGTATTCTTTGGTGCTTGTTGTGGCTGATATGGAACCGTTTATGGGAGTTGATGGATATGTATACGAGATACGAAGTGGAGATATTATCACTCTTCCAAGAAAGAATGCAGCTGTACTGACTGAGAGAAACATAGTATTAAATATAAAATCAAGCTAATCCTATAGGTATTCTTTACAGATAAAAGAGGCTTATTTCATGAAAATGCCATCAAAGTTCAGGACATATTGTCCATATTGCCGTACACACCAGACACACGCTGTGGAAAAGGTCAAAAAAGGAAAAACTACCAATCTTCACAAGGTTGAGAGACAAAAGGCAACTCGTACCCACATCGGAAACCGCGGTAAGTTTTCAAAGATTCCTGGTGGAGATAAGCCAACAAAGCGTATTAATGTCAAGTATCGTTGCGAAATTTGCAAAAAAGCGCACCTGAGACCTGCATTTAGAATTTCAAAGTTTGAATTGGTGGAGCAGTAAGTTATGGTTATTCTAAGTCGAGATAATCGAAGCAGATTTGTTAAAGTCCGCTGTCCTGATTGTGAAAACGAACAGATCATATTCGAAAAAGCCAGCAGTACAGTTAACTGCCTGGTGTGTGGGAGTATTATTGCAAAACCCTCTGGTGGAAAAGCAATTATTTCCGCAGAGATTATTGAAGCACTTGAGTGATTTATGTCTGAGAGATCATGGCCCGATAATGGAGAACTTGTTGTCTGTTCAGTGGTGAATGTAAAAGATTTTGTAGCATTTGTCACTCTTGATGAATATAATGACCGTGAGGGCCTGATTCCGATCTCTGAGATTGCTCGTGGCTGGATCAAATATATTCGTGACCATATCAGAGAAGGACAGAAGGTTGTCTGTAAAGTTCTCAACGTGGATAGTGGAAAAGGTCACATTGATCTGTCACTCAAAGACGTCAATGAACACCAGCGCCGTGAAAAGATTCGTCAGTGGAAAAACGAATCAAAAGCCCGCAAATGGATTGGATTCGCAACTACTAATTTAGGAAGGCCTGAGCTCCTTGAAGAGATATGGGATAAGCTGTATGACGAATATGGAGAGGCATATCCTGCTTTTGAAGATCTTATTGTAAATGGCACACATGTGCTCACTGATATTGGATTTGCCTCCGATGTTGCAGAGGCATTGTATGCAGTTGCAGCTGATAACGTCAAGCTCTCAACCGTTACTATTAGCGGAGATCTGTACTTGAAGACAACCTCTCCAGATGGAGTCAATATAATTCGGCGAGCACTTCGTAGCGCTAGCCCAAAGGTAGAAGATAACATTAGAGTCGAAATTACCTATCTTGGGGCTCCAAACTACCGTCTAAAGGTAACTGCTGATAATTATAAAGAAGCAGAACGTACTCTTGAAAAAGCATCAAATGCAGCAATGGGTGTTTTAAAACGAGCTGGTGGAGAAGCAAAATTTAGCAGAAAGTCGAAGTCTGGTAAAAGTACATGAGAGGGCGCATGCGCATCTGTGGCCTGGGTCACTACTCGTTGCATGATATGTGTCCTGTCTGTGGACAGAGTACACATACTCCTCACCCCGCTCGATTTGCAATTCAAGACAAGTACGGTGCTTATCGGAGAAAGGCTCGTCGATGAAAGATATTATTACTGTTTTTTTGCCTGATAACTCTGTAGATGGAAAGCAGGCGCCTGTTTTAATCGAAGGGTTGCCAGGCATTGGACATGTTGGAAAACTCGTAGCTGAGCATCTTATTCATGAGTTGCAGGCAACAAAGGTAGCTGAGATATTTTCAACGTATTTTCCTCCACAGGTATTAGTTGAAGAAAACGGCGTTGCCCGCCTTTGCAATAATGAACTGTACCGATATGAAGATGAACACGGTGCTCTTCTGATATTAGTTGGAGATTTCCAAAGTACTACAAACGAAGGTCATTATCATCTATCCGCGGAGTATGTTCGCATATCTCTGGAACTTGGGGTTCGGCGTATCTATACTCTTGGAGGGTACGGGGTTGGAAATTTTGTGGAGGCTCCCAGAGTGATTGGTGTTGTGAATGATGCAATGCTTTGTGATGCAGTTACAGAAGCAGGTGCTGTGTTTGAAATAAGCGAACCTGGTGCAGGCATCATTGGAGCTGCTGGGTTAATGATTGGATTTGCCAGACAACATAACATCGAAGGAGTATGTCTCATGGGGGAGACATCTGGATATCTGGTGGATCCAAAAGCAGCAGCGGTCGTACTTCAGTCTCTCTCCCATATGATTCAAAGACCCATTGATGTAACAAATCTGACAAAACGTGCAGAAGAGATGGAAGCTGAGATCGCTCAGTTTCTTGAGACAAATCAAAAGAAATCTGATGATGAACTAACCTATATCGGTTGATATGGACGTTCACGCAGATTTCCACATCCATTCCTGTTTTTCAATGGCGACATCGCCTCAGATGACACCTCGCTCGATTGTATCCCAATGTTTCGTTAAGGGGATATCTATTATTGGATCAGGTGATGCGCTCCATCCTCAGTGGGTGAAGATGTGGGAAGAAGAACTCGCCTCTAAGAACAGCGATCTTGTTGTTGTACCAACTGCAGAGGTTGAAGATGGCTCTCGCATTCATCACCTTATTATCATGGAGGAATTTGATCAGTTTGCTGAGCTTCGAAAACGATTTTTGACATATGAAGGTGGTCATCATTGCGAGAGAAGTGGACGGCCTCAGATCCGAGCAAGTGCAGAAGCAATTGCTGCTGAGGTTCATGATTGTGGAGGATTGATTGGCCCTGCACATGCATTTACGCCATGGACTGGATTATATGGATGTCATGATTCAGTGCATGATGCATATGGTGATGAACAGATTAATTTTCTTGAGCTTGGGTTATCATCAGATACCTCATACGCAGCGGGAATAGCTGAGCTTTCACATGTTCCATTCTTAACAAACTCTGACGCTCACAGCACTGGATATACAAAACTTGGGCGTGAGTTCACAACTCTCTCTCTTCCAACACTCGATGCTCATCATGTCTGTCAGGCGATCGCAGATGGGTCAATTACTCGTAATGCAGGATTTTTTCCAGAAGAAGGAAAGTACAGCAGAACTGCGTGTATATCCTGTTATACACAATATTCTCTGGAAGATGCAGTTTCTTATCGCTGGAAGTGCCCACATGATAAAAAAAGATTGAAAAAAGGTGTGTTTGATCGAGCACGCGAGTTGTCTTCTTCTGATATAGATCTCAGCATGCGTCCTCCGTATTTGCATATCATTCCACTCGGAGAGATTATTCAGCGAGTGTATGGGATGTCTTCGCCAAATACAAAGAAATGTATGGATATGTATACGCGGTGCATCGCTGATCTTGGGTGCGAGATTTCAATTCTGACAGAGATTCCAACAGAGGACCTCTGTGCCTATAATCCAGAGATTGGGGCAGCCATATCTGCATTTCGAGAGGGTCGCATTGTATTATATCCTGGTGGCGGAGGAAAATATGGAAGCTTTGCATTTGAGGAGTAATTTTTCAATGTGCAGTTTACAAATTTTGTTTCTTGTACGTGTAACAATCATAATGCCTTAGTATGTTACCACAATCAATTATTTTTATTTCGCAAAAGATTAAATAACATTAATTTGTGCATAACACCTGTTTAAGCATGAAAATCCATGTAACCCTCTATTAGCGATAGAAAAAGAGCGTTTAGAAGTAGCTCATAAACGGTCGTTTATGAGCTGTTCCTTTCAGGTACATTTTTGTTACCATACTATTTAGTTTTCTGCAATTAGAGTTTTATTTCTATTTTCAAATGAGGTGTTGCATAAACGACCGTTTATGAGATATCATTTTCACGGATGATACAATGTCAAAGTGTAATTTTCCCTTACTTTGTGGATCAATAGAAAGAAAACTGATCAATATAATAGCGGTACTTCTCATTTTGTTACCCATCGTTGCAGGGTTTGTATATCTATTAGTTTTTTCTGTCAACGTTCCTTATTATGATCAATGGGTCAATGATATCCCCTTATCTATAAAATTTCACAGTGGAGAGGGAACTGTTTCAGATGTGTTACATGTGGATAATAACCATAGACCAGTTATCACAAACATACTTCTTCCAATATTATATAACGTTACAAATTTCAATATGCTAATAGCAGTTCTTCTTTCATATTTTATCTATGTAGTATCATTTTTTATGTTATCCACTCTCATCGTGAAAAAATATGGTTTCAATACGAGAACATCTTTATTGTTAATTCCATTATCTTTCTTTTATTTTAACTTTTACATGGTTTGTTCTCTTTTATGGCCAGGAATGGGAATGTATTTTGTATTCATGCCGTTCTTTGTTATATTAACGTTTTATGCCCTTGAACAGAGCACTCATTTTGATCATTGGTTTTGCATTGCCATAGTCTCTGCCATATGTTGTTTCTTTACATTTAGTGGAGGTATTTTCATTTGGATTGGGATTCTTGCATACCTTGTTTTAAAATATGCTATGAACAGAAAATTGAAGATAATTGCTACATGTGCAAGTGCTGGATTAATTGCAATTCTAAATTATTTCGTTTTTCAACCCCCAATTGGAACAAGCAGTGCTAACTCTGAATTGATAACACAATGGATCTCATATCCACTTCAACTACTCACTCAATTCACATCAGTAGTAGGAACAAATATCATTCACCATCCTGAATTCACATTGTTTACGGGAGGAATTATATTGTTATTACTGTTTTCAGTGATGTACACAAATAAACACTTTCTTGACTTCAATGAAACAGCTGTGTGGTATGGCCTTATCATATATGGATGTGCCACCATGGCAGCTCTTGTTTTCTTACGGGGGAGATTTGGAGACTTTGTTTTGAATCCAATGATACATCATTCTACATCTACACTGTTTCTTTTAGTAGGACTTTTGTCTCTCGCATATTATTATTTTTCAAAAGCAAGAACAGGAAGAACTAAAACAGAGAAATCGCAGAATAATCATGATATCCAATTAATCTTACTCACAATGATCTCATGCATGATGATTTTTGGTGCAGTATTTCATCTTTTTCCAGGTGTAGAGGCAGGATATGATTGGTTCAATGCACAATCAAGTGGAGTAGAGATATTATATGTTGATGAGATTGATGATGCGAAATTGGATGAATTTTTTTATAATACGCAATTTGATGGATTTATTCCAGATTATTTTGTCTTCTTTGGAAAGGATGGGTTGAAAATGCATCTTCATCCAAAAATAACATATTTTAAAGAAAATCAATTGAATTTATATGATCCAGCACAAAATTTACACTTTGATGGAATTTGGAACGATATAAGATGGATTTTATCTAATGTTATTGAAGTTAAATATAGAGATCCTGAATTTATGCATGGTCAGAGAGCTATAAGGAATGTTATGCTTGAACAGAGAATTATAAGAAACTTTTGAGAACATTAAACAATAAATTGATAATGGGGCTGCTTCAGAGATGTTGAAGAGAGTGTTTACAAAAATAATGGGTTGTAGTATCATGTCACTAAGAGAACTGATATTATGAAATATAGGCAAATACATCAGGAGAAAACACGATTTATCAACGAATAACTTAAAAAACTTCATGAGCTGATTCCCATTCTGAACATTCCAGATCGTGTCCCAAAATATAGCCTTGTAATCCCTGCATATAATGAAGCAAGCAGAATCTCACGCCTCCTCTCTGAACTAGATGATGAAGCATTTGAGTATATTTTTGTATGTGATGGAACTGACAATACAGCTGAGATCATTACGTCACATTTCCAGGGCAAAAACTATCATATGCAGTGCCTTACGTTTTCGAAGCGACAAGGAAAAGGCGGTGGGATTATGGCAGGCTTTAACGTCACTCATGCACCCTTCATTGGATTTATAGATGCAGATCGATCAGTCTCGCTCAAAACAATAAAGAAATTGTTCGAGGAACTGGAATATGCATTGGCATGTGATTCTCATATTGGTGCAATTATCGGATCACGCTATGTAAAAGATTCAGACCTCAAAAAGCCCCAACCTATATCTCGACGTATTATGAGCAGATGCTTTAATATGGCGACAAGAGCATTTTTTGGACTTTCATATCATGATACTCAGTGTGGTGCTAAAGTGTGCACCAAAAAAGCATTTGATTCCATCTCACAAGATCTGATAAGCACTGGTTTTGAGTTTGATGTCGAACTCATCTGGAGGCTCGAACAGACAGGGTACCAGGTACATGAGATCGGGATTGAGTGGACAGATACTGACGACACTCACATCTCTTTTTCAACCCCTTTTAACATGTTCTGGGGCTTGCTAAAACTGAGATGTAACACATTGTAACGTCATTTGTTGTTTGATTTCAATGCAGATGGGCAGGGCACCAATTGTCGATTGTTGCCCGTGATCTGATTGCAACAGTGGGAACTGTTGATGGGGGATTTGAAAATCCAAGCAGGTACATTTGAATGAGTTGCAGCCGTTCATTTATTGCCGGATCGTCTGGCATAACTCTTTTTGCCTCCAGATACACAGTCTCTGCTTCTTTCCACATATCCAGGCGTTCATATGCATTACCTAAGTATTTTACTGTATCTGGGTCTAGGGAACCTCTTTTCATATCATACTGAATTGCCATGCGAAATGACTTAATTGCAGCCAGATATGATGTTCGTGCAAGTTCAGGGTGCCTCAGCTCAAGTTCCACTCCTTTTGCCAGCTCTGCATATCCTTTTTCACGCCATGCTTCGACAAAATCTGGACTATGTGATATGGCTTTTTCATAACTCTCAATCGCTTTTTGATATTCCCATTCTTCCATCCAGATATTTCCCTCATGATATGCCGAAATCGCATGTTGTGTATTGAAATCATCTAATACTGGAATAACAATTAATTTTGCTAGAATGAAAACCGCCATGAACAGTGTGGCATAAAAGAGTATATGTCGAGCGAGATTTGGAAGTTGTATTTCTTTGTGTGAGTTTTGTTTATCTGGGGAGTTGTTGTGAATGGGTTCATCTGGTTCTCGCGCGTCATTACTTACATATGGATCATACCATGTGGATGGATCTCGGTATTTTGTTCCCCGATAGCCAGCGTAGCTCATATGCTCTGATTCGTCAGATCCATGTGCTTGGAGGCGAGCATCGTATGCGCTTCGCGTTTCTGGGTTACTTAAAACGTGATATGCCTCATTGAGTACTTTGAACAATTCTTCTGCATCGGGCTCAGCTGATACATCAGGGTGAATTATTTTCGCGAGCTTGCGATATGCGTCTCGTATTTCCTCTTTTGTAGCGTTATGCGGAATATCAAGTATATCGTAATATGTCGTTTTTCTCCCTCAGAAACCTAGATTAATCATACTGTACGTGATACCATTATTTATATTACACGCCTCTTGATTTCACAGTGCTTCTGATGGGCAGAACACGTGTATTTTTCCAGATCCACTCCGATGTATGAATATGAATAGATCAGGATCCAACGCACAATGTGATGTAATAGGGGGAACAACACCGAACCAGGTAAGAGAGGGAATCTAAATGGGAGGTTTATATCACGGAAAAATAATGCTTCACTGGTGTGATTCCTGTCATACTCCTGTACTTGGTGATACCTGTGCCTGTGGAGCCTCCACAAGATTTGTTGCAGTAACTCCTCCTGGAGATGCAAGACCTGCATTTCCTGATGATATTGCTCATATTAACCGCGTATATGAAACGTGCTTTGGTGTTCCTCTCATTCCAGATGGATATCTTGTGCTGCTCAATAAAGTCCCTGATCATGATCGTATGGAAGAGATCGTTGTTGGCGGGGCGATTGTTGGCGCGATCCGATATCTTCCTGAACTGCAGCGATGGGAAGCACTTCCACGGCGTGAAGCATACCATCTGATGAAGCCAACAAAAGGGTTCGTCATTATTGATGATAGTGCTGCTCCGTTTATTGAGGATGGTGCAAGTGTGCTTGCTCCTGGCGTAAAGTCTGTTGCTGATGATATTCAAGTAGGAGATGAGGTTTTTATTCTGACTGAATCTGGCTTGTGTGCTGGTGTTGGTCGCGCTCGTGTAGATACTGAAACTGGTCGATCAATGGAGAAAGGAAGTCTTGTAAAGACAAGAAAACCGCTGTCATCTACTTTTACTCCTGGGATTGCTACTTGGAAGGATGCTGTTTGTGCAAATCGTGAGCACTTGAATAGAACATGGGCAGCATCTGGAGAATTTATCCGTTCTGTCATCGAGAAAAATCCAGAGCTTCCAATCACAGTTTCATACTCTGGTGGAAAAGATAGTCTCGCAACGCTGCTTATGGTGATGAAGCATGTCGGACAGGTTCCGATTATGTACATCGACACTGGTCTTGAGTTTGAAGCAACTGATCAGAATGTTGCTGATGTTGTAGAGAAATATGATCTGCTTCTGCATCGTATTTCTTCTGGAGATGAGTTTTGGGAGGAATTTTCCAAGCAGGGTCCACCATCACAGGATCAGCGGTGGTGTTGCCGCGTCTGTAAGCTTGAGCCAATCCGTGAGTACATTACCAACCATTTTGGAGAGTGCATCTCTTTTATCGGACAGCGGAAGTATGAGTCCTTTTCCCGCATGAAAAGTCCGAGGGTCTGGAGAAATGCATATGTACAGGTTCAGTTATCTGCTGCTCCGATTCATAATTGGACGGCATTGCATGTCTGGTTGACGATTTTTGCAGAAAACGCGCCATATAACACTGTGTACCGTGAGCAGGTTGATCGAATTGGATGTTATATGTGTCCTGCATCAGATCTTGCAACAATCGCAAATATTAAAGCGCGGTATCCTGATCTCTGGCGTGAATGGCAAGATAAGATGGAAGGGTATCAGGCTGGACTTGGCCTTTCTGATGAGTGGCTCCATGGGGGTTGGAGAAATAAAGAACGGTTTGAACGCACACAGACTGCCTCAGGAAAGCCAACTTCGAAGCAGACAGAGATGTATGGGGACTGAGTATTTGGGGAAATAATGACAAAATCTGTTGTTATCCTTGATTATGGCGTTGGAAATGTGAGAAGTGTTCAGAAGGCTGTTTCGAAGGTCTATCATGAACCGGTGATTACTGGGGATGTGGAGGAGATACGGGCCTCTGATGCCCTTATTCTCCCTGGTGTAGGAGCATTTTCGGCTGGAATGGAAAAGATATCACCCCTTGCTGATCTGTTGCATGAGTTGCATACCCAGATTCCAATTCTTGGTATCTGCCTTGGTATGCAGATGATGCTTGAGTCATCAGAGGAGAGTAGCGATGGTGCGCGGGGACTTTCTCTTATTCCGGGAAAGGTTGTTCGTTTTCCTGATATGCCTGGGTATAAGATTCCGCATATGGGATGGAATCAAATTATCCCTACTCCAGGTGATCCCCTGTTTTCAGGTATTGAACCAAACTCTGCTGTGTATTTTGTGCATTCATATTATGCAGATACAGCGCCAGAATATACTGTTGCAAGGACAGAGTATATGTTTTCGTTTTCATCTGCCGTTCGTTCTGATACGAGCTTTGGTGTTCAGTTTCATCCTGAGAAGAGCGGGGATGTTGGTCTTTCAATTCTTCGCAATTTCTGTTCTATGATTGAGTAATCTGTGGATCATTGAAATGCAACTCCCCTCAGCGGCAGTGTTTGCTATCCTTGCAGGTTTGTGTTTCTCAGCTTCGGCTCCTTTTACAAAGATACTAAGTCCTGAAGTAACTCCTCTGATGCTTGCTGCTCTTTTTTTGCTTGGGAGTGCGGTTGGTACAACAGTATATGCAGCTTTGATGCATTTGTGCGGACAAAAAAGAAGCAGTATTGAAGCCCCTTTAACAAAAAAAGATCTTCCGTGGGTGTTTGCTATAACACTGTTTGGATCTATTTTTTCAACATTGCTGATGGTGTACGGGATTGCTGCCACAACCGCCACAACTGCTGCATTTTTGTTTAGTTTTGAAGGAGCAGCTACAGTGCTTGTTGCGTCGATTCTGTTTCGTGAGGCTGTTGATCGACGTATCTGGGCAGCAGTTGTTTGTATCACGTTTTCCTGCATGATTATCTCACTTGGAGATGGAGTAGGGCATTTTGGATTTCATTTCTCATATGGAGCAATTCTTATCTTGCTTGCCTGTCTTTCCTGGGGTGTTGCAAACAATTGTATTCGCATGATCTCTGGTGTGGATCCTATCTCTCAAACACTTGTTAGATCATGGATTGGAGGATTGATTTTGTTTGTACTGGCTCTTGCCGCTGGAGAAACACTTCCATCTGTTTCAATTGTTTTGCTTACAGCTTTTGTTGGTTTTGTTTCCTATGGAGGTCTTACCAGTATCTTTTTCGTGTATGGGGTGCGAGATCTCGGTTCTGCACGTGCAACTACTTATTTCACACTAAATCCGTTTTTTGGTATTGTTCTCTCTATTATCATCTTTCAGACTCTGCCTGATACAATGCTTTGGATTGCCCTTCCTTTTCTTCTTATTGGAGTGTGGCTTTTAATCACCGAGAGACATCAACATCTTCACGTTCATGAGTCGCTCATCCATGAGCACCGGCATCGACATGATGATCTGCACCATGATGATGCATTACATGTGCATACCAAGCAGCATCCGGAGCTGGATCCATGGGATTTTCATTCCCATCTCCATGAACATGAGCCAATCACACATTCTCATATTCACCATCCGGATCTCCATCACCGTCATGAGCATTCAACAATGGACAAGTGACAGACTCCAATTGTCCTTTGTTTTCTTGTGTGAATGAAAACAAATACCTAAATCATCTACAACAGAACTTATATTCATGAAAACGAGTACTATCTTCTTAGTTCTCATTTTTTTCTGTATTTTCACATTCACACCTCTCACCTTTGCTGATGGAGTGGGTACAACCACAGATATGCGATATATCGAGCAGTATTTTGATATAACGTTTAGCGATATCATCACAGAGCATGAATTTGCCTATGCCCTTGAAAACATCAATGGCGTGATCATTTTAGACATACACTCACATGACCCAATTGGGTACGAGAAAGCCATCAATTGCTGCAGTGCAATCCGCGGGTCTTGATGAGTTTGCTAGGACCTATCCAAAGGCGAAAGTGGATTCTGTTCTCGCAAAACATCTCATCGTAACTTTGTCGAAGAAGGTGGATTTTTCCTTTGTGTATTCTACCCACTTCTTCTTGTCTTGTTCTCTTTCCAATCTCTTTGCATTCCATCCAGCAGGCAGGGTTTTGAATGCAGTACGAACTTTTCCATCAATTATTCATCTACCAATATGTTATCCACCGGTAGCAACACATTACACCGTGCCAATCTTTCACGTGTCTTAATCACTAACGTCCAGTGTTTAGGTATCATCCATGATTCAAAATCTGATTGAAACAAGGTAAATTGCGTATTTCATCCAATATTTTGGCTCAAATCT
>Ga0209737_10000845_pt1 | contig 23395 bp, 17 predicted proteins | sample TergutCu122P3_FD_187284 | JGI IMG/M metagenome (GOLD analysis project Ga0209737, IMG submission 187284) | Cubitermes ugandensis P3 segment gut microbial communities from Kakamega Forest, Kenya - Cu122 P3 (SPAdes) (version 2) | ecosystem: Host-associated > Arthropoda: Insects > Digestive system... | reverse complement strand
GGCGTAAAATGTGCGAAAAACTTAAAGAGTTAATTCCGCGCCAACAGTTTGACATAGCAGTTCAGGCGGCAATTGGTGCAAAAATTGTTGCCCGCGAAACAATCAAAGCTGTTAGAAAAGACGTTACCGCAAAATGCTACGGCGGTGATATTTCCCGCAAACGCAAACTTCTCGAAAAACAGAAAAAAGGCAAAAAACGAATGAAGCAAATCGGCTCTGTGGAAGTGCCGCAGAAGGCGTTTTTGGCAGTGCTGAAACTGGATTAACGTGCCATTTTTACCGCAAAGAACACAAAGAAAACGCAAAGAGCGCAAGTAAATTATTTGCGCTCTTTGCGTTTTCTTTGTGAACAATTGTGGTTAAATAATTTATGCCATAAATTCCCTCAAACACTTTTCATACATCTCCACAGGATTTTCGGCTTGCGTAATCGGGCGACCAATTACGATAAAGTCCGAGCCGAGTTTTGCAGCCATAGCGGGTGTTGTGATGCGCACTTGGTCATCTTTTCCGCTATTTTCAAGACGAATACCGGGGGTGATTGTAAGGAAATTTTTACCGCAGCTTTGTTTGATAATTTCCGTTTCAAGCGGCGAACAAACCACGCCGTCAAGCCCTGCTGCAAGCGTATTTTGTGCGTAATGAACGATTGTGTCGTTGATATTTTTGTCAATCAAAAGTTCGTTTTTGAGCATCTCTGCCGAAGTGGAAGTCAGTTGCGTAACAGCAATCAATAGCGGACGCGTGCCGTCTGGACGCGTAAGACCGATTTTTGCGGCGCGCATCATTTCAATTCCGCCCGCAGAATGCACATTTACCATATCAACGTCAAGTTTTGAGAGCGAAGCCATCGCTTTTTTAACGGTGTTTGGAATGTCGTGCAGTTTTAAATCAAGGAAAATTTTAAACCCCTGTGTTTTAAGTTTTTGCACAATGTCGTGTCCTTCGGAATAAAAAAGTTCCATTCCGACCTTCACAAACGGTTTTCTATCAACAAATTGACTTAAAAAATCAAGCGTAACTTTTGCATTTTCAAAGTCAAGAGCAATAATAATGTCTTTCATATTTTTTAATTTAGATTTTCCTTCGGCTTTTCAAGTGCAAAGATAATTTAAAATTTTTAATTTTGGAAATATATTTTGCTATTTTCAAAAATAGTAGTATCTTTTGCAGCGTATTTTTATGAACAGAATTATTTGTTTATAAAAATAAAAAACGTTCTATTTTCCTGTTTTTGCGGAAAAAATAAAGTATAGTAAAAATGAAAAAGACATAGTAAAATTAGCGTTTAACGCCATTTCTTGCATTCGAGACTTAAGCAATTTCAAATGATTTTAACAAGAACAAGTGTGAACCTCGCAGTTTTTAACTGCGGGCTTGTATCTTGTTAAAAATAGGTAGCTTAAGACCTCGAATGCGGATAATAAAGTCCGCATTTTTTGTTTTGTAAAATATTAAATAAGATTTTTTGTCAACAAAATAAATTTATATTAAAAAATGACTTAAAAACACTATGAAATTTGAATACAAGTTTTTATAAAAACAAAACTTTGTTTATAGAGAAATCTTACTTGTGAAAGTCGGGGTCTCAATTTTTGAAATTAATCAGCCCCCCATCCCCCTCAGGGGGAGTTATGGAGGTGTAAACAACACTCTCCAATAGGTAGCACTTGAAAGTCCCCCAGAGGGGGATTTAGGGGGCTTGGGTAGGGGCTTACAACATAAACAAATTTTATTAATTTAATTTTTTTATCAAATGAAAAAATCTATTTTTATCTTGGCAACTGCAATGTTGCTTTTAGTAGGCGCGGCATTAAATGCAAATGCGCAGGTAACAATCGGCTCTAACAAAACCCCCGAGACCTATTCGGCTCTCGAAATTATAAATAGTAGCGGCAGCAGCGGTTTACGTCTTCCGCAAATGACTATTGCTCAGCGTAACGCTCTTATTCCTACTCTCACAGGTGATGCTCTTGCAATGGGTTTGCAGGTTTTCAACACTGATACGCGCTGTATTGAAACTTGGAACGGCACTCGTTGGCTTACTAACTGCGGTAATACTACTGCGCCTGTTGGTCCCGACCCTATTCTCTGCGGTGCTGACGATGGACACGTTGATGTCAATGGGCACATAGAGATACCTGTTTTTATGGCTTACAGCTTGGGTGCAGACCCAAGTTTGAACACGCCAAAGTTGCAGATGTCTTATCTGGCTAATAACCCTTTCAATGATGTTGATGGTCGTGTTTATGGCGGTCGTTATCAGTGGGGACGTGCAAATTTGCCTTACGCTATTAGTACCAATGGCACTTATACCCTTTACAAAGGTGTCACTAATTCAGTAAGTTTGAACTCTCTTGTCCCTGCTTCTTACGATGTTAATGGTCAGATAGTCGGTCAAAACAACAACCACGTTTTCGTAATTCCTACTATTCTTTCTACTTACGATTGGCGTACAGGAGAAGCATCTCCTGTTCAGCAGGATAATCTTTGGGGTAACGGTTTGCCTTTCGGTGCCGGCAATCTCCAAAATCCTGTTAAAACTGTCAACGACCCTTGCCCCGATGGTTTTCGTGTTCCTACTCAAGACGAGTGGGAGCGTCTTACTAATTACGATTGCGACCCTACTTCTGCCGTTGCCGGTACTGTTACCGTTCCTGTTCCCGCTGGTAGCGTTGGTAACTCTACTACCGGTTTTACTTGGGTTGCTGTTGTTTGTGCTTCCGGTTCTTGTTCTCGTAACAACACTTGGACTTCCGGTTCTACTCAGGCTGGTTACGCTATTTATCTCACATCTGTTTGGGAAAATGGTTCATCTTGGAATACAGGTAATCTTCTTGACCCTGCTGCTCCCGAGCCGTTTATGTTCCTGCCCGCCGCTGGCTATCGCGGCGACAATAGTGGTAGTCTTGCCAGTGTCGGTAGCGCCGGCTACTATTGGAGTAGTACAGTGAATGGTGTGGGTGCGCGCGCCTTGGGCTTTACCAGCAGTACCGTCAATTCAAGCAGCAATGGCCATCGAGCTCACGGGTTCAGTGTGCGGTGTGTAGCAGAATAATCTGAACCTTGATACTTCGACTATGCTCAGTACAGGTTTTAGCAAGATTTATAAGATTACCAAGATTTTTTGTCTTGGTAATTTTTTTGTTGTTAATAAAAAATATATTATCTTTGCGCTTGAAAAAATAATTAAAAAGATAATATTATTATGCCACAAATTTACGAATATTTTGGTTTTTCGTTTGGGTTTCACTCCGATGAACATTACCCTATTCACGTTCACGTTGAAAAAGGGGAATTTGAAAGTATCTATGATTTGATTATAGTTAATGGTATGCTCGTGGAACTCAAACATAGAAAATGTCGTGGTGTTGATGCAATTCCTCAACACGACAGAAAAAAAGTTGAGCAATTTATCAGAGAATATTACAAAGGTATTGTAGAAAAATGGACAAATTATTTTGTTTTAAATATGCCTGTGAAAATAACAAAAATCACTAAAAAACTTTAATTATGGCACGTCAAATTTACATAGAAAAGGCAAATTATATTGACGACTACACCGTACAACTCAAATTTAATGACGGCGTAGTTAGCACAATTGATTTTGGGCATTTCCTAAAAACACGCCCACACCCACAACGTAACAAATATCTTAAATATAGTAATTTTCGTAATTTCAGATTAAACAACGGAAACATTGTTTGGGGAAAAAACAGGGATTTGGAATTTGATTTATATCCTTTATATCAAGGAAAAAATCCTCGCTGATTACGTACATTTGCCAAAATTAATTTGAAAATCGTATAAATTTTAAAATATGAATAAGGAATTGCTTATTACTTTGATTTACAAAGATTTAGAGGAATTAAAAGTTCTCACAAAGGGTTTTTCAGAAATGGAAAATTTTCCGAAAACGCTTGTTGATTTGGCAGTTGATAAGGCAAAAAATATTGCCGATTGTTTGCAAAAATTGCCTTGCGAGAACCAAGAACCAAGAGCCAAGAGCCAAGACGTTGAAACAAAAATGGTTGAAGAAAAAATCGAAGAAATTGAGATTTTGGAAGACCCAAAAATTGAGGAAGAGATTAAAGTTGCAGAAACACAACCAAATATTGTGATAGAACAACCAAAAGTTGAAGAAATCAACCTTTCGACTTCGCTCAAGGAAATAGAAGAAAAAGTCGAAATTCTGGAAGAACCTACAATAGAAGAAGAGGTTGTGGTAGAAACTTTGGAAGAACAACAAGAAGTTGAAGAGCAAATAGAGATTGCGGAAACACAATCCGAAATTGTTTTTGAGCAGCCAAAAATTGAAGAAAAAATTGAACCGATAATTGAAAAAGTTGAACCAAAAATCGAAACTCCTGCTACTAAACTGATTTTAGAAAGCAAAGTTTCGGACTTAAAACAGGCATTCAGCATTGCCGACAGATTTCGTTTTGAACGTGAACTTTTTGACAGCAACGGCGAAAAATTCTTAAAGGCACTCGCCGATTTCAACAAAATGGAAACGCTCGAACAGGCGCAAAACTACATTGCAAATAATCTAAAATTCGATTTGGAAACCTCTGCTGTTCAAGCATTTATAGAAATTTTAAAAAGAAAACTCAACTGAGTTAGTATTCCAATATTGGAATGGAAATTTATCACAAAATATTAAAAGAATTTTGGGGTTATGATAATTTTCGACCTTTGCAGTTGGAAATAATTTCTGCTGTTGGCAACGGGCAAAGTGCGCTCGCTTTGATGCCAACCGGCGGCGGAAAGTCAATTACTTTTCAAGTACCTGCGCTGGCGAAAGATGGGTTGTGTCTGGTGATTTCTCCGCTTATTGCGCTAATGAAAGACCAAGTGGAAAACCTGAAAGCAAACGGAATAAAAGCCGCTGCAATCTATTCGGGAATGAGCCACGAAAACATTATCGAAACTTTTGAAAATGTTGAGTACGGCGATTTTAAATTTCTCTACGTTTCTCCCGAACGGCTCAGTACGGAACTTTTCCGCAACCGCATTCAACACCTCAATATCAGTATGCTTGCCGTTGATGAGGCGCATTGTATCTCGCAATGGGGCTACGATTTTCGACCCTCGTATTTGAAAATTGCCGAAATTCTTGATATTTTGCCAAAAAATATTCCGATTTTGGCTCTCACAGCCACCGCCACGCCGATTGTGGTTGATGATATTCAAGAAAAATTGAAGTTCAAAGAGAAAAATGTTTTCCAAAAAAGTTTTGAGAGGAAAAATCTAAATTACGTTGTGCGCCACACAGAAAACAAGTTTGAACAACTTCTGCGAATTTTGAACAACGTGGCGGGAACTTCGATTGTCTATGTCAGAAGCCGCTTGCAAACAAAGAAAATTTCCAATTTTTTAAACAAAAATAATATCAAAGCCGATTTTTTCCACGCGGGACTTGCAAATGACGACAAAAACCGCAAGCAAGACGAGTGGAAAAAAAGCAAAACGCGCGTTATTGTTGCCACAAACGCCTTTGGAATGGGCATCGATAAGCCCGATGTACGCACTGTTATTCACATTGAGCCGCCAGATTCACTGGAGGCGTATTTTCAAGAGGCGGGGCGCGCGGGCAGGGACGAAAAAACCGCTTACGCCACGCTTTTGTATAACACAATGGACGGCGCAAAACTCAAACGGTGCATTTCCGATAAATTTCCGAAAGTTGAGTTTATAAAAGAGGTTTATCAGCAACTTGGAAACTTCTTTACTTTGGCTGTTGGCGCGGGTTTTGAAGCAGTTTATGCGTTCAATTTGAACGAATTTTGCCAAACGTGGCACTTACCGCTAAATCAGACACACAGCGCACTGAAAATTCTCGAACTTGCGGGTTATATCGAACTTACAGAGGAGTTGGACAACCCCTCTGTGTTGCAATTTATCTGCCCCCGTGAAGATTTATATTCTTTCCGCACCCAAAATCCACAACTTGAACACTTAATTGAAGTCCTATTGCGTTCATACACAGGACTTTTCACGCAAGCCGTGCATATCAACGAAGATGTAATTGCCGAGCGTTTGGGCAAAACCCGCAACGATATTTATGAAAATCTTGTGCTGCTTTCAAAGCTCGGAATTGTAAATTACATTCCGTTTAAAAAAACGCCGTTGCTCATTTTTACTCAAAGACGTGTTGATACTGATGAACTTGTAATTCCAAAAAGCGTTTATGAAGAGCGCAAAGAACGTTACAAAAAACAGATTGACGCTGTTTTGGAATACGCCGAAAATTTGGATATTTGCCTAAATCAAAAATTGTTGTATTATTTTGGAGAAAAAAATGCAAAAAAATGTGATATTTGTTCTGCTTGCCGCGAAAACAAATCAAAAGTAATTTCCGGTAATGAATTTGCTATCTTGGAAAATCATATTTTTTCATTACTAAAAAATAACCCTCTCACTATCAATGAACTAACCGACAAAATCAATGTCGAACAGGAAGAGATTGTTTTTGTTGCCCGAAAACTTTTGGACGAACAAAAAATTTTCCAAAACGAAATGCTCAAATTACAAATTTTGTGTTGATATCGTCATTTCTCTTTTCAGTCGAAAGGACATAAAAAAAATCGCTCTTTCTAAAAGAACGATTTTTAAACTTTTTTAGAGTTTTAAACGGCTGCTTCTGCCTTTTCGATTGCCAATTTACCGCGATAGTAACCGCAATCTGGACAAACTGTGTGATAAATGTGCATAGAGCCGCAATGCGAGCAAATTGCCAATGTCGGCGCAACAGCTTTGTAGTGCGTGCGGCGTTTGGCTTGTCTCTGTTTAGATTGTCTGCTTTTTGGATGTGCCATCTTTTTAGATTTCTTTAAATGTTATCATTAATATTTTTCAGAGCGTCCCAGCGAGGGTCGGTCTGAGTAGTGTTATTTTCTGTTAAATTATCGTTTTTTTCCGTTACAATATAGCGATTAAATTGCTTTATCATCTCCTCGTTACACTGCCCTTTTTCGTGCGAATGCTGCATTGGTACAGCCGTTGCAATAAATTCATACAAGAGCCACGAAATGTCAAAATCGTCATTTTCTTTAACTACAATAATTTCATCATTATTGTCTAAAGTATCACCAATTTTCACTAAAATTCTCTCTTTTGTATCTATCGGTAAAGTCATTTCGTCGAGGCATCTGTTGCAAGGAACAACCACTTTTCCCTTAATATCAAGCATTAAATCAACGCTTGAATGCCGCTTTTCAGCAACAATTTTCACCTCAATTTCGCCCTGCTTTATTTCAATTTCGTCAAATTTTGCAAAAAAATCATTGCTCAATTTGTATTCAAAATTGTGTTTCCCGTCAGGTAAATCATTGAAATTCAATATATAATCGTTTTGCTGATTCACAAAATAACTTTCTTTTTTTGACAGCACAAAGTTAATCATTTTTTTTGAAAAACAATATATTTGTTTTTTTTGTTGAAAATGTTTATAAAGTTGATTTGTTTTTAGTTTTTTTCTTGTGCAAATTGGCACGAGAAGATTTTTATTTTTGTTTTACATAAGTTTGTCCTTCAAACATAAGTATATCATCAAAAAATTTTCCTCTATGCAACCGTTCTACACTTTGCCATCTTAAATAAACAAACAAATCTGGAAAGGTGTAAATATAAGTTCCTGTGTTAGAATCTAATGGTATAGTTATATAAAAAAAATTCTCATTAGAAAAATGTACTTCTTTGTTTGAAACAAAGGTAATTTCGTTATCTACTTCGGCGCAATACCACTTTGTGCCAACCAAAGAAACTACTTCATCTTTTTTGCAAGAAGAGAGTGAAGTAAGCAATAATGCTACAAATATTGATATTTTTATGTAATGTTCCATAATTATTCAATGTTTATTAAATTAAAATTTTCGGATTGCAATAAATGCGTTTGAGATTCAACATCTTGTTTTTCTGCATTTTGTTTTGTATCTTTGCGAGGCGCATATATTATTTGTGAATCTTCCCAAAGAGCATTTATAACTGTATTATTATTAGATAGTTGAATAGTGGCACCTCTGCTATATAGGTTGTAACCTATTTTAAAGGCAACAATATCTCTAAAATCAACCAAAGGTGCTTTGTAATAAACTTCTAATAACCCAAACCCTGACGATGTTATATTCATTGTATTATGTCTATAAAAGTTGTTGCTTCCCTGTCCTTCGCTCCAATTTACAGTTGCAGAGTAGTATTCGTTTCTAATATCTACAAAATCATTTTTGTTAAATTCATTAGAAAATTGCGGGTTGGCAGTATATTCAAAAGTATACTTTCCACTTCTATTAATTTCTCTTCCGTCGCTTTTAACAATACGGGAATAAGTCCAACAAACCTCTTTATACTTCATATCGTTTGTAAGAGTTACATAGTATTTCAATTCCGATGTATTACCATAATAATCTTCACCACTATATGTGCCAACTAATTTTTCATTTTCAACTTTCCATTTCCATTTTGCTATGGTAGGGGAATAACTCATATTATTATCACTGTCATTATTACCTAAACTGACTATATTATACTTCATTGTTAAATAACTGCTTGCATCTGTAAAAGCTTTGAATAGTTGTTTTTTTTCTGTTCCTTCTTTATTAATAATATCAGTAATTGAAAATCCTAAGACAATCATAACTACATCACCTCCACTATACACAGGATATGCTACTTTTCCATTGAAAAAAGCACGGTCATCAAAAATACCATAAAAATGATTATTGTGTGCTCCAGTGCCATCAACATAAACAGCATAGTAATCAGAGCCATTTACATAACTGTAACTTTCCAATACTGTTTTGTTATTTTTTACATCTGTATATTTAGCAATTTGGCTTGCTGTTTGAGTTTTTTTGTTAAAAATATACTCGTTATTATAAATAAATTCAATATCGGTATATGATGAATGTGCGTGAAGAGTATAATTATATGTCAGTTCTTGCTCAAAATCCATTTTGTATTCTGCCTGAGCAATTAAAAGCATAATTTGCTCGTTGGTTAAGTTCTGTGGTGGCTTGTATAATAAGTCATCGTCTTTTGAACAAGACACAAGCACCACAACTGCAAATAGCAGCAATACCGATTTTTTTAATAGGGTTTTAGTCATAAGAATTTTATTTTTTAATATTTTTATTATTTGGTTCTATCAACGTAAAAACATCTCTATAATGATTGTAATAATCTCCTGAGCCTGTAAATTCTGCATCAATATCTTTAAAATATTCTTTGTAGTCTGTAATTTCTATTAACTGATTGCTTTTCTTTAAAAATATTTGTGGTATAGAATCTATACCTGTTATATTGCTTTTTAATCCAGTCTTAAAGTCATAATCGTATTCAGGGAATAAAAATAATGTATCATTTTTCACATCGCAAGAACCAAATGTAGAAATTGAGCCATCTGCACTACAATGTTCATATCTATTAATATGTGTTTTTATTATTAAGTAATTAGGTCGATACATTCCGAACCTTTGCCCTTGATATAACAAAATATGCCCTTCGTATGTGAATGTTGGTTTGTTGGCATTTTCTTTATTATTAACAACCTTATGAGGAGTTCGTTTTTTTGCAATACAACGAGCAGTCCTTCCGTGAATGTACATCTTATTGCCTTCGTGCACAAGAAAACCATCATTACCAAAATCAAAAAAATATGCGGCGTTATAATGATTGTGTCTCGTACTACTCCAATAAGTACAATATATTTCATTATCGGCAGGCATAAAAATAGATTTGTTCGCTGTCGTTTTATCAGCAAAATATCTGCCATTAATACCATTTAATGTGGTATATTCATTTATAACTTTTGTGGTATCACTCAAACTTGTTAATTCTGTAATTGTAGGCAAACGCCAACCTTTCGGACAAGCAGTTTTTGCTTCTTTCCAAGTAAAATAATCGCCGCACTCTTCGGGGTTGCTTGCGCCAACATTGTGGGTTGCCCAAGTAACACCGTTTATAACAACACCTTTATTTTTTTGAGAATAAGAGATTGTTGTTAGAGTTGATAATAAAATAATAAATAGAGATTTTAGCTTCATAATAAATATTATAATTACTGAGGTGAATATGTAACTCTATTATAGCGTATATAAGAATTAGTTCGATTTGCATTATTCTGAAGAACATCAGCATTCCAAAATGGATAAGCTCTGCTGTTGTTCGATGGAAGCTTTCCATAAACAGGATGTACTGATAATTCTTTTCTTGACATAGGAACTCCTCCAAACACCGCACCGCGTCTATGTGCTTCAAATTCATCGTTCTGGTCATATCCCCAAGGCCATCCTTTTTCTTTAGTACCAGATAATCTTAACCCCAACTGTCCCATTTCAAACTGAAAGCAATGTTTAAGCTCGTGTGCAACAAAAGCATTTTTCTTATTTCCCATTTTTGATGGCAGATTAATATACACTACACCATTATCACCCATATTAACAAAACCTCTTAATTCGGTTTGTGAAGTATGGCGGTCATAAGGATTATCTGGATATTTACTTTGCGAATCGTCTATTTTAACACCATACATTTGGTCAGAACTTATTAATATTCCTATTTCAAACAAAGTTGCCTCAAGCTCTGCATAGTTCTCTTGGTCAAATACTGATAACCTTCCCTTTCTTGCTTTTTTGTCGTCTAATTCCTGCATTTTTCTATGAGTTTCTGCAATTAATTCATCAACATAAACGTGTGTATTTGTAGTAGAATCTAATTCCATTCCTGTTGGGTCAGTGAACCTTATTGGATTATTGTCGCAATAGGCATACGGCGAAATACTATAATATTTTTCAGCCATTGGGTCTATTTGCATAAACCGCATAATTGCAGGGTACATTCCTCTTGCGTGAAAATCATAACTATCATACCCCTCCATCTCTATAAATTCTTTTCCTCCAAATTTGTAAGGTTGCTCGTCTATTCCCAGCGTATTGTTCGAGTATATGGGTAATCCACTTGGATAATAATCAGTGCGTTGTACGGTTTGTTGTGTTATAGCGTTCCATACTTCGCGGTTATTTCCCAAATGGTCTTTTCTGTAATAAAAGAAGTCGCCATTTGCAAAGTAACCCTCTGGGTTGTGTATTCTTAGTGTAGCGTTCTCAACTCCAAACAAATACTCAAAATTTCTTATATACACCGTACTGTTTGATTCTTCCACACCTGCGCCATTATGCAAAATGTCATACATTGATAAATGCAAAGGGTTGTAGTTGTTCATCACTTTTGTAACATAGAGCGACAAAAGTTTCCGTCCGTCCGTAGCGTAAGAGTTTATAATAACGCCATTTTCAAATACAATTTTACACGGCAAATTTAATATATTATATTCAATTGACAAAATTTTTCTGTCGGAATCTTTTATTAGATTGCCGTTGTTGTCGTACTCAAAAGTTCCATCGCCTTTGGGGTTGTATTGTTTTGTGTTGTACAAAGTTTGGTGTGGTGCTCTATCTTCAACATTAATCAACTGATTGCCGTCATAAGTTAGTTTCAAATTATCTATTGTTCTACCTGCCGAAATTCTTTCTAAAATCAAAATATTGCCGTGCTTGTCGTAAGAAAAAAACTCATCAAAATTACTTCCTCTTAGCCCATTATCACTTATACCTTCTGTCAAGCGGTTAAATTCGTCATAAGTATAGTTAAATGTAAGATTTGGCGTGCTTATACTTTTTATATTTCCATTGTACAAACCCTCGTAACTTATATTTTGCACAAAACTTCCACTTTGAATTTTTGTAAGCCAATTTTTGATATTGTACTCAAATTCTTCTATGTCAGTGTTGTTGTGTCTGTTTTTTTCGATTAAGCGACCCAAATCATCGTAGATGTTTTCGGCAATAATAATCGGCGTATTTCCATTTAAAGAATATTCTGTTTTTTTGAGACGCTGCGCGTGGTCGTATTCGTTTGTGTAATGTTCTGTTGCCGCACTGTTTGTAACACTGTGTTCCTTTAATGTATTAGTAATCGCCCCTAAAAAATTATACTTATTATAGACAATATCAAAACCGTCTAAATGGTTTGTGGCGCGAGTTTGCACAATTCTACCTTTGGCATCGTAATAAAAAGCGGTTGTAAGAAACTCGTCTGTGCCGTCCAAAATATATGAACGAGTACCTGTTAAAAGTGTTTTTGCATTTGCGTATTGTTCATCGTAATCAGAATTTTCCTCGTAAGTTAAAGCGGTTGATACATTACTATTAAGCAAATTTAAAAAATTGTAATTATCATAATAATTTACAATCAGTATTTTGTTGCAGTTCATAAAATGGTTTGCAGTATAACCAATTGGTGATAAAGCATTAAATTTATCTACCACAAGTCGTGTTTTGTAGTATGTCAATAAATTGCTATGGTCTTGATTATTAATTATTTCGCAGGAATATAAAATTCTGCCGAATATATCATAAGTGGTTGCAGTCCAATACTGATTTATAGGGTCATTTTTTCTTTGGTTTCCGTCCTGCGAAAGCACAAGTCGGTTTGCTTTGTCATACACCATAAAAATTGGCAGACAACCTGGCAATTTTTTAGAGATTTGATTTCCACGCTCATCGTATTTGTAAATGTAGGCATAATCTTCAAGTTTAGAATTGCCATCATCAATAGGTACGTTACTATTAAGTTCGTCTGTTGCTAATGGCGGCAAAACATAGCGTAAATTGCCGAAGTCATCATAAATATAACAGGTTTTGTAGTCGTCTGCTTGTGCAGTCATAATCACTCTACCGAATTTATCTTTGTATTCGGTTGTGGTTTTGTCATCTTCGTCTATGACAACGGTTTTGTACAAAGCGTTTGCAGCATAAAAGCCGTTGCGCCTGAGTTGGTTATTAAACACCTCAAAATATGGCACTTCGCTTGCAGTATTTGCCAAATATTGCACCTGTGTAGGATGGTTTTCCCAATCTGCGCCTGCTCCTTTTTGTCCTAAAAACCTGTTCAACGGCGAAGTTTCCAAAATATTTTCTACAAAAGGTCGGTTATCGCCGCTGTAAAATAAACCTGCTGTTGATTTAAAGTTGTCAAAATCAACAAAATTACCATTGTCTTGGTTAATTTTTGCAGGCAGCCATTGTTTAAGCTCACGCCCAAAATTATCATATTCCAAAATGGAAACTAAATCTTGTTGGTCGGGCGTAATTTGTTTTAACACCATTTCGTTAGGTCTGCCAAGACCGTCAAAATATTGGATTTGGTCAAGATGCTCGGTTGCGGTTTCATTTGTGTAAGTCCGCGTTATGATATGGTTTTGGTTGCTGCTTTGTGCAAATATATTTGCAGCAAAAGCGATAAAAATTCCGATTAATAATATTTTTGATTTCATTTTTATTAAAATTATATTAGTAAGTTGTTTTATTGTTTGTAGTTATAATAATATTCTTGCAGAAGTTTTAAATCGTTGTCTTTGGTGTTTTTTAAACGCCCAAACTCATCGTATTCAAAAGTTGTTGTAACGCCGTGCGGGTCGGTAATAGAGATAAGTCCAACAAGCGGCTTGTGCGTGTATGTCCATACCCACGCATCAGACAATGCCAACCGCAGGGCTTCGCCAATTTGAATAATTTGGTCTTCTGGAATTTCTTGAACCACTGCCGTACCTTCACTAAAAATTTCATATCCAAACAAACTTCGGTCAATATACGAGATACTGGAAACACTAACAGGGTTACCTGTAGCATTCAAACCTTTGAATAACAAATGAATACCACCAGAAAAATTTTCAGGGTCTTCTGTATTAAAATTTCCAAAATCTACAGGCAAATAAACAAGATTTTCAGAATATTTTTTTAATAATTCTGCCAATTCGTCCGCGCTTTTGATTTCTTGAAAATCATCGAATCTTACCGCAATATCAACAGGCGTATTTTCGGGAACTTTATCAATTTTTGACTGATACAAATACATATCTTTGAGCAGTTCTGTGTGTGCAAAAAGTTGTCCGTTATATCTATAAACAGCAAATTCTTTGATATTAAATGTTTTATCCGCCTGTATCCAATAGGACTCATCAGTTAAATCTTTGACTTGCGCAAGCGTGGCATTTTCAATTTTTATAATTGGGTATTGGCTTTTATAGCCCCAGAGATATATTGTTGAAAAACTGCTTTCGCTATCAACCGCAGTGAGAATTTTACCGACATTATTGTAAGTAAAGGTCATTTTTTGTTTCCAGTATGAATCATAATTGGTTGTTGTTACATTGTTATCATTCAGCAAATAACTCACATTTTGCGGCTTATATATTTTGCCCGAAGATGTGGTGTATTCACTAAATTTACGATACTCGCCAGAAACAACTTTGTTTGACCCATTTAAATAGGTAATTTGCTGAACAACAGGACTTAAAATATTTTTCGACACCATAGTGTTATATGTTGAAAAATTACCAAAATCGGTAGGGTATTTGTTGAGAGTAGTAAAAGTTTGATTGTTGCTGTTGGTGGTGGTAATGGTTGAAATTAGATTATAATCATTATATCCGATTATTTCTGTCTGCTCTTGCATTGGCTGCTGATTTACAGGATTATACAAAGTTTCTGTTCTTCTAATTGGTCGCATTAGATAAGTGTATATCTTATAAGATGTGCCTTCACTGTAAAACCAATAAGCATTAGGACAAATTATCCCTTGGTTCAATTTAACAGACCTTACATAATCTTGATTATCAGGTTTATTTTTTTCATAAACAATATCAATACTTCTAATTTTGTTTCCATTTGAATTATAATCTTCCTGTAACACTAAATTTCCTCTCATCATATCTTTTGCATTATATGCTCTGTATGGAGAAGAAAAATTTGGTAGTGTTGCCTCTGGTGCTTTATCCATATAAGCATTGCCACTATCAAAATTTGTAAATTTATAACGAATAAATGAGCCATCTTCTAATCTTTCAATCACTTCACTATATCCAATATGGGAGTTAGTATTTTGGCAGGCAGACAATACTGAATTAGAGAAAAAGCCACTTAAGTACCCAACAGTAGAAGGGTCATAGTCGTTTAGTACCTCATTAGCTCTGAAAAGATATTTATGTTGTCCCCCAAGAAAGCCGCTTGAATAATTAGCGTTTATACCATTTTGCAGATAATCTGACACATAAAAATATTCTTTTTGTGTTGCCAAATTATTTTCAGAAGTATAATTTTTTATTTTTCTTATTCTTACTCCACCTGCTATTTTATTTGCGGCTTCGGTAATATAGTTGGTATTCCAACGCTGCTCTTGAAGTTGCTTCCTATAACTGTGCGCTTCAAACTCAAATTCAGTATATCCACCTGTTGGATAGGTTATTTTTGTTAAAGTGCCGTATTTTGTATATTCAGCATTTGCATTTCTTAAATGATGGTATGTGTTATTGAGGTCAACAATGGGTTGAGCATAATTATCATTATAATATCCCCAATGGTCTGATTTGTTTGCTAAATATGGTGGCAAGTTGTTTATATTATAATAAGAAAAGGTATATGGCGGCTTGCCTGCTTCTGTTACGCTGCCAAGAGTTAAACGCTGATTACTGTTGTTGCTGTAATTAAAATCGATTGTTTTTATTAGTTCACTTCCGTTTCTTATTTGAATATCATTGAGTTTATACCATTTAAGGTTGTCCAAACACTCCAAATCACGACAATTTATTTGAGAAGTGGTTAAATATGGTAAAAAGGGGAAATTATTATTAAGATAAATATTATATTCTTTGTAAAGATTATAAAAATATGGTGGTAATAATTTTTCCCAAGCACCACTTACTCCATATAAACTTTTTTTGTATGCATACACACTTTCATCATATTTTAACTCTTGAGAAACTTTTTTGTTAAACTCTATTGTTGTATTTTGATGCATTATTCTTGTTAAATAGACAGGTGAAATCAATTTTCCTGAATAACTTCTATCTATAAGCGTAGAACCGCCTCCTCCATAACAATTATGAGAATAAAAAGTCAGTCCTCCAGTAATAAAAACAGGAAACGATGATGAACCACTATAAGAACTTTGTTGCACTGAAATATACATTTGATTAACAAACTCTTCTCTTTTGTATGTAAAATATATAGATTCTTGATTTGGTAAAATAATTTGAGTTAAATACCAACTATTTGCAGTCCATACATCAGCCACTTGTAGAAAAAAATCCGTAGAAAATTCAATAGCATTTGTATTTTGTCCAAATATATATTTTGTTCCTGTTTCATCGGTTATAGAAAAACCACTGAAACATTTATATACTCCTGCAACATTATTATAAGTATGCGTGTTTGCTAATGTGTTTGGTGTTGTAGATAATGGAGGTGGTAGAGTATAAAAACCAAGACGTTCTACTTTTAGAGGCGAGTTGCTTTGTACAACCCAATTTTTATTATGGTCTAAATAAAATTTGCCTGAATGTCCTAAAAAGTTAAAAGAAAATTCATCGGGTTCTGTATCATAATTTCTTAAAATACTCAAATCTCCACCGTCTAATGTTCTTTGCAAAAATTCAGTTGTATTCCAATCTGTTGCATTAAAAAACTGTGGATAGTGTGGTTTTAAGAAATAATATCCAGCATCTTTACTTGCAGCATTACCAAGAACACAATCTGAGCATTGATACTCATCTGCTATACCATTAACTTTTCTTGTAATAACTCCACCCGCAAACAAACTCCAACCTAAACCTACCCAACTTGGGTGTTCATCAACTCTTACACCAGAGGCGTGGTAGTTTAAAGTAATCGGCAAAGTAAAACCGCTAACATTCAATTCATACAAAGGTATTGAAATTTGTGGCGTACCTGTATAAAGTGATACAGGACAATCGCCATACAACCCCAAATTTGCAGCATTTGGACTTAATGCAGAGGTTGGATTTTCGGGTATCTGCGCTTGCAAAATGCAAACACTAAATAAACATATTGTAATTGTTATAAACTTTTTCATTATCATTAAATATTTATTTGTTAAAAATTAGTGAATTGTTTTTTATCTTTTAATTATTGTTTGCATTAATACCATATTATCAACGTGAACATATACCGAATATGTGCCTGTGGGCAAACTTGACATAGGTATAATTGTCTGATTATAACCCGCTTGTAGGTTTTGCTGCGGTGTTTGGCAAAGTGGAACGCTTGCATTAGAATGCACAGTGAACCAAACAGTTGCGGGGCGCGTAAGTTTGTAGGTGATAAACAGATTTTCAACAACAGGGTTTGGTTGCCAATTTGCTTCGGTGAAAACTGCATTTATGCCTGTTAATACCTCATTTTCAGTGTTTTGTTCGTTATGAATATTTGTTTGCTGTGTCGGCGGATAGTAAAACGATGTTTGAAAAATCGTAGTATCATTCGCTTGCTGACTGCCATTTGAGAAAGTCGTAAAGCGCACAACATTTGTCTGAACACTCTCAAAAACAGGGTAGCGAGTTCCTGCAACATACCAAGAATAAGTATCAATTTTCATTTGCAAACTGTCTCGAGTTGCTTGTGTATAGTAGCGTTGCGTGTGTGTACGGTAAGCAGGTACGCCATTAGGAAAATCTGGAATTTTCAGCGTGCCGTCAGCATCATAAATCACTCGCGTATAGCCCTTTACATACATCGGAACACGGCGACCATACTGACCTCTGCCCTCAAAATTTGAACGCAAAGTGTCGCCGTAACTGAGCGGAAATTTAAGTTTAAGTTCGGGCTTTTCGTACCGCATTATTGAGGTGTTGTTCTCAAAACCGATAGCAAAAAGCGAGTCATTTTGCAAGCGAAAATAATACCTTGCATCTGGCTCTTGTCCGCAAATCAGCGAAAAATTGGTTGAGTCTGGGTAAAAGTAATTTACCTCATACTCTTGGTTAATCGGTTGTAAAAACGAAAAGTCCCAAGTTTTGCCGCGCCCATAAGTGCCGACATCTTTGTACTCAACTTGCTGTTTTACAACTACATCGCCCGCAGTGTAGGCATTGTTTTCAGTAGTCAGTCGAAAAATCTGACTACTCAATGGCAACGAAAAGAAAGTTGCCAAAAGGAAAGTTAGAATTTTGTTTTTCATATTAATTTAGGTTTAGTTATACTCTATTTTTTTAACTAAATAGCGTGAAATAACCCCTTGTTAATCAGGTTACCACACCTCCAAATCTAAAAGTTATTTCACACCGCACTATACGGCGTTTCACTAACTTATTCCTGATTTGGTTACCTCAAAAAGAGGTATAAGTGGTAAAAATGATTAACCAAAGAATAGCAGTAATCGCTATTTAAATTTTATCGTAAAAATAACGCGACAAAGGTAAAAACTATTTTTCAATTTTCCAAATATTTTAAAAAAAATGCAAAAAAAAACTCATTTTATAATTTATTATTTAAAATTTATAATTACCTTTGCATTTTTAATAAAAAAGGCTTTAAAATCTAAAATCGTAAATTAAAAAACAAAATTTGTATTATGGAAGTAACTCGACTAATTGACCTCTTGCCGCATTATCTTGAAAAGTACCCAAATCAGGATTGCGCTTTGGCGGCAAAACGCAACGGCGAATGGATAAAATTTTCTATTCAAGAATATGTAGAAACTACAAACAACCTCAGTTATGGTTTCTTGAAATTGGGCATAAAAGCGGGTGATAAAATCGGAATTGTATCTTCAAACCGTCCCGAATGGAATATGCTCGATATGGCAGCAATGCAGATTGGCGCAATCAGTGTGCCGATTTATCCAACAATTTCGCAAGCGGACTACAAGTATATTTTTAATCACGCTGAAATTAAATTGGTCTTTATAGAAGGAAAGGAATTGCGCACAAAAATTGAGCCGATTTTGTCTGAAGTAAAATCAATTGAACATATTTACACTTTTGTAAATCAAGATGTTCATTCTTATTTCGATGCACTTGTGCAACTCGGAAAAGAAAACCCTGCACCCGAAAAACTTAAAGAATTGTCCGAAAAAATTGACAAAATGGATTTGGCAACAATTATCTACACTTCGGGAACAACGGGCAACCCAAAAGGCGTGATGTTGAGCCACAATAATATTGTGCAGCAACTTATGAACTTGCGCCAAACTCCTGCAAAATGGAGCAACAAAGCGTTGTCGTTTTTGCCGCTCTGCCACGCATACGAGCGAATGCTGGTTTATCTTTACCAATATCTTGGAATGTCGGTTTATTACGCCGAAAGTTTGGCAACAATCGCCGACAACATCAAAGAAGTTTCTCCAACAATGATGACCTGCGTGCCGCGTTTGTTAGAAAAAATCTACGACAAACTTTATATGGCAGGTAATAAATTGTCTTTAATTCAAAAAATTATTTACTATTGGGCATTCAATTTGGCTACAAAATATAAGGTTGAAGACCGTTCTGCGTGGTATGATTTCCGTCATAAAATTGCTGATAAACTTATTTACAGCAAATGGCGCGCAGCAATTGGCGGTAATTTCGACATCGTGGTTTCGGGCGGAAGTGCCATTCAGGCGCATATGGCGGCATTTTTCTCTGCTATCGGAATGCCTGTTTTCGAGGGCTACGGACTAAGCGAAACCTCGCCTGTGATTGCCGTTATGAACCGACACAAAGGCGGTAGGCAATTTGGCACGGTGGGGCAACATTTAGGCGGAGTAGAGATAAAAATCAGTGAAAACAATGAAATTTGCTGTCGCGGACACAACGTAATGCTCGGCTACTACAAAGACCCCGAACTTACCGCAAAAATAATAGACAAAGATGGTTGGCTACACACAGGCGACACAGGAATTTTGCTCGAATATGACGCATTGAAAATCACAGGTCGTTTGAAAAATATTTTTAAAACATCGTTTGGAAAATATATAAATCCGCAAGGAATAGAGAGTAAATTTGAAGAATCGGGCTTTTTTGAAAGTATATGCGTTTTTGGCGAAAACAAGAAATTTGCCGCGGCACTTATCGTTCCCGACTTTGAATTTATAAAAGCGTGGTGCAAAAAGCACAAAATCAAATTTACCGACAAAGAAGAAATGATTCACAACAAGGAAATTCACGACAGAATTGCAAAAGAGGTAAAATTGATTAACAAAAATTTCGGCGACTGGGAACAAATCAAAAAATACGAACTCATCACAGACGATTGGCACAAAATGGGCTTCTTCACGCCAACATTAAAAGTCAAAAAATCGCTTGTAGAAGAGCATTATAAAAACGAAATCGAAAAATTATTTGCATAAATTCTAATATTATGGCACAAGTAAATTTTAAAGATAATGCCGTTAAAATATTCGGCGAGTTACCAAAAGTTGGGTCAAATGCACCTGATTTTAAATTGGTTACAAGAAAATTAGAGGAAATTTCGTTGAGCAATTTCAAAGGCAAACGAATTGTTCTAAACATTTTTCCGAGCATAGACACAGGCATTTGCGCATTGTCCGTGCGTAAATTCAACGACTGGGCTTCCAAGCAAGAAAACACGGTGGTGCTTTGCGTATCAAAAGATTTACCTTTTGCATCAGGTCGTTTTTGTGGCGCAGAGGGTTTGGAAAATGTGATTACCGCATCTGATTTCAGATACACCACTTTCGGCGTTGATTATGGCGTGCTTATGCTCGAAGGTGCATTGCAAGGGCTTTTTGCCCGTTCTGTTGTAGCGATTGACGAAAACGGCAAAGTTGTCTATACCGAACTCGTTCCCGAAATCACGCAAGAGCCAAATTATGAAGTGAAATTTTAATTTTTGAATAAATAATAAAGACAGGTTAATTATGTTGATTAACCTGTTTTTGTTTTTACATAAGAAAAGTTATTGGAGTTGCTAAAAATTCCTCGTGCTACAACCCTATTTTGCTTTATTGTTATTTTTTATTTTTCAAAAATGTCTTTTTTTATTACAGTTTGGAAATTAAAAAATCCGAATCTCGCAAAGTAACTTACTATTTATTATATCCTTCAAATTGAGGAAAATAAAGTATTTTTCTCAACGCGCAAATGAGTTGTGAATTGCTTTCAAAATTTATTATCTTTGCAGTCGGAAACAACTTATCTTTGCAGCGTTGTAGCGCACAAACCGTTGTGAATTGCTTTCAAAATTTATTATCTTTGCAGTCGGAAACAACCACAGATGATTTCGGCAAAAAGTCAATAGAGTTGTGAATTGCTTTCAAAATTTATTATCTTTGCAGTCGGAAACAACTGTCAGTATTATTATATCTGTAACCATAATGTTGTGAATTGCTTTCAAAATTTATTATCTTTGCAGTCGGAAACAACCAATATCAATACAATGCTGGTGTGATGTATGTTGTGAATTGCTTTCAAAATTTATTATCTTTGCAGTCGGAAACAACTCCACACTTCGGTATCTTCATACATAGTAGTTGTGAATTGCTTTCAAAATTTATTATCTTTGCAGTCGGAAACAACTGACTTTCTTTTCTGATGCTGGCGGGTTCAGTTGTGAATTGCTTTCAAAATTTATTATCTTTGCAGTCGGAAACAACTTTGTAAACGATACGGTTGTTTTGTTATGCGTTGTGAATTGCTTTCAAAATTTATTATCTTTGCAGTCGGAAACAACCTTCAACAGGTTGTGAGGTTTTTATACCTAGTTGTGAATTGCTTTCAAAATTTATTATCTTTGCAGTCGGAAACAACGAAATAAATTACGCGGTTTTACGCGATTTGGTTGTGAATTGCTTTCAAAATTTATTATCTTTGCAGTCGGAAACAACTTCAAATTGTGGCTGTGCAGGTATTCGCTGGTTGTGAATTGCTTTCAAAATTTATTATCTTTGCAGTCGGAAACAACGTTTCGGCAGTTGATGGCGAACGAAATATAGTTGTGAATTGCTTTCAAAATTTATTATCTTTGCAGTCGGAAACAACAGAAACATACCCATTGACAAGAAGAGCAATGTTGTGAATTGCTTTCAAAATTTATTATCTTTGCAGTCGGAAACAACGGACAGCAAATTGATATATCTCGTATGAATGTTGTGAATTGCTTTCAAAATTTATTATCTTTGCAGTCGGAAACAACGTTTGTTTGCGATACTTATATGTTCAGTAAGTTGTGAATTGCTTTCAAAATTTATTATCTTTGCAGTCGGAAACAACCGAGAGTGTCAGCCGAAGTGGGTTGTCGCTGTTGTGAATTGCTTTCAAAATTTATTATCTTTGCAGTCGGAAACAACATTTTCTAGGTAGAGATATTATAAATTGCTGTTGTGAATTGCTTTCAAAATTTATTATCTTTGCAGTCGGAAACAACAGTTCCGTGCCAACAAAAATCGAAACTCTGTTGTGAATTGCTTTCAAAATTTATTATCTTTGCAGTCGGAAACAACATACTGCGTATAATACTCTGATTTACAAAGATTTATCACAACTTTTAGAATTTAAAATTCAGTTGTTTCTAAAACAAAATCTTGCTCTTTCGGGCAAGATTTTGCGTTTCTATTTTAGAAGAAAATTAATCAAAAAAAACAAAAATTCTACAAAAATGATATTTTTTTTACTCTTATACACTTTTCTAAAACAATTCCAATTGCTGCCCTGCTGTTTCTTTTTTCTTTTCTTTTTTACCTTTAAAAAGTTCCATATTACCAAATTGCTTGTCGGTGATGCACAAAATGCCAACATTGCCAAGTTCTGGCAAAAAGTTTTTGACACGTTTAATATGCACTTCGGCATTTTCAATGCTTGGACAATGGCGCAAATAGATTGAAAACTGAAACATGGTAAAACCATCGTTCATCAGTCTCTTGCGAAAGTCGGAATAAATTTTTCTTTCCTTTTTCGTTTCAGTAGGTAAGTCAAAAAATACAAGCACCCACATAACCCTGTATTGATTAAGTCGAGAAGAAAGTTCCATTTCAAACTCATTTTTTGTTTCTACGGAAATTCCGGATATTTTATTTTCCGCGTATTTCCTGCGAAGCATTGATAAAGCGAAGCCGTTGTTTGCGCCACAGCCAACATGAGCGGACTCATGCGTCCGTTAATCATTACATCCATGTCGGGAATGCGCAACAACTGGGCTTTATGTTCTATGGTCAACTCTTCGGGAATATTTCCTTTATCAGCCATATCAAATACAATTTGGTCGACAAACGGACGATAAGGCTCCATGATGTCGTCTGCCAAACAATAAGCATTGTACCGGTTGTGATGATGAATGCCTAAAGTAGGCAACAGTCCGCTACTTACCAATGCCCGTGCTACCACTGCCCGAAGAATGGCGTATCCGTAGTTGAGCAGATTATTGGGAGCAATACCCTCGCGGTCGCGCGTGAAACCTTCGATTTTTGGAAAGGCTTGGCTCCAATAATAAGCCGCTGCGCGTCCTTCAAAATTATCGGGGTCGCCGCTGCGTACTTCATTCACCCAGTGCATCATGTTTTTTATATTGCACGAACGGTATCGTTTCAACACTTCTGCCTGATT
>Ga0209737_10000844_pt1 | contig 23397 bp, 27 predicted proteins | sample TergutCu122P3_FD_187284 | JGI IMG/M metagenome (GOLD analysis project Ga0209737, IMG submission 187284) | Cubitermes ugandensis P3 segment gut microbial communities from Kakamega Forest, Kenya - Cu122 P3 (SPAdes) (version 2) | ecosystem: Host-associated > Arthropoda: Insects > Digestive system... | reverse complement strand
GTCTTGCCGGTGACAATAGCAGAGAGGCCACACCCGATCCCATCCCGAACTCGGAAGTTAAGCTCTCTAGCGCCGATGGTACTGCGTGGGTGACTGCGTGGGAGAGTAGGTCGTCGCCGGCTTTTTTTTCGACTTTTTCAAACAAAAAATTGTGCTAAATAATGGTGCCATGGATTACCATCGTTGGCGGGACTGGCGGATTGTCATCCGCTCTTACGAAGATTTTTAGGGAGAAAAAATGAAGAGAGTTTGTGTCGGAATCTTGTTTTCGCTGGCTGCATTGAGCGCATTTGGTTGTATGTCGTCACAGGACTGGACTGAAAGAATTACGGAGGATGCCAAACGCACTGTGCGCGAGAGGGCGCCTTTTGATTTGGGTTGTGATGAGCCTGAACTGGTGCGCCTGGGCGATATGGTTCGGCTTAGTGATTATCACCAGAGAATGACGATTGGCGCAAAGTGTGAAAATAAGCGTGCATCCTATGTTGTTACCTGCATGACGGCTAACTGGGTTACAGAGTGCACGTCAGAAGTCAATATGGCTACGACAAATTAGAGCTGTATCCTTTGCTTTGGGGCTCAAGCCGTTGAGTGATATTGTGTTGATGGTCAAAGGGGCTGGCTTATGCCAGCCCCTTTGACTTTGTATGGTTCACAAAAGAGGGCAAATTTTGCAATCTTCGCCTAGAAGAAAAAGTAAACCTGAAGTGATGGCACGATGTTGTGGACTAGTTGAAAGGAAGTGGTAGACATACCCCAATCATCGTCGTAGTCGCTAAACCCCCAGTTAATGGCCATATGGTAGTCGAGGTTAAAACCAGCGCCCATAAAGGCAGAGAAATAGTAGCCAATTCCTAACTTAAACTTGAATGCAAACGCGGCATCACCTCCGTCAATCTTGTTGGAAGCAAAAATTCGATTGTAATTTTTACCATCACCAGCACCATACATCACGCCCACGCCAGTACCGAATATTAATTCAAGCTCAGGCAAGATGTGGGCAAAGTAATTAAAAGCCAGGTAAGTGGAGCCCAGGAATCTGTCTTTATGTTCGCTGGGTATGTCCTTTGCAAGATCGCCGACAAGCCAGACACCTCCGATATCTTGTTCGAGATAGATTCCGAAATTTGGCCAACGATACCCTGCTGCAAGTGTCAAGGTGATGCCAGTAAATTTTGCCGTCTTGTCTATAAGAACTTCATCCACTAATAAGATAGGTACTCCCAAACCTGCGCGCACATCGAAGCCACTGTTTGACAGGCGGGGGTTGGCCATGGCGTGGCTTGCAAACAACGTTACGAAGAACAGCAAAGCTACTGTAAAACCTAATTTTTTGAACACGAGAATCCTCTCTTTTTTGTCGCTTGTGTGGGAAGACGCCTGTTGGACATCAACAGGCATCCACTAAAATACACGTGATATGCGACTTTTATCACGTAAACCTGGTAATTATGCCATTAATCTGCCGGCGGGGTTGAGAAATTTCCCCCCATGTTCCTCTTTTGCATGCGCTCAGCTAGTCACCTCGCCCACGACGCTCACGTTCTTCTGTATCGCGTCGATCCCGTTCACGCCGATCATCTTCATCGCGCTGTTCCTGCTCCCGGCGTTCGCGATCTCGCCGTTCCGAATCGGCACGATCCCGTTCACGCCGATCATCTTCATCGCGCTGTTCCTGCTCCCGGCGTTCGCGATCTCGCCGTTCCGAATCGGCACGATCCCGTTCACGCCGCTCATCTTCATCGCGCTGCTCCTGCTCGCGTCGTTCGCGATCCCGTCGTTCCGAATCGGCACGATCCCGTTCACGCCGCTCATCATCATCGCGCTGATCCTGCTCGCGGCGCTCGCGGTCTCGTCGTTCCGAATCGGCTCGCTCGCGTTCGCGCCGCTCATCATCATCGCGCTGCTCCTGCTCCCGGCGCTCGCGGTCTCGTCGTTCCGAATCGGCCCGCTCGCGTTCGCGCCGCTCATCATCATCGCGCTGCTCCTGCTCACGGCGCTCGCGATCCCGTCGTTCCGAATCGGCCCGCTCGCGTTCGCGTCGCTCATCATCATCGCGCTGCTCCTGCTCGCGTCGCTCGCGATCCCGTCGTTCCGAATCGGCCCGCTCGCGTTCACGAGATTCATCTTCATCGCGTTGCTCCTGCTCACGTCGTTCGCGGTCTCGCCGTTCCGAATCGGCACGATTGCGTTCGCGAGATTCGTCTTCAACGCGTTGCTGATGTTCGCGTTGCTCGCGGTCTCGTCGTTCGGCCTCGGTGCGTTCGCGTTCGCGTCGCTCATTTTCTTCTTGCTCCCTTGCCTGTTCCAGGCGTTCTCGTTCCCATTCCTCCCAACTTTCCTTTCGCTGTTGTTCGTTGTCACCTGATGGCCGTGGTGTTTCCTCGTGATTTCCCGGCCGTGTGTCAGGTCTCGGGTTGCTGCCAGATGGCCGCCCAGTGTGCTCCTCCGGCCGTGTGTCAGGTCTCGGGTTGCTGCCAGATGGCCGCCCAGTGTGCTCCTCCGGCCGTGTGCCGGGTCTCTGTCCGGTTGATGGCCGAGAAACCTCTTCCGGTCGTGCGCCACCGGGTCTCTGTCCGGTTGATGGCCGAGAAACCTCTTCCGGTCGTGTGCCGGGCCGCCCGTCGTTGGCGGTCGAAGGCCGCCCTCCGTGGCCTTCTGGTCGTGCGCCACCGGGTCTCTGGCCAGTCGATGGCCTTGAAACATTTCCGTGATTTCCGGGCCGTGCGCCAGGCCTGTTGTTGCCTGTCGAATGGCTGTGATTTGCGGACTGTGTGGGAACGGACATGCTGCTGGTCCAGTTGCCGCTGCCAGCCGGTCTGCGTCCGGATCGCCGATGGTGTGCCGGCGAAGTGCTGTCATACGATGCGGGACTGTCATTACTGCCGGAGGAATATGTGGCGCTTTGTGCAGCAGCCGTGTGGCTGCTCTGCGCAGCAGCCGGCGGCGGGGCAGGTGATGGCTCCGGCGACGGCCCCAATGACCAGTAAACGCCTGCGCACCCCATGGGTGTTGCAAAAATAACTGTTGCGAGTGTCAGCGCCAGAACTCTCTTTGCTCGCCTTAGGGTGTTTTTTGCGGGAGGCGCATGCGCCGCCCTGGTGTTGGCGTGTATGTGTTGGCCGCGAATGTCAGCGCTGTCCTGGGGTATGGGAGAAGCGAAAAAATCTGCAAGATATTTCATGATTGTCACCTGCCTGATGGCTGTCTGGGCACACCCACGAAGTGGCCGTTAGTAAGCAATTTGTGCGCGGGGCCATGACATTAAACCTCGCCAGAATTCATGTATCCGCAAAATTCGCGCCGAACTGACAAAAATTTCATGCAGGGCATATTCTGCTTTTTTGCAGCGCCCGCTATTGCTCGCCTGGGCGAGCAATACGCGGTGCGGGCGCGGCTATCTGCCGTTGCAGATACGCCGCGCCTTTTTTGTGGCGTGCAGAGCAGCGAAAACCGATCCTTTGCACGCAAAGGATATCATCGCTTGCTGGTGTTACAGCAGTAGCCCAGAAGAGGGTTGTTCTGAGTCCAGCACGGTTTCCTTCACTTGGGTCAGATGGGTGCCATCATAGGGCGCATTTGCATGGGGCACCGACACAGTTAAAGTTTCGGTGTGTGGCGTTGGCCATACAGTCTTCTATGCACCCTTCGCGATCAGCGCACAGCTTTTGACAGGCAACCGTCTTGATGGGTTTCAGATTATTGGCGTTAACCTTTTTTACGCTAACGTCACCGTAGAAACTTTTCTTCGACTTCGCATCCGTGACGCGCACAGTTTTACCCTGATACCTGATATCAATACTGCAGATGATTTTGTCACCATGGGCCCATGCCTGGGTCGGGACAAAGCCACAGAACAACGCGGCAACGCTTGCCACACACAGAATCCGTTTCATCTTTGCACCTCCTCATCAACGTCATGATTTGGTCTTACCAGTCAAAAGTCGAGTGGCATTCGCGTGGATCTGGCTCGCAAGAATGATTCCATCATCCAGGGGTAATGTGTCCGGTTCACCACCCACTCTACAAAAAAAATCTGTAAGGGCGACCGTCCTCGGTCGCCCGCGCCTCGGTAGTCGCCCAGCCGGGCGTTGCGGGGCCGGCGATTGAGGCCCCGCAGAGGGGGTAGCCGCGTATCGCGCTCGCCGAGGCGGTGCATTGTCGTCGTCAGCGGCGTCGTTGCGGTCGGTCACGTGCGAAGTACGCTCCCTTCCACGCCTCCTTGCTTCCTGGAATCTGCACCATTTCGACGCTGCGATAGGCCAGTGATAAGGCGAGTGCGATAGCGGCGCAGGGGGCGCTGCCCCCTAAACACTACTAGTCTGGTAGTCATTGAGCTTGAGCTTGAGCTTGAGCTCATAGCTAGTAGCTAATAGATCGCGATTAAGAGCCGCAAGACAAAAAGAACAATAAAGTTAATAATCAGATTAACGCCTATGGGACACTGCCCCCTAAACACTACTAGTCTGGTAGTCATTGAGCTTGAGCTTGAGCTTGAGCTTGAGCTTGAGCTTGAGCTTGAGCTTGAGCTTGAGCTTGAGCTTGAGCTCATAGCTAGTAGCTAATAGATCGCGATTAAGAGCCGCAAGACAAAAGAACAATAAAGTTAATAATCGGATTAACGCCTATGGGGCGCTGCCCCCTAAACACTACTAGTCTGGTAGTCATTGAGCTTGAGCTTGAGCTCATAGCTAGTAGCTACGAGCTAGTAGCTCACGCGGCAATCATGTTAGGTGAAGCGTTCGGATGCCAGCCAGGGGGATTGTGCCGTGCTGAATGCAGACGAGCTGGACGTTAAAGCGGGCGAGGCGTTGGTTCATGGCTTCGTGCCAGTCGCCTGGTGAGGTGCTGGTGGGGATTTGGCGATTGGCTTGTTTCAGGAGATTTTGAATGGGACGTTGGGTTGTTGCGGCGATGGCCTGGAAGGTGGCCAGGGGGTGTTGCGTTTCGCGGCATGGGAGGAGGCATTTTTGGTGGACGAGGATGTGATAGAGTTCGTCGATGGCGGTTTGGGGGGTTAGGCTGGGAGGGACGTCATCTGGGAAGATGTGCGCTGATAGTGGAATGACGTTTGGGCGTGCGTCGAGCCAGGTTTGCACGGTGTTGAGCGCGTTTTGATTTTGGCCGGTGAGGGATTGGGCTTCGAGCTGAAGGGAGTGTTTGAGGGTGTCGGGGATGGGTTCGAGGGCGTTTGTTCGGGCAGGGGGTTCATGCCGGGAAGAGATTTGGTGGTAGATGTCAAGGATGGACTGATCGGCAGTATCTTCGTCGTCTTCGGGGCGTGCGTTGGGCAGGGCAATGCCGAGTTTTTCGAGTCCTTCGCGCAGGGATGCGCGTGTGTTACGGAGTGTGTTCAGAATGCTCATGATTTTGCTGTGTGACGAGGGTGATGAGGCAATCGCCGTATTGCCTTTGTTTGATGATGGCAAGTCCGTGGGGGAGGTCGAGCGGCGCTTGGGGAGCGGTTTCGAGGGAGATGAGGCTGCTGGAGTGGATACGTGTGTTTTGCAGGAGTGCGTTGAGGGTTGAAGTCAGGAGGTTCGCGGCGTAGGGAGGATCACACAGGATGAGGTCGTAGGGTGGGGGAGGCAATTGTTTCCAGGCGGCTGGAGAGGCGCCCAGGTGTGCATGACATTCGTTTTGTGCCTGGAGCCTGAGGATGTTTTTTTTGAGGAGTGTGTGTGTGTGTGTGTGTGATTCGAAGAGATCGACGTGTGTGGCGCCTCGGCTCCAGGCTTCGAGTCCGAGGGCGCCGGTGCCGGCAAAGGGATCCAGAACGCGCAGCCCCTGGAAGGATTGCAGTTCGCTGGCGAGCATGGAGAAGAGGGCTTCTTTGACGCGTGCGAGCGTGGGCCTGACATCGCAGGTGGTGGGGGCGAGGAGTTTGGCGCCGCGACGTTTTCCGCTGATGATGGTGGGCATGGGGCAGTGATTGGGGGATCAGGTTTTGGGATCGACCGGGAGGGGTCTTTGTCGTTTGGGCTGGGCTAATTTATTCGCATTTTCGTTGGTGTTGCCAGGTTCAAGATCTCGCCTTGGCCGTACGCGTCTGGGTGGGCGTGATGGTGATTCGCCATCTTTTCGTATATTTCGTGGCATGGCGGAGTCAGTATTTTTGTGAGACGCGGCGGTGGACTCAGTGCTCTTGGGCGTGGACTCCGTACGCTTGGGTGTGGCAGTGGATTCTGTATTTTTGTGAGGTGTGCGTTTGGGTTTTCGCGGTTGTTGTTCGTGGGTTTGAGGAGAGGCTGTGGCTTCGGATGTGCGTGAGGGGTCTTTTTTTCGTCGTCTGGGGCGAGCTGTGCGTTCGGATTTGCCTTCTGTGTGAGGTATGCGTTCGGATTTGCCCTCTGGGTCAGGTGCAGTGGTGTGGGGGGCTGGCTTAGCGGATTTTGGGGGTTGCCGTTTTTGCGTTGGGGAGGTGGATTTGTTTCCTGCAGGCAGGGTGCGCTTGGGGCGGTTTGCGGCGGGGGCAGGCATGAGGGGGAGGGAAGGGGCGTTATCGCAGGCGCTGGCCGGATCTCGGTTGAGGTAGAATTTGGCTGGTTCGAGTGGGAATTCGAGTTTTCCGGCGTCGATATCTGCGAGAATATCGTCGTTTGCCGGGATGAAATCGTTATGGGAGAGCCGCTGCGTTTCGCCGGTGTCGTAGATGACGAGGATTTCTTCGCGCAGCATGTCCTGGTCGATGACGCGGCCGAGTCCTCGTCTTGTGAGGACGCGCCGTCCTTTTTTGGGGATAGCGCGTCGTTCTTTGAGGCCGTCGCCGTATTCATAGCTCAGGCAGCAATAGAGCCGGCCGCAAACACCGCTGATGCGTTTTGGATTGGTGGCCAGTCCCTGCGCTCTCAGGCGTTTGACGGCGACGGGATCAAATTGTCCGAGGAATCTTCCGCAGCAGAGACGTTGCCCGCAGGAGCCCAGTCCACAGATGAGGCCGGTGCCGTTTCGCAAGCCGAGTTGGTACATTTCGACGTGCAATTTCAGGTGGGAGGCCAGGAAGGCGACCATCTCGCGGAAATCGACCCGGACATCAGAGGCGAAGTTGATGGTGATATTTTTGTGGTCGTGGCTCAGGTCGGCAGACAGGACCTTCATTTGGAGAGCGTGATCAAGCGCGTAGGTAGTGGCCAGTTCCTGAGCGCGTTTTTCGATGGCTTGATTTTGCCGGTCAATTTCCACATCCTGTGCATTGGCGTGGCGCAGGATGTAGGGGAGGGCGTTGATTTCAGCAACGCGTCTGTATCGGTGTCCGATGGTGGTGGCAAGCAGGACGTTTCTGTGCACGCGCACGAGTACCGTCATGTTTGGCATGATTTTTTTTTCGTTTGTGTTGACTTCAATGAGCCGTTGTGAGCGTACGAGCCTGACCTTGATGACTTCGTAGAGTCGTTCTTTTCCGTCGAAGGGCTGTCGGGTTCTTTTTCCGTCCTGTTTGGCTTCTTGTGTGCTGGAGGCTGCGTGGCGCTTTCTCGTGCCGGGTTTTGGGTTGCCGAATCGTGCAGCAGGGGTGTTTTTTCGTTGTTCGTGATTTGAAGTTTTTGGGGTGCTGTCGAGTGTATCGCGCGTATGTTCAAATTTTTCACGGCGATCTCGTACGGGTTTATCGCCGTGGCATGTTTGTTCTGATGGTTCCGAACATTCGGAGGGATGATCGGCTTCGCGTTCGCGGTGTTCGTTTTGTGTGGCCTCTGTGTTTGTGTGCAGAGGCATATGATGTGACATGGGTAGACCTTTGTTTTGCCTCATGGCGCCACGTTGCGTTGTGGCAAGAGATTTGCGGGTGAGAACTCAGGGCATGGTGGTGTTTGAGCACAGGAGAGCGGCGCCGAGGGTTCCGGCGTCGTCGTGCAGGGCGGGTTTAATGAGCTGCAGGTTTGCGGTGGCAGCTTTTGGGGCGAATTGCATGATATGCTCAATGATCATGGCGGTAAGTTTGGGACAGCCCTGTATGACGCCGCCGCCCAATAGCAGTGCATCCGGGTTGAGCAGTGAGATGGCGTTTGCGATGAGCGCTCCGAGGACATGTGAAGTTTCTTTCCAGAAATGGATGGCATAGGGAAGGTCGCGTTTGCAGGCCTGTTCGATGGTGCGGGCGGTGGGGTGTTCGTCTGGCCCGAGTTCGAGGTCAGCTCTGGAGACAGTGCCGATTTGGATGTCATGCAATATTCTGTATTCGATGGCTTTTCCGCCAGCGAAGGCTTCGACGCATCCGTGTTGTCCGCATCCGCAGGGCAGGTTGTGAAGGTTTGGGAATTTTGAATGCCCGATTTCTCCGCTGACGTTGTTGGCGCCCAGCATGAGCTTGCCGTCGATGATGATTCCGGCGCCGATGCCGGTTCCGACATAGACGGCGAGGAGATTTTTGAGTTGCCGTGCAGCACCGAAGTTGTATTCCCCCCATGCAATGGCGTTGAGATCGTTTGCGATTCTGACCGTGATGTGTGGGGCAAGGCTGTGGAGTTCGGCGAGGAGAATGTCGTAGAAGTTAACGTGGTGCCAGTCGAGGTTGGGGGCGTTGATGACGGTGTGTTCATCAATGTCGATTTGCCCTGCCAGTGCGATGCCGATGCCTGCGATATCATTGGCATTGAGGTCATTGTCGGCGATGTTGGTTTCGAGGATGTGCCGAATGAGGGAGGCGATATCTCTGGGTGAGCGGGCGGCACGGATGGCATGTTTTTGTGTGCTGAGAATTCGAAACTGTCCTGCGTTATTCAGGATGAGTGCGCATCGGGCATTGGTTCCGCCGACGTCAAAGCCGAGGAGGTATTTTTCAGACATGATGGACCTGCTGTGAGGGAGTCGTGATGAAGTGTTGTTATCGCAGCGAGACTTTGTCGAGGAGGAGTTTCTCGACATTGGGGTAGTCGGCAGAGCCGCGTACCTGCAAGGCAACGGTGAGGAAGTCCCCAATGGAAACGTCGCCATCGGGCATGAGTTTTAGGGTGGATTGCCGGTCAGCACGCATTTTAGCAAAAGCAGGGGTCAGGTTTTGGAACAGAATTCTCCCACCGAGGACGTCATCACGTATTTCGGTGACAGCAGCACTGCCATCTGTTTGGCCGAGCAGGGGGAGTGGGTTATTGCCGATGCGTTTCAGGGTGAGGTCGGTGCGTGTGATTTTGAGGGTTGTGTTGACATTTGGGAAGGTGGGGAACATGAACATTTCGTGATCCGGCCATTCGAAGGGGATGATTTCGATGGCGGTGATACCGTTTGTGGTTGTTCCTCCGAAGAGAATCTGCCGGCCTGTGGGGCCGAGTGAGTACATGGCCCGATAAGCTACAGACATGGGCAGCGTGGCATCAAAGAGCAGGACGATGGGTTTATCCTCATTGTCAGTGTCTTGCCGTGCAATCTGGTAGAGGGCTTCGTTGAATTGTCCGCCTGTCTGGATGGCCTGGAGTTCGAGAACTTTTTTTGCATTGTAGAGGATGCCGGCATCTTTTGAGATGCCGATGATGGTGGCGGAGTTTATGTCATCGCCGTCGAACGGTTTGATGGAAGGGATGGCTCTTTTGGTATCGCGAACGACGTCCCTGAAGGACATGGGTTTTGGAGGGGCGTTTTCGTCGACGATTTCACCGTCGCTGGAAGCGATGCGCCGGGTTTCTTCGGGTTTGTGAATGATGTATGTGGCGACGGCGAAGGCAACGATGGCGGCGGCCGTGAAAGCGATGGCAATGATGAGCGTGCCGGTGGGGATTGAACGGAAAAATTCTTTAATGGGGTTGACTTTGTCGCCGTAGATGGCCCGAACGTCACGGATATCGATTTGCCGGGTCATGCCTTCGCTTGCGCCTGCGGGCAGGGGCTGCCCGACGGTGATTTGCCCTTTTGGCGGTGCACTTGGGCGAGATTTTGGAGCGGAGGGTGCAGGAGAATTGTGCTGGCTTTCGTTCCAGGCATTCCAATCGTCCTGTGCGCTGTCCTGGGGTTGTGTGTGTGAGAGCGGCCAGTGGGATTGTTTTGGGGCTTCATCATTGGCGCCGAATGAGTCCAGATCGAGTGCGACGGTGCACTCACCGCCCGCCTGGGCGGAATGCATGACAGGATCCATCATGGCGACTGTGGGCAGTGGCTCGTGGCCGGGCATTTGTCCCCACTGTGCATTTTGTGGATAGCTTTGTGGGGGTTGTCCCCATTGTGCGTCCTGCGCGTAGGCATTTGGTGGTGGCTGACCCCATTGTGCGTCCTGCGCGTAGGCTTGCGGGGGAGGCTGACCCCATTGTGCGTCCTGTGCGTAGGCGTTTGGTGGTGGCTGACCCCATTGTGCATCTTGTGCGTAGGAATGGGCTGGCGGCGGGGACCAGTAGCCACTTTGCGGGTTGGCGGTTGGCTGCAGAGGTTCGTAGCAATTTTCGCACAGCGCACTGCCTTGCTGGGCGTAGAGCTGATCGTCGATGACGTATGTATTTTGACAGCGATGGCAAGTAAGCAGCATATGATCCCTCAAGTATGGCAGCGCGTCACGCGCATCCTCAGGCGTTATATTACCCATTGGATGGATTTGCAAATGCATGGTTATTGTTGACAAGATTCGAGTGTTGAGTTTTTCGGAGTGCTGATGTATTGGGTTCGGCTATGGTCTTTTGTTTGGCGTGGTCAGGGGTGCTGGCTGTGCAGCGCGGGGGAGGATTCGCGGTTGGAGGGGTTGGGCGGGATGGGGCTCTATGATCGACTAACTAAAAGCATAAACTGGCGTGTTTATCGTCGTTGTGATATTGACTTGCGGGTGAAAAGTTTGCATGGATGCCACGACGGTAAAAAACGCGTGTGAGTCATTGGTTCATTGGTTTTTTCCAATTTGCGTGGATTCGTGTTATCGTAATGTACATCAAGCGAGCCGGGCATCATGACGGTGATCGCGTGTTCAAGGAGACAGAATGGTGCGAAAGAATTTTTTTAGGGTGGCCATGTTGATGACGTCTCTTGGGGTCTTTGGCCTGAGCGGTGCTCATGCTGCAGAGATTACAGATGTTTTGGATGCTGCCGATTATGTTTATCTTGAGAATCAAAAGGTTGATAATCTCTTTGATATCGCTTTGACGCCGGCGTTCAAGCAGCAATACGAGTGGGCAAAACTTAAGCGTGAGTATAATGATACGGCCAGCAGCAGTACTCGCCTCCTCAATGAGCTGCAGTACGAGCGCGTCGTCAACTCGCTCGACATTGACCTGGCGGTGGGTTTGTTCCACGACTTGGAGTTTCGAATGACTTTGCCGATCATCCTGTCGGATCAGCAGAGCTATAAGTTTGACACGACCAGTGACAATCCCGAATACCAGATAGACAAGGGCAAGTCATGGTTTAGCCCATCGACGCTGTCGGAGTCGCGTCCATATTCGTTTTTCGATCTCGACGACGGAGAGACGCTCAAGGGCCGCGAACGCAGCGGTCTTGGCGATATAAAGTTTGGTATTGCCTGGAGTCCGTACAACGCGGAGCGCCATTTTATTCCAGAGCGTCCCTGGGAGAACAACACGGGCCGTTCGACGATGACGGTGGCGTTTGACTATGTGGCACCGACGGGGAAGGCGCGTGCGATCGACAACAGCGGCGTTGGCAGCGGCGTTCATGAGTTTATCTTTTCGGTAGCAGCGTCGCGCCGCTATAAGTTCGTTGATCCCTACATTGGCCTTCAATTTGGTGTGCCGCATGGCGTAGGCGATGTGTTTAAGGATTTTGGCCATAATCAGGCGCGCAAGGATCCCGGGCTTTGGGGCCGTGTGGATTTGGGTGTCGAGTTTATCCCCTATGAGAGCCTCAAGCTGGATTACCAGCGTTTGGTCAAGATCGATCTTCGTGCTTTCTTCACGTACACGGGTGAAGGCCGCAACTTCAGTGAGCTGATGGATGCGTTTGGGACCGGCAGCTGCTATCAGGCAGATTCGGCGACGAATCTTGGTGCTGGCTGCGGCTGGGTAGCCGAGAAGTGGTCGAATGCAGGGGTGTCGAATATCAGGGATATGGCGGATGGTTTGTATCGTGGTCCTCTCAAGGAGGATGGTATTTTTGACTATGAAGGTTTTGCCACGATTGGCGGGTCGCTTAGTCTGATTATCCAGCCGATTCAGTACATTCAGATTCGTGCGGGCGTTGCCGCAAGCTACATGCAGGATCACTTTGTCACCTTTACGAAGGTCGGCAAGGATCGCGTGACGTATGATCCAGACACTGGTGCGCCGGTGCCTGGCAGTGGCAAAGATGGCGTCGTGACAGAGACATTGTTTGAGGAACGCAATCCGACGTACAGCGGTGCACTTGATCGTGTCGGCAATCGCATCAAGCGGACAGAGTCCCTGAACCTGGACTGGTTTGTAGGGATAAGGGTGATGTACTAGCTCGCAGGCCCTTTTGGGCCAGCAGGCATGAGAATCTGTCAGTGCGCCGCTTGCGGCGCTTTTTTTTTCGAGTTTTCCGTGAAGGGGATAAACGGCATGAACCGTCATTGGCAGAGAATCGTTTGGGGTATGAAGACACGGGCCTTGCGTGGGTTGTCGGTGGCCGTACTGACGATGTGTCTGATGGTGGGCGTTCTGGGTGGGTTAGCCTCTGGCCAGCCTGTGTCTGGGGAGGACGCTGGGGAGGCGACACGTGAGAAGCTGATTGCGGCATACGAGGCATCGGATTGGCCAAAGGTTATTGTGTTGGCAAAGTCCTTGGCTCAGGCACATCCTGAAGAGGCAGTTTTTTGGTCAGCTCTTGGGACGGCTTATGGACAGAATCGAGAGACGATGGCGCTTGCAGAGGAGAGTTATGTCCGGGTGATGGCGCTTCTCCCTGATGATGCGCAAAACATGAAAAATTTAGCCATTGTGCGGGATGCCCTCGATAGCCCGGAGGCGCTGGAAACGGCTTTTATCGCTGCCAGGCTCAATCCCGGGGATGCAAGCTTACAGCGCCTGGTGGGTCAGCGCCTGCAGCAGAGCAGGCGCAGAGCAGAGGCTGCTGAATATTTTTTGTCGGCATATGCGTTGGATCCTCTTGATGTTGTGTCGTTGACCGCTGCAACGAGTTACTTTTTTGAGCGTGGCCAACATGACAGGGCATTGGCGTTGACGCAGCAGGGGATCGAAGGAGGCGTTCCCGGTCCGGTACTCTACCTGAATATGGTGAGCGGGTTGATGGATATGGGGCGGTATGAGGAAGCTGTGGTTTGGGCGGACAAGGGGTTCGAGCGTTACAGGGATGTGGGGCTTGTTTTGAACAAGGCGGTATCGCTCAACCAGCTTGGGCAATATGCTCAGGCAGAGTCGCTGTTGCGCGGTGTGAGGGAGATGATCCCGGAACAAATGCGTGCACCTTTCGATTATGCGCTGGGTAAATCTTTGCTGATGCAGGGGTGTACGAAGGCATTATTTTTGACGTGTCACACCGGCCAGGAGGATGATTGTTGTTCGCGGGAGCGTGAGGCTTTGTCTCTGTTAACGGGGATACAGGATGAAAGGTTGTTGAGTGATGCGTCTTTTGCAGTTGACCTTGGGCTGGCCTATGCACTGGGCAATTTGCTGGAAGATGCAGAAGCGGTGCTGCGCAGAGCGGCGCATGCAAAAATTTCCCGGCCCAACGGGAATGCTCTGGCGGCGCTGGCAGTGACACTTTATTTATTTGGCGACAAGCGCGGCAAGGATGCGTCTGTTCGGTTTTATCGCGATGCATGTGAGACAGCGCCTGATTTGTGTGAGTTGGCAGATAGGGAGACACGTCGGCTTTGGCCATCCCGGGGGGTGGAGATACTGACGGAGATTCAGGCTTACGAAGCGGAGGGGGCACGGGCGCGCACAGAGAAGTCTGGGTGTGGGTGTACGCTCTCTTCCAGGAGAGAGGTACCGCTGAGCGCTTCAGTGTTGGTGCTGGGACTGGTATTCGTTGCAGTGTGTTGGAGGCGGACTGGTGTACGAGGGTAAGATCGTCATTTTCGATGCTTCAAACTATATGTTTCGAGCTTATTTTGCCTCGCCGCCAATGAGCAACAGTTCGGGTTTCCCGACGAACGGGCTGCATTTTTACACGTCCATGGTTTTGTCTGTCCTTCGCCGAACGTCGGCGGATGCGGTGGCGATGGCGTATGAGCACAGTGGTCCCAAGTTCCGCCATGCACTTTATCCCGAGTACAAAGCGCATCGTCCTGCCCCGCCGGAAGCGCTTGTGCAGCAGTTTCCGTATTTTCGTCAGATCACCGATGCCCTTGGGATTCCGTCTTATGATGCCCAGGGCTATGAGGCGGATGATGTGATTGCGACTTTGACGCGCCAGGCGAGGGCGCGGGGATGGCAGGTCATTATTGCCAGCAGTGACAAGGATCTGATGCAGCTCATCGAGATGGATGGTTCTGTGGTGATGCTGGATGCGATGTCGAAGTCAAAGTTGTTGCCATATGTCACCTATGCGGATGTGGTGTCCCGGTTTCAGGTGGAGCCATCGCGAGTGGCCGATGTTTTGGCGCTGGCGGGTGATGCCTCTGATAATATCCCGGGGTGCAAGGGGATCGGCGAGAAGACGGCGGGCAAACTGATTGCCGAGTATGGGTCTTTGGAAACGCTGATGTCGAGCCTTGCGGGGATCAAAAAACCTGCTCAGCGTGCGAATCTGGAGGCTTTTCTGGCCTGTGCGCCGTTGTCTAAGAAGCTCGTTGAGCTTGTCAGCGATGTGTCGGTGACGTTGTCGTTTTCGGGCATGTCACCGGATCGCTCGCAGGTGATGCGTTTGTTTTCGAAGTTTGAGCTGCAGCGGTTAATGAAGGAGATTCTTGGACCAGAGGCATTGCTGGAGGCATCGGCAGATGACGGGGTGAGTTTGGCGGATTTGAGCGGGGTGCCCGTGGCGTTGGATGGGGGGCAATCGGAGGGGGCGCCGGGGGGATTGGCGAGACCCGTTGTGTCTCCGGGGTTGGTGCGCGCTTTAGGGGTGACATCTTTGGCCTCGTCGGTATCGGAGGTGGACGACATCGTCGAAGCCGCCAGGCGCAGCGGTGCATTTGGCCTGTGGCCAGTTTGGGCGGATGAATCGCCCGTGGCACCGCGCCTTTTGGGTTTTGCGCTTTCGGTGCAGGGCCGAGGATTGTTTGTGCCTGTGGGGATGAGGGGGGACTTGTTTGCAAGTGCGATTTCGAGCCGGGATGGCGTGTCTCGTTTTGAGATGTTGCTGACGCTGCCCGGAGTCAGGAAGTGCGTCTATGGGCTAAAGCCGCTGGCACAGTATGCGTTTGTGCGTGAGATGGCATTCGAGAGTTCGGATTTTTTTGATGTGGAGCTGGCCGGATATCTGGTCCATCCCGAACAGAAGACGGCGCTTTCAACGCTCTCCGAGCTTTATCTTGGTCAGGCGCCAGAAGTTTTGCCGGAGACGTGGCTTGGCACGGGCAAGAAGGCTGTTTCTGCAGAAGCCGTGTCGCTTCATGAGGCAACGCGCTCTGTTGGAATGTGGGCACAATTTGTCGAGCAGCTTTCGGAACGCCTTGAAGGCGAGCTTTTGCATCACGGCTTGTGTGAAGTCTATCGCTCACTGGACTCGCCATTAACGATGATTCTGGCAAGGATGGAGTACGATGGCGTTGAGGTCGATGTAGAGGCATTGAAACAGCTGTCGGCGCGGTTTGATGAATCGATGTCGGCGCTTGAGTCGCAGGCACATGACTACGCAGGGGCGGCGTTTAACTTAAACAGTCCGAAGCAGGTTGGCGAAGTGTTGTTTGACAAACTTCGTCTGGTTCCGCCACGCAAAAAGTCGCGCCAGCATGGGTATTCGACGGATCAGGAGACGCTTGAGTCGCTGGCGGATGCGCATCCTTTGCCGGGCCTCATTCTGGAATACCGTGCTCTGAGCAAGCTTCGTTCGACCTATTGCGAGGCGCTGGTGAAACAGGCGGATCCGGTGACGCATCGCATTCATGCGCGTTTTCATGCCTGCGTGACGGCAACGACCCGCCTTAGCAGCTCCGACCCCAACCTCCAGAATATTCCGTCGCGGGAGGCACTGGGCCGTGAGATCAAGCGAGCCTTTGTGGCGCGTGAGGGCTGGATGTTTCTGAGTGCGGACTACAGTCAGATTGAACTTCGAATTCTAGCGGCCCTGTCTGGGGAGCGTATGCTGCGCGAGGCCTATCTGCATGGCGTCGATGTGCATGCGCGGACGGCATCGGCCATTTTTGATGTGCCCTTCGAAGACGTGACGCCGCCGCAGCGCCAGGTGGGGAAGACGATTAACTTTGGCATTCTTTATGGCATGGGGGCATCGAAGCTTGCGCGTGAGACGGGGTATTCTCTCAGTGAGGCGCGCGTGTTCTTGGAAAAATTCCACGCGCAGTTTGGGGGCTTGTCGTCGTTTTTTGAGTCGCAGCTGTCGCAGGCTCGTGCAACAGGCGAGGTGCGGACAATTTTGGGGCATCGTCGCGCGATTCCTGAGCTTTTTGTCGAGCGCGGGATGGAGCGTTCCTTTGGGGAGCGCGTGGCGATAAACACGCCCATTCAGGGGTCGGCGTCGGATATTGTAAAGCGGGCGATGCTGCGCTTTGATGCGCGCATGCGCGAACTGGGGCTGGGCGGGCGCCTTCTGATTCAGGTCCATGACGAGCTGCTGGTCGAGGTTCCGGCCTCGGAGGTCGAGGCCACGGGCAAGGCACTGCGCGGGGCGATGGAAGGGGCCGTCGAGCTTTCCGTGCCGCTGGTGGTAGATATGCGCGTGGGCAAGCGCTGGGCGGATATGCAGCCTTTGTCGTAGAGAGAACCAATTGTTTATGGCATTTTTTGAGGGGGCCGCGCCCCCTGCGCCGCTATCGACAGGGGGCAGAAGATGTTCTGCCCCTACTGTCGATACGCGTCTACCCCCTCTGCGGGGCTCAAACGCCGCCCCGCAACGCCCCGCTGTCCCCCTCTCCGAGGGGAATGTCGACAGAGCCGACAAGAGGTGGAACCCCCTGCAAAGCCTCCCCTGAAAGGGGAGGTGGCGGCGATAGCCGACGGAGGGGTTCGCGCATCACCTGTGGGCGATGGTGCATCTTAATTCCCCTCCATTGGAGGGGTGGCGCAGAGCGCCGGGGTGGTTCGTATCAATGGCAAGTCTGCCCTCGCTTCCTGTGGCAGACATATCATTATGAAGTGACGGATTCGAGAAAATGCTCTACAATAAAACAACTGTCATTGGGCTTGAAAATCATATCCGACCGTTAGGTGGAGGATGCCATGGGTGATGTTAAAACTGGAACACCTTCGACAAACGTGCAGAGCAGCAATAGCCGTTACTCCACGTCTTTGCTGTTTGCGAACTCCCCATCGCCTGTCAGAGGCAGCTACCTGCCGCCGTCACCATACGAACAGCAGCACTCGCCGATGTCAAACCGCGGCGTACCCTCGCCCGCTTATGTCGATACACAGGCAAGATCGCCCAACCCGAATGCCCAGCCGGCACCCGCTGCTCAGGGCAATGCAGCACCTACCGACGGTGAAATCGTTGCCCAGCTTTTGCAGGGTATTCTGAAAGGCAAGTCCGTGGTGGCAGAAGTCAAGACGCTGGGTCAGACTTTGTCGCAGATTTTAAGCACGCCGCTTCGTGGTACACTGGAGAGTCAGAAACAGCTGGTGGGCTGTGCGAGCAACATTGGCAATCTGACGCATCTGACAGCCTGTGACGCAGACGTGTATCAGCTCATGGTGGCGATGGCCAGGGATGCAGCCGCCATGCAGGTCATTGCGTCCAACGCCAACAAACAAATGCGGCATGCACTCATTGACGCCGTCTATCCCCAAATCACGGATATCAAAATTGCCGAAATTGCCTTTTTTGGGCGCTTCGAAATCCAATTGGGTTCGGCCCGGAGCCTTATTATCCGATATAATTTGCAGCAGGCGGGTAAAACAGAGATACCCTGGACGATTGAGGGTGCAAAACAAATCTATGACATCTTGCTCAAGCTGCCGCCAAGCCGTGTATCGCAGCTTAAGGTTTTCACGACATCCAACCTTACCGACGGCAACAGCGGGTTCGCGAACGCCGACGACGGCCATGTCCATCTTGAGCTGGGCGACAAAAATGCCGTCGAAGACGGCCTGTACACGACATCCAAATCTGACAGAATGCGAGGGTTAAATCTTAACAACACGACAACCCTGCACGAGATAGCGCACGTCCTCGACAAAAACCAGCAGTACTCGAAAAGGCCAGCATTCCGAAAGTTTTCGGACTGGAATGAGTATCCACGCAGTGACATGAATAGGATCATCAACATCATCACCGAAAACAGCCCTAAGCCCTACCCAAGCGACGCCAAAACCGGCGAAAAGGCCTTTATCGATATGGCATTGGTGTACGTGTTTAGAGATGGGGTTGAAAAAGCCGGAGGTAGAGTAGTTGAGCCGGTCAACAAAACTATCGTCGCTGAAACGAAGAACCATTTTTCGCATCCTGACACTGATTCACAATCAAAGACCAGGCTCGAAACTAAACTTAAGCGTTCGGATGCCTACAATCGCTTTCTGAATGCCCATGCCGTGGCGGAGCCATGGTTTGGTCAAGAGGCTGAAAGCAGTTACAGAGTCGCCAAAGGCGTTCATATCCACGAAGGCTATGAAGGTTATGCCTGGTATTCGTACAACCATGCCGCGCGCAAGTCGAAGTACAGCGGCTATCAATTCAGAACACCTGGCGAAGAGTTTGCTGAGGTCTTTGCGACCTACCATGCCACCAATGGCAAGGGTGTCGATCCTGCTCGCCGTGCCTGGTTCGAGGCAAATGGACTCCATAGCGACGATCCACTTTGCCGGGCAGATAAGTCAATGGAGACAGCAAAGCCAAAAACGCCAAAGAAGCCATAGGAGATCACGATGGTCAAGAAACTTGGGATCGTTCTGTGTGCGGCTTTTTGGGCTATAGTCACGACAACCTTGGGTTGTCAGAACAGACCTGTTATGTCACAGCCGCCTGAAGATGAACGAGTGGTGGAGGTAGAGCCGGATATGAGCACCGAAAAGATGGAGATACAGCCCGAAAGTGAGGTGAGTGCCCCACAAGAAGTCAAAGAACCAGTGGCTCAGGCGTCTGACACTATACCTGATTTGCTTGCTGAAAAGGAAAATGCCCAGCCCGACAAAGCCGTTCACCATGATGTCAATTGCCGTGATGACGACTTAAGCAAAAAGAAGGACGTGCGCTGGAGGGATTACTATTTTTGTGATGAAGAACGTGCGCCAATTCAACAAATCATTGCCAAGGCTCTAAATGTAGCCTTTGATGAAGTTACGGTTAGAGTGGGGGGGTTTGCTCAAGCCTTTGGGCCGTGGGTATCTGGTTCTTATTATGTTGGTGAATACCCTGCGAATAAGGTGGTGGATACCTTCATAGTCGACATGAATGCACAAACCATGCTTTTGCCATCGAGAGAGAGCGTTGCCGAAATCTTTCGAACGCTCAAGGTTATCTCAGATAAACCGAAACCTTTTCCTACCAAGGCATTTGCGTATATTTTGTGTTGGGGGATGGTTGGTAAGAGTATGGATCTAATTGACTCCAAACGCCATCGTCATCGCCGTGGCATTTGCATTGAGCTGGCGCTCCAAACGCGCAATCATCCTTGTCATCCAGACAGGTCGTGCCGGCAGCCCCGGCCCAGGCAGGAAACGCGTGCCTTCCTCATTACGAAGGATTACGACATCGAAGAGCTGCCGAGTTGTCGCCCCTAAAACCGCCATCCCAACGACACACCCTGATACTCGGGCGTGACCGCAAAATTCACCGCAGGCATGCCCGACAGTGCATCGTCACTGCCAAAGTCATACAAATACCCCAAACACGTCATTACCACACCGGCAGCCGTCAAAACACCGCCCACCGACCAGAGCACAATGTTCGTGGTCTCAAACCTTCGCCCCAATGCTTCGCCATCATCAATGGTTTTTCCCTTAAAAATGCCACTGACAAGTTCCCAGCTGCTCATCTGTGGATCCAGCCCCCCAAAAGCTGCTTCATATTGATTGACAGAGTCTTCCATCGACTTTTGGAGATCAACCTGCAAACCCGTAATCACACCCGCCGTGATCAAAGTGGCCACGCCCACGCCAAGGGTCGTCCAACCCGCGATTTTAAGGGCATCGTTGATCGGTTCGCTGTCTGCCATAGCAATCGTCTCGCCAGCCGCCGGCGCCCCCTCGGCATGGGCATTCACCGCACCAAAGGTGCATACAAAAGTAAATATCAACGTGCCAACCAAACCTGCAACTTGCCTTATCGATCGTGTCTTCATCGTTATCTCCTTAAATTTATGAAAGTTGTATTTTTGTGGAGGAGCTTTGCTCCTCCACGTTCCCTGCGATGCTTGCGCATCGCTTGTGGGAGAGGTAACAGACCCAAAACGAGCCTGCCTAAGGACAAAGGAGCGCATCTGTGCTCGTTTGGCTGCTAGACTCACATCTGTGGATACCTGTTGTTTTGTTCATGCAGCATTTTTGGTCTGTCTTGCAACCAGTATTGCCTGATGCATTAGCGACACATTGACATGCATCATTACTGCCTCCGCAAAACTCAAAGGCGGGACAGAGTCTACTATTACAGGTTACCCGACAATCATCACCAGTGTAGCCAGTAGCACAATCTTTATGTTTGCAAATCCCTTTATCGCACCACATAGTTCGTCCGTGCGGCTCATGGCAAGGTCGTGTGTCAGAGCACTCGACCGGCACGCACTTGCCGTCAAAACAATCTTGCCCAGAGGGACAGCGCGAGCAATCTTGCCCATCTATGCCACAGGTATCAGCATTGTTGGTACCCGGCACACACGCTCTGCCATCACCTGTACCGGTGATGCAAGAACCGGGTTTACAGCTTTGCAACACACACTGCTTGCCAATGCAGTCCCCTGTACTCCACTGAGCCCAACCTTCCCGCGTGGTACAGTCTCTATCATGAAAACCACAGCTCCTCACCGTATCTTCGTTGCATTGTCCAACCTCCTCAACAACAAGATGATGAAAGTTCCCCACACACGAAGTTGCGTTGCACTTTCCAAGCGTTGCATTGCAATCACCGCTGCCCCAACCTAGTGTTTGAGTGCAATCGTGCAACGGGGCACCACAAGCGTAACGCGTGTTGGGTTCACACGTCGTTGTCCCTGCAATGGTGGTACGGTGATAGCCTTCATTGCAAACGATGACGCAGCTTCCATCGACACATGTACCCTTGCCGGTGCCTATACCATCCGCGAACGTGCAATTCGAACATGAACGACCACATTGAGTGTTTTCATCGATAAGACAAGCACCTGTATCCTCGTCGGTACAGCCCGCACAATGGGTCACAACACAGCCCCCAGAAAGGCAACTCTCAATTTCGGAGCACGGTCTACACTCAGGGTTTGCAGGGCCTGCTCCACATGCATTGGCATTGCGCCTGCCATCAATGCAGACATTCTCTGGTTTTTGCAAGCAAAACTCCGGATCACAAGATGTTGCCACACAGCTAACGGTTAGACCGTCACTTTTGCATTCGCCTCCTGCCCAGCCTCTCACCTCGCAATTATTATGCGGCGAGCCACAGGCTTTGGTGGTATTCGGATCACACTTGCCATCGTTAAGGTGAAAACCAGTCTTACAGCTGGACACGATGCACTCGCCTTTATTGGTACAATCCCCCCTGGATGCATTAAGCTCTTTTTCACAATCCCTGATGACTTTGACTTCCCTGGGATTTCCACATTTGTTAAAATTATTAAGCGAGCAAGAGACAGTGCCAGTGTCATCTTTCAGCATGTGGAAACCAAGCGCGCATTCCTCAATGATGCACGCCCCACCTTCACATCGCCCTTTCTCGGCACCGCCGCGTTTATTGCAGTCTAAACAATGATTGCCGCACCTGTCGGCAGTGTTTAGGCATACATCTCCCTGACCCACGATAAATTGTTTGCATTCGTTTTCTTTGCATTTGAGCGGCGCCGCATCCATGTAGCACTCCTTTTTTGCCGCATCGCACTGATAATTGGCTGGGCATCGTTCGTTTGCAAAAACTTTTTTCAGCCCTTTGATGTTCATGCAATCCGCCTCACAGTCTTTTCCAGGGCACACCTCAGCTATGCAGATTGTGTCATCCCGCATCCTGACCTGCTTAAGCCCCTTGCACTCGGGTGCAACAGTACCGTCAATGTTAACAAAGGTATCGTGTGTCTCGCTATCCCACATACACCCCACCAACCCAGAGGTCATCAACGCGGCACCAAACACAAGTACAGTGCCCAGATATCGCTTTTTTCTTTGTGTTTTCATCAACTTTTCCTCCTCTTCTTATTGTGGGCAAACATAGTGAATACCGCCGTACTCGCCGCTCTCTGCAAAGCAACCATAAAATGTGAGTCCAGAAACCGCTGCGAAGCAGCACTTATGGGAACCAGAGCAAGAACCACTATTCGGTCCACACTCACACGTATTTGTAGCGGTGTTGCACCCCTCATTCACAGCACACATGCCTGAGCTCCCGCCACAATCAGCTTTGCAGGTGTTATCAATGCGGGTGTAGCCAGCTTCGCAAGCTCTGGCGACACACTTACCGAGGTCACAGCCGACCCTCTCCACTCCACGAAAACGCGGACAGTCCTCAAAAAGGCTACTACTGTGACATTCAACTTCGACACATTGCCCTTCAATGCAGTCTTCTTTGGTGCCAGGACAGCTTTGGCACGCCAAGCCGTCAATACCGCACGCTTCTCTGTCAAAGCGTCCATTCACGCAGGTATTGCTGCTCACACAAAAGTATTCGCTGCATTGGTTAACCTGGCACTGTCCATCGGTGCACGTGCCTTCTTCCCAGGCATGGATCTCGGTACAATCCGTTTGTTCTATCCCGCAGAATGTGACCGTATCTTCGACGCACACATCGAATTCGAGGCTAATGCCTTCTTCGCTTTTTAGGTGCCAGCCTTCCTGGCACACCGTGGCATGGCAGTGAGCGTTGACGCAGCTACCTGCCGCCCAACCGCTTAGCCTGGTGCAATCATTGTCGGCGGCGCCACAGGCAGAGGCAGTGTCGGCGGTGCATCGGGCCTGGCCGTCTTTTTCAGCGAGGTGGTAACCAGCCTCGCAGGTATCAATGACACACACACCCTTGTCGCAATGGGCTTTCGAAGCATTGGCCAGCGTATGGCAGTTCAGGCACGCAATCCCGCACCGATCATCGCCATTTCTGCACTCCGAATTTTGCTGACATACGCTGTCTGGACACACTGTCCATTCGCACTTGCCATTGTTGCATCGTTTGCTTTCGTCTGCAGCACAATCTAAACAAACTTGGGTACCGCCTTCGATGCCGCAGGCCGTTGCATTGAACTGGCCGTCGATACACGAACCGTTTTTTAAGCAGAAATTTTCCGTGCAGGCCGTTGCGGCGCACTTGCCATCTGCGCACCCCCCCCCCCCC
>Ga0209737_10000842_pt1 | contig 23485 bp, 18 predicted proteins | sample TergutCu122P3_FD_187284 | JGI IMG/M metagenome (GOLD analysis project Ga0209737, IMG submission 187284) | Cubitermes ugandensis P3 segment gut microbial communities from Kakamega Forest, Kenya - Cu122 P3 (SPAdes) (version 2) | ecosystem: Host-associated > Arthropoda: Insects > Digestive system... | reverse complement strand
CAATGGATGGGCATTTCTTTTGAGGTGATAAAACTACAAACGGACGAAACATAAACATTGGCGGCGAATGGAGTCTTCCGGTTTTTTTGTATAAAAATGTTAACGATAACAACTTGGGTAACGATGTCAGCTATAAAGCAGCTGCGGTATCACTTGGATTTGTAGCCAAAAACACAAATGAAGAATTTCCTTTCAGATTTTCTGCCGGACCTTCATTTGAAGGCGGGCTTAGGAAAGTGGACAGCGATACAATTTTTGGCGCGGGCGGTTATTTCTCTATTAAAGGCGGCGATACCCTCGGAAGCAGAATTGCCGAAAGTCCGTTTTTGTTCGGGAGTGAAGTTTTCGGCAGATATATAAAATCCGAGCAAAATAATCGAAATATGGCAGCAAAATCAATATTGGTTTATGATAAAAACGGCATTTTTGCAAGCGACACATTTGCAATTTTTGTAGAAAACACAATCGGTCTGGGTGAAGTAAATTCGCAATTCGCATATATAAATAGTATTTCAAGCCGAGAAATTCCAAACAAATATGCAAATAATTTAAGTGTTGTTTTTAGAGCAACGCAACTCGGAAATGCGTTTTTTGAGCCGTCTTTTGAAGTTTCGGCAAGCGATAATCGTTATCGTTATTTAAATACGGATAAATTTTATGGCTCTCTCAAAAAAAATACAATTTCGGCTACAACTTTTTTGAACAAAGAATTCGGAGCGTGGGATTTTGAAACAGGAATAAGATTTACGGGAATAAAAGAAGAAAACGCTTACTTTTCAAGTAGCACAGGGGCAGGAACACCGCTTGACACGCTTAATGAAAAACTCAAAAATGCTAATGTTTTTAACCCTATGTATTATTTTACAGCCGAATTTTTATCTCCCAAAGAAATTACTCTTTTATCGGCACGCTTTGCTGTTGAACGAAACAGGAGATTATTTCCGTTCACCTATGAACATGGCGGTTTGATGGTATCAAACGGCGGTGATTTTGATAACGTTTCACAACAACTCAAACTGCAAAGTGACTTTTTTTTAACACACTGGTATAATTTATATCTGTCGGTAGAGCGATTGAAATATCAAATTTATTTCTTAAATAGTAGAATGAGTGCTGCAAGCAGAACGGAAGAGCGATATGCCTTGGAACTCGGCAATGTTTTCTCAAAAGACAGTGCTATTACCTTTTCTTTACGGGGACTTGCCGTTGCAGCTCCGCAGAAATATCTTTTTGCAGATTTCGGCGGTGTTCCGCTTCCGTCACATAACCGCTCGTTTGGGCTTGTTTCGGATTTGGTTTTAGGATATGCAAACGGCTGGGGAAATACGCTTGGTTTTTCAATAACGAAATTTGACAGAGGAGTTATTCATGGCGAAGATTACTACGGAATTGAAGAAAAAAAACGGGAAACTATTTCAAGTATTTCTCTTTCAAAAAGCACAAGAATTTTTGTTTTAGCAAGCGGATTTGAAGCAAAAATCATGAAAACAAGCCATTTTGATTATTTGAATAACAATTATAAAAATAGCGGAGATTCGTATTTGTTATCACCTTTTGTCTCAGGAAATTTTACGTTTAAAGAAAATTTTATACTTGATTTGTATGCAAAACGAAGTATTATTAAAGGAAATCTGCCGTCAAATAATTTTTGGGATATTTCACTTAATTTTTCCGCTTATTTTTAGCAATTTTACAAATCGGATATGAAATCAAAAACGACAAAATTCCTGCCAAAAATGCTAAAACTATACTTCCTATAATAAACACTTTTCCTATTTTCAGCAAATCCTGTGAAAGTAAATCAAGTGAAAACACAATATTTTCATCAGGGTAAATTGTCGAACCTATTGCAAGAGCCGCAAAAATAATAAACGGAAGCAGTGGCGGTGCTGAAATCATTGTTCCGAGAATGGCAAGCGGACGATTTAGTTTTGTAACACTTGCGACTAAAATTGCCAATGGTGCTTGAAATCCGTAAATCGGGAAAATTCCCATGAAAATTCCCATAGAAAACGAAAATGCGGCTTTTTTTGGTGTGATGTTTGATTTTAATTCCGAAACAAAAATATCGTTAATTTTTGCAAATGCTGTTTTTGTAAAAAACCACGAAATTCGTACGCTATCACGGAAAACTCGATAATGCGAAACTCGTTCTTCGGCACTTTGATAGAATTGTGGAATAGCAAATTCTCCAAGTTTTATCCCCGCCCAAGCCGATTTTACCAAAACTTCCTGTTCAAATTCAAAGCGAGTAGTTTTAAATTTAATATTTCTAATTTTTTCAACAGGATAAACTCGAAATCCGCTTTGTGTGTCGCTCAGTTTGAAACCCGTATAAATCCTAATCCACATATTGCCGAATTTTCTTGCACGAACATTTTTTTTCGGCGGTTCGTATCCTGTTGTTTCACCGATTCTTGCTCCGATTAAAATAGCATCGGGATTTTTCTCACATTCTTCTTTTGCCATTTTAATCCATTCGGGAAAATGCTGTCCGTCGCCGTCAAGAGTAATTGCATGTGTAAATCCCAAATATCGAGCAATTTCAAAACCTTTTTGAAGAGCAATCCCTTTTCCGCTGTTTTGAGCAAAGTTTTCAACAACAATTCCGTCAATTGAATTAACAATTTCACTTGTTTTGTCGGTTGAGCCGTCATTCACAACAATCACTTGCGAAACATATTTTTTTGATTGCAAAACAACATCTTTTATCGTCTTTTCATTATTGTAAACCGGAATTATTACACAGATTTTATTCATTTTTCACTCTTTTTTGCAGGAAGTAATGACGGATATAAAACGCCATAAAAAATTCTGAAATATAAAATCGAAGCCAAGACAATTACGCCGCCCCAAATTATTAAAATCGGATAAAATGCGCCGATAATCAGCATTGAAATGCCGCCGCCGACTTTGTAACACGCTTCCATAAGTTTTTGACTTCTCGGTATAAGTGTATATAAAATATAGAAAAATAACGCTATTGCCGACGCTGAAAAAGCAACTAAATCTTGAACATAAAATGCTGAATAAATTGATAAAATTACACAAAAAATCGCTATGAAATGTGCCGTTCTTTTGCCGAAAAAAACTGACGTTGTAATTTTTTTGTTTACCTTATCACCATCAAAATCAGGCAATGTAGAAGAAATCGAACCTCCTGCCATCATAAAGAAATATGGAAGCATTGCAAATAAAAAATTATTGTTTATTTCACCGCCACCTAAAATCCAACCCGCTGCAAATGCAATTGTTCCGTATCCCAAAGCATTTGATAAAAAATCCAAAATCGGTCGTCCTGAAAATGAAAATGGTGGAAAGCAATAAAAAATTCCTATTAAAAGCGACAAAACCGACAATATTGCAATTTTGGGAAATCCTGTGAAAATCGGCAAAATTATAGATAAAACAGCAAGAATAACCGCCCAAAACCACGCCATTTTATTTGAAATTCCGGTTTTAATCAAAAGTGGAAATCCGCCGTTTACTTCATCGACTTTTCTGTCGACGATTTGGTTTATAACATATACGGAAGCAACCGAAAGTGAAAAGAACAAAATTTGTGAAAGAATTTCTATATTCGGAAATGAAAAAACATTAGAATTTGACGAAATTCGCAAGCCGAAAAACGCGAATCCCCAAACAGGAACGAGGACAACCGGACGTGTGATAAAAAATAAATCAAACAAAAATTTTATAATGGTTTGCAATATTACTCCTTATATTATTATTAAAAATACTAAATGCCTAAATAACAAAAAGGCAAACCTTTAAGATTTGCCTTTACAAAAATAGCAGTAAGTAGATGATTATCGCTTCACTCCCAGTTTCGCATAATGTTGATACGCTTTTCCGCTAATCCCTTTTGTTTCGGCAAATACCAAATAACTACCATTAGCAACAAATCGTCCCGCGTTATTCGTCAAATTCCAAATCAAATTATTTCCCGAATACACGGCATTGCCAGTCATGTCATAAATTACAATTTTCGTTTCAACAATTCTTTCATTATTGGGAAGAATTATACTGATTTCTGCTTTGTCGGAAACAATGTTCTTCATAAATCTTATACCATAGCCTTCGGATTTTTGAGTTTTTTTAATCGAAGTTTCGCCGCGCGGCTCGATTGCTAAAGTAATAATTCTCGAATTTATCGACACATTTATCGTTCTTTGTGAAATTGAGTAATTGTCCGCCGAAACATTGTCGGTAATTATTTTCACTAAATATTCGCCGTCGCCCATTGAACGCAAGGAACGCGAGTCTTTGTTTTCTATTATTAAACTCGGCTTGCCTTTCAAAACGCTCTCGTTGTCTGTTTCGTTTTTTATTATGTCCGTTGCAAAACCGTCATAAGCAAGAATACTTTCTATGTAAGTGAGCAAATCGGCTTCACTTGTTACGTCCAATTCGGCGACAATCTCGTCTTTTTTGTTGCCGCTTTCGTCTTTCATAACAATATCAAGCGGTTTTTTCACGATTTTATATTCAATCGTGTTATCCTGCAAATAATAAAACTGCTTTTCCCATTCGTTTTTCATTACGGCAAGAGCAGAAAGTGCGCCTTTATATTCGCCTGCCACCGCTTGTCCGTTCAAAACGATCAACTCAATTTCGGGTCTGCCTTTTATGCTCGGCATAGGGACTTGCACCATTTTATTATACACAAACTCAGTTTTTTCCGTCCAAACAACTTCAAGCGATTCGGCATCTCTGGTACTGATTGTAAATTCGCATTCCGCTGTTGCTTCTTTGTAGTTTTGTGTTTGCGGGAAAATTGCTTTTACAATGTAAATCCCCGGATTTGCTGGTTTTGACGGGCTTTGAGCATAACTATTATCTACACTTCTGTAAGTGAATGTAACACCATCGCTGCCATTGGTTTCGGAAAATGCGACTGGGTCGTTGGGTTTACTTGCCGAACGCCAGCCTGTTAATGAAACGCTGCCTTTGCCTTGCGTTCTTTCTATTATGAATTCTTTTGTTACATTCTGCAAAATAATATTGTCATTAGGGGTTTGCAAATTAACCGAAGCAGTGTAAATTCCTGCATTTGTTTGGGTGCCGCCGCTCACTGCCGATACAGGATATAAAGGATCTGCGCTTATCGCAGTTACCGTTTTGGGACTACCATCATATTCGGATGTTAAATCGCCGCTCCAATTTACAGAAACATTTCGTTTGTTAATTGTAAATTGTTTTGTCGTATTTTGCAAAATAATATTATCATTAGGCGTTTGCAAACTTACCGAAAACGAATAAACTCCTGATTCCGTTTTTGCTGATTCGTTTATTTTTATCGGGTAATTGTTATCATTTGAAACTGCTGTCGGCATTTTTGCCGTGCCGTCATAAGTAAATGACAAATTACCCCAATTTATAGAAATATTTCGCTTGTTAATTGTGAATTCTTTTGTCGCATTCTGTAAAATAATATTGTCATTCGTTGTCAGCAAAGAAACTGAAGCATTATAAGTTCCAAAATTTGTTTGACCGCCGATTACCGCCGACACGGGAAATAATTGGTCGGAACTTACTGCTGTAGGAGTTTTTACTGTGCCGTCGTAAGTAAATAACAAATTATCCCAATTTACTGCAACATTTCGTTTGTTAATTGTGAATTCTTTTGTAGTATTTGACGAATAGCCGTTAAGACCAAAAATTTTGATGTTTGCTGTGCCTGCATTAGTATTTTTTTCATAAGAAATTATATAATCAACGCCTTCGGTCAGAGGAAATTCGTATCCTGCACAATTATCCTTAACCGTTACGGAAGGTTTTATTTCCGACCCGCTATATGTTAGGTTTGAGAGATTGCCTGAAATAGAAACATTGGAAATATCACGCATTCCGTTTCCAAAAATTCTTTTCGAGTCAAAATTTTGTAAATAACCTGTTCCAAAAACCGGATAGCCGCCGTCTTTCATGACCCACTCCAAATATTGCGGATTATCTGAATTGTTAACATAAGCCCATAAATTCAACGCACCAAACACATCACTTTTCATTTGTGCCGTTGTTTTTGGTATTCCCATGTCATCATTTTTTTTTCCGCTTACATCACTATCATAATAAGAATTAATAACATTCTTATTGTATCCGCCGGAACCAATTAATCCTCCGTTTGTGCCACCAGTTACAGTTCCTACTGCGTAACAGTTTTCAACAACTCCATCGTAGCTGTGCATACCTAATAATCCGCCGACTTCACCGTAACTTAACGCAGTCGCGCTTCCGATTGCATAACAATTAGTTATTACGCCACTATAATTAAACCCCACTAATACGCCAATTTGGACAGCCCCATAAATAACGCTACCTTTAACATTTGCTCTCGCATAAGAATTAGTAATAGTGCCCAATTCATTTCTTCCAACCAATCCGCCAATAGACCCATTCCCCCAAATATAAGAAGCGACTACTCCAAGGTTTGTTATTTTTGCTTTTACCGACATATTAAATTGCGACCCTAAGCTACCGAATAATCCAGAAATGCCATCATCATTCGCAACATAAACGCCGCTTATTATCTTCCCGTTACCGTCAAAATTACCTAAGAACGGGTATATTCCTATAGGCGTCCATTTATTTTTAGGAGGATTGTTTTCCCAATTTTGCCAGTTTGTTGTGTCGTTAAGCATAATATTTGCGCCAAGTTTTATTGTTTTGCCAATAAAATCATCAGTTCTGTTATTAACCAACTTCGCCAATCCTGCCAACTGTTCTGCGGTAGTAATTGTAAATTCGGTTTGCGAAGTATTATACCAATCGGTATTTGCTGTTCCGTTCCAAACTGTTTGCGCCGTTGAAGTTGAAATTATCGCAAATACCATTGCGATTGCCATAATTAAATTTTTAGTTTTCATAACACACTCCTTTTTTTTAGGTTTAATCTTTTTTATTCTTTATTAAATGACGGATAATCTAAATTAAAGCGTTTTTTGTAGTAAATTCGACTTAAAATTACCACAGAAAATACCAAAATCGCGTACGCCGGAACAAAAAGCGCCGTCATTGCCGATAAAATTACAACAGGATAGCGGAAAGTCTGAAATGCTTTTTCAATGTTTTGCGTTTTATAAAGTAAATAAAACAGCGGAATGCACAATGCCGCAGGAATTATCATAATCCAATTTTGATACGGAATTAAAAACGCCGTGAAAAATGAAATTATTACGCAAATTGTCGCCAAAAGTGTTGTGTTTTTTGCGCCGTATTTAACCGAGAAAGTTTGTTTTCCTACTTTTTTATCACCTTCAATGTCCGAAATCGTAGAAGTTAAATAAACAGCTCCATTTGCAAATCCCGCCGAAACCGCAAAAACCAATCCCATTGCTATTTGTGAATAATTTAAGTTTCCTGCAAATGAAAGTTGTGCAACATACCAACCTGCAAAATAAGTTAAAATGCCGTGTCCGAACCAATTTGCCAAAAATCCGCCCCAAGCAGTATCTTTTAATTTGAAAGGCGGTAAATTATAGAAAAACCCCATGATTGCGGCTGCCAAAATTATCAAAAAACAAACCAAATCAAGCCAAAACCACGCACCCAAAATTGCAAAAATAAGAAAGAAAACAGCTTCAATCCATGCAAGCCAAACGGGAATATGGTTTTCCGACAAAATAAAAAGCTTATTGTTAATTTTATCGCTTTCTCTGTCTGCAATTTGGTTTACAATATAAATCCAACCGACAACCGCCGTAAAAATCAAAAACATTTTGAAAAACGGAGAATGAAAATCAAGAGATAAATCAAAAAATTCACGAGGAACGGAAGTTATCCAGCCCAAAAACAAAATCGTCCAAACAGGAATTAAAAGCGTTGGACGAATTAGAAAAATCATGTCCGAAACGAATGAAAATGCTTTTTTTGCCGTCAAAATTTGCTCCATTTGTAAAATTTTATCTTAAATATAATATTTTTCATTGACTTTTTACTGAAACATATTGTATTTTACCGCTGATATTTTGAAAAATAGCGAGTATTAAAGGAGTTTTAGTAATGCCGCAACACGAATCAAGTAAAAAAAGATTAAGAAAAACAGAAAAACAAAACGCACGCAACAGAGCAACCCGTTCGCAAGTTAACACTGCTACTAAAAAAGTAATGGCTGCAGTTGGTGAAGCAGCAGCAACAGCGCTTGAAAACGCATATTCTGTTCTTGACAAAGCTGTTAAAAGAGGTGTTATTCACGCAAACAAAGCAGCTAACCAAAAATCTCGTTTGGCTAAAAAAGCAGCTGCAACAGCAGTAAAAGCGTAATTGTTTAACGTATTTTTTGAGAAAATTAAAGCAGCGAGAAAAAATCGTTGCTTTTTTTTATTTTTTGCTGTATTATATTAAGAGAGAAATTAAACTACTCAACAAGGAGTTTTTATGGGAACAGAGTATATTTTATCTTGGCAGGTAACGGCAGCGGTGTTCGTTATCATTATGGTAATAATGTGGTTTATGAGCGGATTGTTTAAATTTCCGAGAATTGTCGGAATTTTGATTGCTGTCGGCTTGGCTTTTGCGGCAAGATTCTATTGGTGGATGGTTGATGCAAGAGTTACTGAATGGATGCGTTTTATGGGATTGGAAGTTTAATCAAGGATAAAAATGCTCGCTCGGCTTGCAGGTATTGCATTACAAGGAATTGACGCATACGAAGTAGTTATTGAAGCAGACATTACGGAGGCACTTCCTTCTTTTACGATTGTAGGGCTTCCCGATGGAGCGGTAAAAGAAAGCCGCGAAAGAGTAATGTCTGCCATAAAAAATAGCAGCTTTGAGTTTCCAATGCGGAAAATCACAATAAATATGGCGCCTGCCGATATTCGTAAAGAAGGTTCGGCTTATGATTTGCCTATTGCATTGGGAATTTTGGCTTCGACTCATCAGGTAAAAATTTCAAATAAAGATGTTTGCGTTATCGGCGAGCTTGCTTTAGACGGCTCGCTTCGTCCTGTCAAAGGTATTTTGCCGATGGCTCTTTCCGCACGAAACGGAAAATTTTCGGCAATGATAGTTCCGCATGAAAATGCCGACGAGGCATCAATGGCACAAGGACTTAATATTTATCCTGCAAAAACACTGAAAGATGCGATAAATATCATTGAAGGAAACCCGAGTGTTGAACCGCAACCATGCAACATAGAGAAATATTTTGAGAAATTTAACGACTATTCGCTTGATTTTTCGGATGTGAAAGGTCAAACTATTGCAAAACGGGCAATTTTGACCGCTGCGGCAGGCGGACACAATATGATGATGATTGGACCGCCCGGAAGCGGAAAAACGATGATTGCAAAACGCATTCCGTCAATTTTACCGCCGTTATCGCTCGATGAAGCATTAGAAACAACCGCAATTCATTCAATTGCAGGAAAACTTCCGCATAAATTGCCGTTAATTACGACACGCCCGTTCCGCTCACCGCACCATAATATTTCGGACGCAGGACTTATCGGCGGCGGTTCATATCCAAGACCCGGTGAAATCAGTTTGAGTCATCACGGCGTTTTATTTTTGGACGAACTTCCCGAATTTGACAAAAAAGTGCTTGAAAATCTCAGGCAACCGCTTGAAAACAAAAATGTTGTAATCAGCAGAGCAGCACAATCACTTGCTTTTCCTGCGGATTTCATGTTAATTGCTGCAATGAACCCGTGTCCGTGCGGATTTTTCGGCGACGACAAACGTCCTTGCACTTGTTCGCCGCAAAAAATACAAAATTATGTTTCAAGGCTTTCGGGGCCGCTTTTGGATAGAATCGATATTCAGGTAAGAGTTGCCGCACTCCCCTTTGACGATTTGGCAACAAAAAAAGGAAGCGAAACATCAAGTGAAATGCGTGAAAAAGTTCTGCAAGCAAGAGAAATTCAGCAAAAACGCTTTGCCGGCAGAAAAGGAATTTACAACAACGCAAATATGACAGAAAAAGATGTCAGCGAGTTTTGTTTAATGGAGCATGGCTGCAACGAAATCTTGAAAAAAGCCGTTGAAAAAATGAATCTTTCGGCACGGGCGTATCATAGAATTCTCAAAGTAGCACGAACAATCGCCGACTTAAAAGGCAAAGAACTCATTTCAAAATCAGAAATTGCCGAAGCAGTGCAGTATCGGGATTTATCGGGGCAGGCGGGGTAGTTAAAAAAGGGCGGTCTTAACCATACAAACCGCATTTTCGCTTGGATTAGAATAATAATTTTTCCTGACTAAATATTTAGTAAATCCTAATTTAGTATATAAATGTATTGCAACAAGATTACTTTCTCTAACTTCTAAAAAAATCTTTTCGGCTCTTTTTTCTTTTGCCGAATTTATAACTTCGCCGATAACTTTTGTTGCAAAACCTTTATTTCTCGCTTCGGGAATTGTTTCTACATCATAGATTTCCCATTCAAAATCAGTGGGTTTGACGGAACAAAAAGAAAGAACTTTGCCGCTTTCGTCTGTTTCTGAAAAAAACAAAACACCTTTTTCGTCTTGATAAATTTGCATATAGTTCCTTTTTTTACTCGTCAAAAATAGTATTTTTCAAATAAGAATGATTAAATGAGTGAGAAATTTATGCAAATACGGAAATTTGGGGTTGTTTCTTTTAAGAAAAACAATGAAATTGAAAAAGTCATTGAGCGATTGAAAATTTGGTGTAAAAATAAAGATATTTTACTCGTTTTTTATCCCGACGAAGGTTTTCTTGAAAATTCAGATGTTGTTATTTCTGTCGGCGGAGACGGAACGTTTATTTCAGCAGCACACATTGTTAAATTCTCAGAAAAACCGCTAATTGGTATAAATTTAGGTAAAGTCGGATTTTTGGCAGATATTGAAACCGACAATTTTGAGAAAAAACTTGAAAATATTCTCAATGGAAGTTATAGAATCATAAAAAGAATGGTTTTTGAAGTCAAACATTTCAGAAACGGCGAAATTTTAGGGAAATATAACGCAATAAACGATATATTTTTCAATCGATTAAATATTCCGAAACTTTCATCTTTTTCTCTTTTTTATGGTGGCGATTTTATTACGGATTATATTTCGGACGGCATAATTATTGCTTCGCCGAGCGGCTCTACGGCATATTCGCTTGCAGCGGGTGGTCCAATTGTTTCGCCTGATATGAATGCAATAATAATTACACCTATTTGTCCACATTCTTTGAGTGAACGACCGATAATTTTGCCATCAACAAAATCTCTCAAAGTTAAAATAAACAAGAAAAATCCGGAAATTTTACTTTCGCTTGACGGGCTTGAAAGCGTAAAACTTATTCCTGAAGATGAAATAGAAATTTCTTGCTTGGACGAAAGCAAAAGTTTGTTGCAATATTCGCAGGAAAGTTATTTTGATTTATTGCGGACAAAACTCGGCTGGGGAAATTCTATAAGGAAAATGGAAGAATAATTCCTAATCCAACATCAATACCGACATTTTTCCGACAGAGCCATTGATTGAATCAAAAGGCGTGATTGTAATGTATCCGTAATTATAGCCCTGACGAAACACAGATACGCTGTTAGAATCTGTAATTTGAGAAATTCTCGTAGAACCAAAATCTGCGTATGTGTAATAATTTGTAGCGCCTTCAAGATTATCCCACGAAACAACAAATTCATCGCCGTATTTTTCATTATTTTCAATAACAAAATTTAAGTTCCGAACTTCGCTGTTTTTTGTAAGCAAACCGGATGTTTGCGCTTCAGTATATGCCGAAGAGCTTGTGCCAACCTTAAATCTATTATATTGAACTTCATATTTGTGATATTTTAAGGTTGCCGATGAACCATAATAATTTTGTATAGTGTCTCTCACTACAAAAGTATCAACTATCGTGCCTTTTTCAGGGTCAAATCGCCCGTAATTTGTAAATTCTTCATAAGCTCTTATTATTTTTATCGCCGTATTTGCATCAGATAAAGGCGTCCAACTTATCGTTATAAAAACACTATCTCCGTCATAAACATAACTGTCAATTTTTACATTTTGCAGACCAGGATTTCGTGTTTCAATAGAAATAACACTGGAAAATTCACTTATAAATGAAAACATTTCTGCTCTTACTTTGTAAAAATATTTTGTATCGCTGCTTAAATCGGAATCATAAAAATCTCTATTACGCGATTCGGCGCAAGTTATTTTACTATAACCGCTCAATGAATCAACACTTCTATACACACACATATCGGCATTGCTGTAATTAGGAGAATATCCATTTGTAGTTGTACCGTTTAGGCAACAAGTGTAACCGCTTCCTCGCACATAATCTCCTTTCGGCGATTTGTAAAAATAAGCATAAAAGCTAAGTTCATCAAGTAGTGGAACGCTCTTGGAAAATTCAGTTTCATAAAAATCATTATTCAATTTAATTTTATAGTAATAAGTAGCCGGAATGTCGGTAAAATCCGTATCATAATATACAAAACTATCTGAAACTCCGATAAGTTCAAACGAATTTTCTTTGTTTGTTGTGCTTCTGAAAACTTTCATTTCAATTGCGCCTAACTTATATTTTTCTTCCAATACGATACGGACATTTTTATCTCCGACTACAAAAACCGAACAAGCAGGCGTTTCAAGTTCATTAGTCCATTGAGCATACAAAACCAATCCGTCATTTTTTTCTCTGAATTTCATATTATCGTCGTGATAATAAACCCTTCTTCCGCTGCCGTCTCTTTTTGTATTCCAACTTTTAATTAAATATCCTTTTCTGATAAATGTAGAACGATAATCTTCTTCCGACCACCACAAACTTTCGTGTTCTGTTGTGCCGCTAACTTTAACACTCTCTTCTTCTCCGTTTTCGTTAATATAATTTGACACTAATGTCATTTCATAATATTCATAATTCGGCATTAAACTGCAAGATATCAAAATAAAGATTGCAAATAAAAATATAAGAAGTAATAATTTTTCATATTTCATACAAATTCCTTGTTTGGTATTTTAAGGAAAATAGTATTTTATCGTTAATCAAAACGGAGAAAAAAACAAATTATGCTTAACCACTTGAAAATAAACAATTTAGCTTTAATCAAAAACATAGAGTTTGATTTGGAAAACGGTTTTTGCGTTTTCACGGGCGAAACAGGTGCGGGAAAATCGGTTTTAATGGGTGCTATCGGAATGCTTTTGGGAAACCGTGCGTCGTCGGAAACTATACGAAACGGCGAAACACAGGCAGAAGTTGTCGGCTCTTTTAGTTTTGAGAATATTCCCGAAGATTTGCAGAAAATATTAGATGAAAATGGTATTGATATTTCAGATAAGTCATTAATAATTAAAAGAATTGTTGCAGCGGAATCTGCAAAAAACAAAATTTTGATAAATGGCGAAATTTCATCACTTTCAACACTTAGATCAATTGGTGATACAATAATTGACTTGCACGGACAACACGACCATCAATTATTGTTGAATGAAAACGCTCCGTTTTTGATTATTGATAAAATTAAAGAAGTTACAATAGAAAAGCAAAAATTTAATACTGCTTGGGAAAATTATTCTGCGGCAGAAAAAGCTTTAGATTTTCAAATAAAAAAAATTGAAGAATTAAAGAAAAAAGAAGAATTTTTGCGATTTGAGCATGAAAATATAAATAAACTTGACTTAAAAGACGGCGAAGAAGAGATTTTGGAGCAAGAATTTACATTTTTGTCGTCGCAGGCAGAGCGGATTCAAACTGCGGCAGGAATTGCGGAAATTTTGGACGGAAATGATAATTCAATAGGCGTCGTTTCGGGAATATCTAATTTAGGTAAATTATTGCAAAAAATAGCAGATACGGACAAATCATTTGAAAATTGGGCAGACGAAATTAAACCGTTTTCGGATACGCTTAAAGAATTGTCGAAAACTATAAGTAAATACGAAAGTTCTGCGGACGATGAAAATCCCGGAAGATTAGACGAAATTAACGACAGAATTGCAAAAATCCAAAAATTAAAGAAAAAATATAATTGTGATTTTAATGAATTACTGCAAAAAAAAGAAGAATTACAAAGAGAATTGGAAACAATAGAAAACGGCGATTTTGAGTTAAATGAATTAGAAAAAAAATTAGAAATGGCTAAAAAAGAATTACAAATTTCTGCTAAAAATTTGAGTGATTCGCGAAAATCCGTATGCAAAAAATTTGATGGGGCAATTACTGCAGAAATGGCAAAATTAGGCTTTAATGACGGAGCATTTTTGACGCAATTTTCGCCAAAACTTAAAATTGACGCGAGCGGAGCAGACGAAATTGTATTTATGGCAAAAACAAATAGCGGAGAGCAATTTTTACCACTGAATAAAACTGCTTCCGGCGGAGAAATTTCACGAATTATGCTTGCTATCAAAACCGCTCTTTCCGAAAGCAGTGCTGTTCCTATTATGGTTTTTGACGAAATTGACACCGGAATCGGAGGCGAAAGAGCAACGGACATTGCAAAAGCAATCAAAAAATTAGCAAAAAATCATCAAATTTTAGTAATTTCGCATTTACATCAAATCGCTGCTTTGGCTGATTTTCAATACTCGGTTTTCAAAACGGAAATTGACGGACGGACAATTACAAAAATTGAGAAATTAGATAAAAATCAAAGAATTATGGAAATCGCCCGAATGCTCGGTGGTGAAAATGAAACGACACGCACGCACGCTAAGGTATTGTTAGAGCAGTCCGTCTAACTTATTGTTCTGACATTTTTCTCATTTTTGGGAGAGAAGACTTGCAGGAAATTATCTTTCGGGAAATTTGAACTTATAAAGTCCGGCAATCTTAAATGTTCTTCACTGAAACTTACCGACAATACTCGCCCGCAAAGAATTATTGAAAAATCGTTTTCCCTAAGGTTGTTTTTTGTGAATTTCAACAAAGATTCTTTGCCGCTTTCAACAAATTCAAATTCCAAGTTTTTTTTGTTTGCCGAACATATCTTCTTAACTTCATCGAATTGGTGACGCGTTCCGTGAAAAATCACTGCTTTTTTAAGCGAAACGGCAATTCGTAAAATCGGCATTATTACCGACAAAAATTTAGATTCAATATGTGAATTAGGCGCCATAAAAAGGAATATTCTTTTAACTGCGTGCCAATCATTAGGTGTTCGAGCAGCAATAATCGTATCGTCACAAATATTCAAAAGATGCTCCAAAATCGTGCCGAAAAACTTTGATTTACCGTTAGACGAATTCCAACCCAAAATTGTGTGTGTTATGGAAAATTCGCTTGACGCAAGTTTTACTCCCGAAGCAACATTCGTATCGAATCGAGTTATTAAATGCGTAAGTTGATTTGTTCCCGAAGCGTGCGTTTGCGCCTGTTCTAAAAGTTTTTGTTTTTCTGCTATCTCAACGCTTGGATTATTGCTGTTTCCCTCCACAACCAAAGTAAGCGGATAAATCGGGTTTGCGTTTTTCGGCTCTTTCATCATAAGTGCCAAATCTACAAGTTTGGGAACGGTTAGCGGATTTGAAAGTAAAAGAAGTATTTTTTCTTTAATAATCTCAATTTTTGTTGCTTCGGGAATATGTATACCTTTTTCGGAGGCAATTTTTCTTGCAGCTCTTTCTGTATAAAATGCTGAAATTATACAAGTTGCAAGCATAAGCAAAACCGATGAATCCAAAAGAATCGGCGGAAAAAATCCTAATTTTATGCCTATCATAATTACCGCAAGGGTGCCTGCTGCCTGAGTATTTGTTAATCCGAAAATAAGATTTTTTTGTGCATCGGAATATTTGAAAAGCTTTTGTGTTAAATATGCCGCAAAATATTTTGTCGGAACTGCAACAATAAACATTAAAGCTGCAATTCCTATAACTTTCCAATCGCTGAAAAGCAATTTCACATCCGTAAGCATTCCGACATACAAAAGGAAAAACGGAATAAAAAGCGTATTGCCGATAAATGCTATTCTGTTCATTAAAATTGAATTTGCAGGAATAAGAGTATTTACAGCCAATCCCGCCAAAAATGCACCGATAATCGGTTCAATTCCAAGTTGTTTTCCGAAAGACACAACCATAAACAAAATTGTGATAATAAAAATATATTGATTATAAGTTTCAGTTCCGGCACGCCTAAAAAACCATCTGGAAATTTTTGGAACCAACATCAAAACCAAAATCGAAAAACAAGCAAAAATCACAGGAGCATCATACCACTCGCCTCCGCTTGTTACTTTTCCGACAATAATAGCCAAAATCAGCATAGCAATCGTATTTGTAATGAGCGTTCCGCCGACTCCGACAACCACCGCTTCGTTATCTTTTACGCCGAGTTTTCCGACAATCGGATAAGTCAAAAGTGTGTGTGACGAAAAAATGCTGCCAAACAAAATTGATGTTATTAAATTGAATCCCAAAATAAAATATCCTGCCAAAAATCCTGCGATTATAGGGAAAATAAAGGTTAAAAGTCCAAATGCTATACTTTTATCTTTCTTTTTTTTGAAGTCTTTTATGTCCATTTGCAAGCCGGAATAAAACATTATAAATATAACACCGACGGTTCCAAATAGAGAAACACCGTTGTCCCATTCCAAAACATTAAAGCCGTTGGGACCTAAAAATATACCGAAAAAAATCATTCCGATAATTTCGGGCATCCTTAAAAACCGCATCACATAAGGCGATAGAAAAATAACAGCCATAACAATTGTGAAAATGAAAACCGGTTCTTGAATTGGTAATTGCATAAATAAATTTTCCCGAAAACATAAAAATTGCCCGTAAATATAATATATGTCTATCGGCAAAAATTATATTGCGGAAAAAAAGGAGAAGATTTGACAAAAATATTACTTTCAAAAATAACGATAATTTTATTAATTTTAATTTTTGGTGCTTGCAAAAATAACACCACACAAGAAGAAAATTTGACGGAAACGGAAATTATAATTGAAACTCCGCCCGATACAGCTGTTTTGATTGAAACGGAAGTTATGCGCGGTGAAGGTCCGTTTAATGTTATGGAGCGATTAAATATTGATAGACGGCTTCGTCAAAAAATTCTTGACACTCTTGCAAACGAAACCGATTTTACGGCACTTAAAGTCGGCGAAAAATTTGCAGGACTTTTTTGTTTAGACACAATAAAACTTCACGAATTTATGTATTTTCAAGATGAAATGACAACGCACAGAGTTAAAATTGCTTATGACGAAGAAGGTAAATCCGAGCTTATTTATGTAATGGACGAAAAACCAAGCCAAACTCGTTTTCGCCTCATAAAAGGAACGCTAAATTCACCGACTTTGGATGCGGAATTTCGCAATTTAGGCTTGCCGTTGAGCATCGTTGGAGTTGCAACAAACGTTTTGGAATGTAAGGTTTCATTTAGAACAGATGCTCGAATCGGCGATGAATTTGAAATGCTTTTACAGGAAACAATTTTCACAGATACAATTGACGGAGAAGAAATAGAAAAAACTCTCGGAAACAGAACTTCCGTGCTTTTTGTTTCTTATTCGGGAGTTCGTGCGGGAAAACACAAGGGTTATAGATATTTTGACGGCGATAAAAGTAGTTCGTATAATGCTCATTACACCGAAGACGGCGAGGCGCTTATTTATTCGGGACTTAGATATCCGCTTGACAAAATTCACATTACTTCAACTTACGGAATGCGCCGCCATCCTGTTACGGGAATAAATGCAAAACACGAAGGCGTGGATTATCGTGCAAAATCGGGAACTCCCGTTTATTCGGTTGCGGAAGGAAAAGTTTTTAAATCACAATTCGACGATTTGTCGGGAAATTATATAGCAATAAAACACAAAGACGGCACAACATCTTATTATTTGCATTTAAGCAAGCGAAGTGTCGGAGTAGGCGCAAATGTTAAAGCAAGACAGGTTATCGGACTTTCGGGAAACACGGGAAGAAGTAACGGACCGCATTTACATTTCGGTTTCAGAAACGCGAGTAATCAATGGATAAATCCGCTTCAAAAACGAATGATAGCAACTCCTAAACTTCAAGATGAAAAACTTGAAAATTTGAAAGAACAAGTTGCCGAAATTAAACGAATTTATGCCGAACAATAAATATTTTGATAAATTTCAGTTCTTTTGTAAAGACGAAATAGTATTTTTACAAAAAACATAAGGAGAAAACTATGGGTTTTGCCGAAATCGGACGATTTTTATTGATTGCTGGTGTATCGATAACACTTGTTGGTATTGTCTTTTTGCTGTCGGACAAACTCCCTATAGGAAATCTACCGGGCGATATAAATATTGCAAAAAATAATATCCGTATTTCGATTCCGATAATGACCTGTATTTTGTTGTCGCTTGTTCTTACCATTGTAGCAAATTTCTTTTCCAAGTAATTTAAATAATCGGTCTTTCTATTTTTTTCTTGTGAATTTTGCTGCGGCATAAATTATATTTATTTCGTAAAAATGTGTTGATAATTCGTAGGAAGGAGTTATTAAGTGAGAAAATTTTGTAAATCGGCTGTGCTTACATTGTCTGTGGGAGCATTGTTTTTTGCTTCGGCAGAGACTTTCGTTCGCGGCAATTTGGCTGGTTATTACCCCAATGCCGAAAAACGAATCGTTATTATGTCGGCAGAAAATATTGCCGGAAAATCGTGGAGTTTGAAAAACGAAGCAGGAAATGCGGTAGCAAGCGGAAATATTGGTAAAAGTATTGAAGGAGACGGCGACAATTCACCTTTTTCGTACAACTTTGAAGTTTTCTTTAATGATGTAAAGAACGAAGGTAATTACAATTTCGCAATTGACGGCGGCGAAAATTTTGCTGTAAAAATCACTAATAATCCATACAATGGTGCGATTGAATCGGTTTTGCGCTGGCTTAGAGTTCAAAGAAGCGGTTCAAACGAAACACTTGACAGAAAGCCCGCTCACTTCGGCGATTCTGCAGCATTTGTTTATTATAGAGACGGCGACGAAAAAAACAGCGACTGGTCGGAAGACGAAGACGGCAAAACACTTGACCTGCTCGGTGGCTGGTATGTTGGTTCCGACTTCACAAAATCAACCGGAATTGCGGCATACACAACTTATTACTTGCTTAAAGCATATAATGCGGCGCCTGAATCATTCGCAAAAAAATACAGCAAATCAAATTTGATTGACATTTTGGATGAAGCAAAATTCGGTTTGGATTATTTGATGAAAGTAATGCCTAATGATAAAGATTTCATCATAAATGTCGGCGGATACGATTCGGATAACGGAATTCGTCTCCCCAATGAAGATATTTTTGACGGAAAAAGAGTTGCTTACTCTATTTACAGCGCATCGGATATGGGGCTTACGGCAGCGGCTTTAGCAATGGGTGCATCTACTTTCAAAAGCATTGATGCAGCACTCGCTGACAAATTCAAAACACAGGCAATTAAAATTTTTGATAAGGCTGCTTCCGGAGAATTTGAAGCAGAATGGCTTGAAATCGGCTGGGGACTTTATCCAGATGAAACATACCTCGATAATTTACTTTTGGCGGCAGGTCAGCTATATCAACTCACAAACGAAGAAAGATTTTTGAGCAAAGCAAAAGAAATTGGCAATGGCCTTGAAGCAGCTTACTGGGCTGGCTGGGAAATTCAAAATATGCCTGCACAAGCACTTATTGCAGATAAAAATCCCGCATCAAAAACAGCTTTGGTAGCTGATTTGGACGGATTTTTGAGCAGCAGCCGCGATAATCTTTGGCGTTTGGCAATTGAATATACTTCAAACGGACTTTACAACAATTTCGTTGTCGGATATTCGGCAGGAATTTATACAAAAATGTTCAACGATAAAGAATTCAGTAGCTTGGTTATTGATATGTTGAATTATAACTATGGGCTTAACAACTGGGGTGTAAGTTTCACATCGCTTCCGCAAATCAAGCAAAGCGTTCGCCGCTACAATCTTGCGATTTATAAACTGCAAACTCGTCTTTTCCCCGAAGGTGCAACTGCAATCGGACCTGCAGACAGAGAAACGCACGATGAAGAAAGCAAGTGGATTTTGGACGATGTCAGAGTAAATTACGCATACCCGTTTAATACGCCTGCGGTAGTTTATCTTGACCATGAACACGATTATGTGACGATGGATTCAAGAATTGACGGAGCAGCATCAAATATTTATCTGATGACTTTGGCAAACATAATTTTCGGTGGAAAGTAAGGAGTAAAAATAATGAAGAAAACATTGATTACAATAGCAGTTTTGCTTGCAATGGTTTTTACGGGCTGTAAGTCGTCGGACACCGGCACAACCGCTCCTAAAAAAAGTAAAGAAGGCGGAGTTTATGTCCGCTACAATTTCTTGGGCTATACACCCAATCGTCAAAAAAGAATGGTTGTGATGGCAGAAAGAAATATTGCCGGAAAAGAATGGGTTTTTATAAACACTCAAACCGGCGATACCATTCAAAAAGGAAGATTCGATAACTCAATCAGCGGTCGTTCGGGAAATATGCCTTTGGACTACAATTATGTTCTTGATTTTTCAGGAATAAAACAAATCGGCGAATACAAATTTGTAACCGAAGGACTTGTTGAGGAAACTATTATTCCGATTGCCGAAGACCCGTATTCCTGGATTGTAAGTAAACCAATCCGCTGGATGCGTGCTGCGCGTTGCGGATATGAAAGCCCGCTTGACAGGGAAGCTGCTTGCCATGACGGCGATTCAAGTTGCGTTCTTCAGCATAGAGCCGGAGCAGACAATGCTTCTTGGGAAGATAGAGGAAGCGGTAAAACAATGGACGCAACAGGCGGTTGGCACGATGCCGGTGACTATGTTAAATTCTCTCTTACAATTGGTTATGCCTGCTACTTTATACTTCGTTCGTATGATGTTAATCCCGAACTTTTCGATTCAATGAAAGTTTATAGCAAAAGTGACTTGAATGACTTGCTTGACGAAGGAAAATGGGGTTTGGATTGGCTTATGAAAACTATGACTGATAAAGACACTACCGAATTTATTGTTCAGGTTGCCGACCAAGAAGACCACAATATCGGTTATCGTCTTGCACAAAATGACATACTTAACGGGAAAAGACCGATTCTTTCGGCACTTTCACCGCATCAAATGGCATATACGGCAGCAAGTTTAGCGTTGGGAGCAAAAATTTTCAAAAATATTCCCGGATATGAAGAAACTGCAAAAAAATACGAAGATAAAGCAAGGTTAATTTTCAGAAGAGCTACTTCAAAAGATGCGGCTCCTATGGCGGCGTATGACGATAAAGTTAATACATGGTATGGTGACGGAACTTTGAATGATAACTTGGAATTGGCTGCTGCTGAACTTTATCGTTTGACGGGTGAAGAATTTTTCAGAACCGAATCACAAAGATACCAAAATTTGGCAAGAACTGCCGGCTGGCGTGCATGGGAATCGGTAAATATGCCTGCCCACTTGCTTGTAATGCAGTGGGACGCGATTGCTAAGAACGATTTATATGCCGACTTGGAAGGATTTTTGACAAACGCTCGCAGAGCAGGAAATGTTTGGGGACTTCCGATTAAATATGTTTGGGGCGGATTATATTCGTATATTGCAATAGGAGCAAATGCGTTGGAATTTCAGGTTCTCAGCGGCGACAGAAAATTTGAAGAAATCGGAAGAAATATGTTTGACTATCTTTTGGGCTATAATAACTGGGGAATTGCATTTGTTGCGACTACCGACCCAAGAATTGCAGGAAAAACAATTACAGACCCCAACTCTCAACTTTACGGACTCCAGGCAGATAAATTCCCTGAAGGATGCATTTCCGAAGGACCCGGCGACAGACAAAGTTGGGAAAAATTTAAGACATATTTCGGTTTTGATGTTGAAGCACAGCGCACCTTTAAATTTAACACAAGCGAGGGCGTTTTCTTTGACCACCGTAAAGACTTTATGTGTATGGAAACAACAATCGGCGGAGTTGCCGACGGAATTTTCATGATTGCCGTAGCAAGTAAATTTTTCAGCGATTTAGAGAAAAATGCCAAGTAATTTTTGAAATTTTGTTTAAAATAAAAACCGCCCGTGAGAAATTACAGGCGGTTTTTTGTTTTGTATATAATATTTTTTCTCTTTACTGTAAAGCCATAAAGTATTTTCATGAAATTTGGAACCATGACTTCCAAATTTCACAGGCAAGGAGTAAGTTATTATGTTTCAAGAAGTTAATCGTGAAAAATTTGTAGAAGAAATACAAAAATCGCTAAAAAACGCTCCGATTTCTGCAATTTTGGGACCGCGGCAGTGCGGAAAAACTACACTTGTAAAGATGTTGGCAAAAAATAATGACAATTTTATTCTACTTGATTTGGAACGCCCTGCCGACCAAAATCTTTTAAAAGATGCCGAAAGATTCTTTGATTTGCATGGAGATAAAATAATTTATTTGGACGAAATTCAAAATGCCCCCGAACTTTTTCCTGTTTTAAGATTTGCGGTCGATAAATATAGAAAAAACGGGAAATTTATAATTCTCGGCTCTGCATCGCCCGATTTACTTAAACAATCAAGCGAATCTCTTGCGGGAAGAATAAAATATACCGAAATGACGCCTTTTCAAATTGCAGAAGTAAATAATATTCCGAATTATTTCAATAATTTGTGGTTAAAAGGCGGATTTCCATTAAGTTTTTTGGCTGATGGTGATGAAAATTCGTTTGATTGGCGGGAAAATTTTGTCAGAACATTTCTTGAAAGAGATATTGCTCTACTCGGATTTAATGTTGCACCAAGTCAAATGCGGCGTATTTGGACAATGCTTGCACATTACAACGGCGACATACTAAATCGCTCAAAAATCGGTGGTTCACTTGGAGTTTCTCATCACACAATAAGTCATTATCTTGATATTTTAACAGACACTTTTATGTTGAGGGTTTTGCCGCCGCTTGAAGCAAATCTTAAAAAACGGCTTGTTAAATCTCCGAAAATTTTGTTTAGAGATAACGGAATTTTGCATTATCTGCTTAACATTAAAAGTTTTGAAGAATTATTTTCACATCCTGATTACGGACATTCTTTTGAATCGTTTGCGATAGAGCAAATTTTGTCGGGAGTTGAATTTAACAAAAAATTTGAAGCATATTTTTACAAATCACATCAAGGCGATGAAATTGATTTGGTTTTAGACAATCAAAAAGAACTTATTGCTATAGAAATAAAAGCTTCCTCTGCTCCTGATATACCAAAAGGATTTTATGATGCTATCAATGATTTGAAAATCAAACGGGCATTTGTTGTCGCACCTATTGAAAGATCTTATCCTGCAGGCGAAAATGTTTTAGTATGCGGAATAGAAGAATGTATTGCTAATTTGCAAAGTATTTTGTAAAAAATTAGTTTTCCCGGAAAAGTAACAATATTATTAATTCGCGTGGTAACAGCGATAGACAAAAAACAAAAACAAGTACTCCGAAACGGATAGAAACAGAAAACCAAAACCGCAAACAGACGAAATTATAAAAACAGAGCAGGATACGATAGAAAACGAAGAAATTTTTACTGAAAGAAATATAATTATGA
>Ga0209737_10000841_pt1 | contig 23506 bp, 19 predicted proteins | sample TergutCu122P3_FD_187284 | JGI IMG/M metagenome (GOLD analysis project Ga0209737, IMG submission 187284) | Cubitermes ugandensis P3 segment gut microbial communities from Kakamega Forest, Kenya - Cu122 P3 (SPAdes) (version 2) | ecosystem: Host-associated > Arthropoda: Insects > Digestive system... | reverse complement strand
TCCCCCGCAAGCGAGGGAGGGAATCAATCTCCTTCCCCCGCAAGCGGGGGAAGGCTGGGATGGGGGCAAGCAGCGAAAAATGTAAGCTATTGAATCAAAACCGCTCTAAGAACCCTGATTAATGGGCAAATCTTTTTGCTGCAACAAGAAAACGCCTTCTACGCCGCTGCGTGCCGGGAGCCAGACGAGGGGTAGTTCCGGGAAGGCATTCTCGACAAGGTGGCGGTTGTGCCCGACTTCGACCGCGAGGACGCCATCGGGATGGAGGTGGCGCGCGGCGTCGAGAATCAGGCGACGCACGATGTCCAGTCCGTCTTCGCCCGCCGCCAGCGCCAGTGCCGGTTCATGCAGGTATTCGGGCGGTAGTTGCTCCATGGATTCGGTGGTGACGTAGGGCGGATTACAGAGGATGAGGTCGAACAGACGGCCGCCGAGAGCGCTGAAAAGGTCGCTTTGCACGGGCTCGATGCGATCCTCCAGTCCGTATTCGGTGATGTTGCGTTGCGCGACGGCGAGCGCATCCGCAGAAAGGTCGGCGGCCACGATGTCGGCGTTGGGAAAGGCATCCGCCATCAGGATGGCCAGGCAGCCGGAGCCGGTGCACAGATCCAGTGCGCTGGTGACGGTTTCCGGGTCTTCGATCCAGGGCGCGAATGCGTCGTCGTCGAGCAGTTCGGCAAAGTAGGAGCGCGGGACGATGACGCGCTCGTCGACGTGGAAACGATATGCACCGAGCCATGCTTCATGGACGAGGTAGGCGGTGGGAATGCGCTCGATGGCGCGGCGATCGATGTTTTCGAGTAGCGCCACGCGTTCGTCGAACGGGATGCAGGCATCGAGAAACGGTTCCAGCCGATCAGGCGGCAGTGACAGGGTGGCGAGGATGAGCCACACGGCTTCATCAAAGGTGTCCTCAACGCCGTGACCGCAGAAAATACCGGCGCGATTGAAACGTGTGACCGCGTAGCGCAGCCAGTCGCGCACGGTGACGAGTTCGGCGAGCGGGCCGCTGTCGTGGTGTTCTTCTTCTTCGGGAGTCAGGGGAGTTGAGTTTGCCATCGTGAGTGCGCGCGTAATGCGTCAGTCCTTATTTGTTGAAGTTGAATGCCGGGGGGGAGCCGTTCGGGTGAGTCTGCTCCAGATCGGGAATGGTGAAAATATCGTTGACGTTATCGGGGCTCTTGTCCTGTTGAAGCGCGCCATTATTGATGAGCCAGTGCAGATTGGTGGGCGAATCGGCATTGGCCAGCGCTTCTTCGATGGTGATTTTTCCTTCGTAGTAGAGCCGGTAGAGGTCCTGTTCAAAGGTATGCGAGCCGGGCGCGAGGCTTTGTTCCATGGCTTCCTTGATGCTGGTGAGCACGCCCGTCTGGATCAGGTCGGCAATATGGCGGGTATTCAGCAGGATCTCCACCGCCGGGATGCGTTGGCTGTCGGGTTGGGTGACCAGGCGTTGCGAGATGATGGCGCGCAGCGCGATGGAAAGATCGAGAAAAAGCAGCTCCCGGTTTTCGAGCGGGAAGAAGTTCACGATCCGGTTCAGGGCGTGATAGGCGTTGTTGGCATGCAGGGTGGCCAGACAAAGGTGCCCGGTCTGCGAGTAGGCGATGGCAGCCTGCATGGTTTCGCGATCGCGGATTTCCCCGATCAGGATACAGTCCGGGGCTTGCCGCATCGCGTTACGTAGCGCGTTGTGCCAGCTATGGGTGTCGATGCCGACTTCGCGCTGGTTGACAATGGATTTGTTGTGCCGGAAGAGGAATTCGATAGGGTCTTCGACCGTGAGGACGTGGCCGGTAATGTTGCGGATGCGGTGGTTGACCATCGCCGCCAGCGAGGTCGATTTGCCGGAGCCGGTGGCCCCTACCACCAGAATCAGGCCACGCTTTTCCATCACCAGAGTGTTGAGAATGGAGGGTAGCTTCAGGTCGTCGATGCTCGGGATGACGCCCTGAATGTAACGCACCACGATGGCGACCGAACTGCGCTGCCAGAATGCGTTGATGCGAAAGTTCCCCAGGTCGTGCCGCCCGAAGGAAAGATTGATTTCGCGCTCGCGCTCGAAACGATTCACCTGTTCGGGGTTCATCATCTCGTAGAGCATTTTCTTGATCATGGACGGTTCCATGATCTGCTGGTTGATCGGGAGAGAGACGCCCTCGATCTTGATGTGAATCGGTGCGCCGGCTGTCACAAAAATGTCCGAGGCTTTCTTCTCGGCCATGAGCATGAATAATTTTTCAAAAACCATGAAGGCCTCCAGACGCCCGTGCGGGAATCAGGCGCGCGATCGTTGATCGAAGTCTTGCACCGGCGAATAGCCTTTTTTGACCGCGCGGGTCGTATTCTCCGTCCTCGAGTGACAGAGAGTCCGGAACTACTACCGCTCCTGTGACGGGCAGCACGGATCTACTTACCGCCTATACGACGGTAAGAAGCTGGAATCCGCGAATCAGAGTGGCTGGGCGTTGCCGAGCGCCGTGGTGTTGAATCCGGCGTCGACATAAAGAATTTCGCCGGTGATGCCGCTTGCCAGATCGGAGCACATGAACGCGGAGGCGTTGCCTACCTCTTCGATCGTGACGTTGCGTCGTAGCGGCGCATTGTGAGAATTGAACGCCAGGAGTTTGTTGAAACTGCCGACGCCCGATGCCGCCAGGGTTTTGATCGGTCCGGCGGAAATGGCGTTGCAGCGGGTTCCCTCGGGGCCGAGGCAGACCGCGAGGTAACGCACCGAGGCTTCAAGGCTGGCCTTTGCCAGTCCCATCAGGTTGTAGTTGGGCATGGTGCGCACTGCGCCCAGATAGGTCATGGTGAGCAGAGAGCCGTTGCGGCCTTTCATCAGCGCTCGGGCGGCCTTGGCCATCGCAGGGAAGGAATAGGCGCTGACTTCGAGCGCGGTGCGAAACGCCTCGTGCGAAAAACCATCGAGAAAATCGCCTTCGAGCGCCTCGCCCGGCGCATAGGCAATCGAATGCACGAGGCTGTCCAGGCCGTCCCATTGCTTGCCGAGACTGGAAAACAGCCCTTCGATCTGGGCGTCGTCCTGAACGTCGAGCGGAAAAAGCAGCGAGCTGTCGAACTCGGCAGCCATCTTCTCGACCCGATCGCGGAAGCGGTCATTCTGGTAAGTGAATGCGAGATGTGCACCTTCGCGGTGCATGGATTTGGCGATGCCATAGGCAATTGATCGATTGCTCAATAATCCAGTGATCAGAATGCGTTTGCCGGCAAGAAAACCCATGGGACGATAACTCCTCGTGGTGTAGGGGCCAGATTATAGCCAAAAAATAATCGTAACACTTATGTGTCGCCACACTGAAAGCAATCACCACCATTCATGGCGGGGCGACCCAACACGGGTCGAACGTAATCATTGCCATTCATGGCAATGGTGAAGCGAGACAAGCGCTTGTGGAGCCGCAGGCTCCCCTGAACCGTATCGGGGAGCTCCGCCATTCATGGCGGGGCGACCCAAAACCTGCCAGAATTGCGCCCGTGCTGACCAGAGTGTTTCGTTATTTTTCCGGCATTTACCCATTTATCCATACGCGCCGTGCCGTGTATGCGGGTCTGTGTTGCCTGACTGCCTGCGGCCCTGTGCCCAATGATCCCTATCCTGTCGGGGAGAGTGGGCAAAACATTCTGTACACCGCGTTCATGGAACGCCCCCGGCGGCTCGATCCGGCGCAGTCCTTTACCGAGGACGAAGCGACCTTCCTCTATCAGATCGTCGAGCCGCCCTTGCAGTATCACTACTTGAAGCGGCCCTACGTGCTGGAGCCTGCTGTAGCGGCAGGCATGCCGACGGTGCGCTATTTCGCCGCCGACGGAAGCGAGTTGCGCGATGCGTCCCGCCCGGAGAAGGTGGCGAAAAGCGTGATCGAAATCAGCATTCGTCCCGATGTGCGCTATCAGCCCCATCCTGCGTTTGCCCGCGATGAGCGCGGTGAGCCGCGCTACTTCAATCTTTCCGCAACTGATCTGGGCGGCATCCGGAGCCCGATGGATTTTGCCCATCTGGACAGTCGGGAGCTGGTCGCCAACGATTTTGTCTATGAAATCAAGCGTCTGGCGCATCCAGGCTTGCAATCGCCGATTTTCGAGCTGATGGCTGAACACATGCCGGGACTCAAAGCCCTGCATGCCGTACTCAGTGAGGAGATGAAGAAAAATCCGGACGCCTGGCTCGACCTCAACCGATTTACCCTCGATGGAGTCGAAGAGGTCGACCGCTACACGTATCGGATCACCTTTACCGGCCTGTATCCGCAATTCCTGTACTGGTTGTCCATGCCGTTTTTCGGGCCGGTGCCGCCCGAAGTCGACCGCTTCTTTTCCCAACCGGGCATGGCCGCGCGCAATCTGACGCTGGATCGCTGGCCGATGGGAACCGGGCCTTACATGCTGGTGGAGAACAACCCCAATGCCCGTATGGTGCTGGAGAGAAATCCCAATTACCGCGCCGACGCTTACCCCTGCGAGGGAATGCCGGAGGATGCCGAAGAAGGACTGCTGACCGATTGCGGCAAACCCCTGCCTCTGATCGACAAGGTCGTGTTTACGCGCGAACGCGAGATGATTCCCTACTGGAACAAGTTCCTGCAGGGCTATTACGATGCCGCAGGTATTTCATCGGACAACTTCGATCAGGCGGTGAACATGAGCGGGCAGGGCGAAGTGACGCTCTCCGACGATATGGCCGCACGCGGTATCCGTCTGATGACTTCCGTTGGCTCGTCGACTTTCTACTTCGGTTTCAACATGCGCGATTCGCTGGTGGGGAGCGCGGGCAAGGACGCCGCCGGGCGGGAGCGCGCGCGGCTGTTGCGGCAAGCCGTTTCGGTGACGCTCGATACAGAGGAATACATTTCGATTTTTCTCAACGGCCGCGGCATCCCGGCAATGCAGCCGATTCCGCCGGGGGTTTTTGGCGCGCACGAGGGGGAAGCCGGGATCAACCCCGTCGTATATGAATGGTGCGACGGCAAGCCACAACGGCGCGGAGTCGACGAGGCGAAAAGACTGCTGGCCCAGGCGGGCTGGCCGAACGGGCGAGATGCGCGCACGGGCGAGCCGCTCACCCTTTACTTCGATACCACTGATGCGGGCATGGGCGAGAAGTCCCGGGTCGACTGGCTGGCGAAGCAGTTTCGCGCGCTCGGGGTGCAATTCGTGGTGCGGGCGACGGACTGGAACCGCTTTCAGGACAAAATCCTCCGGGGCAATGCCCAGATATTTCTCTTGGGCTGGAACGCCGATTATCCCGATCCCGAAAACCTGCTGTTTCTGCTCTACGGCCCGCAGGGCAAGGCAGACGGGCAGGGCAACAACTCGGCCAACTACATGAACGCCGAATACGACCGCCTGTTCGACCGCATGAAAGTGATGCCCGACGGACCCGAGCGGCAGGCCATCATCGACCGGATGGTGCAAATTTTGCGGCACGATGCGCCCTGGGTGTTCTGGATTCATCCGAAAACGTATTCGCTCCAGCACGGCTGGGTGAAAAACCGCAAACCAGGCGACATCGTACGTAACGGACTCAAGTACCAGAGGATTGACGTGGATGCACGGGAGGTCGCACGCGAGCAGTGGAATCAGCCTACGCGCTGGCCGTTGGCGGTGGTAGCACTGCTGCTGGCGGCGCTGGCTGCGCCCGCAGTGCTTTCCTGGCGGCGGCGCGAGCGGGCCAATGCGCATGCGGGAGTGCCGGAGAACGGGAAACCAAAACAGGGAGGATCGGCCTGATGCTGGCATACATCGTGCGGCGGCTGCTTTACGCAGGGCCGATTCTGCTTGGAGTGAATCTTTTTACCTTCGTGCTTTTCTTCGGCGTCAACTCGCCCGATGACATTGCCCGGATGCAGCTTGGGGCCAAATACGCCAGCGGGGAGGCCATCGAGCGCTGGAAGATGGAACGCGGTTACGACAAACCGATGTTCTACAACCCGGCGCGCGAGGGACTGGAAAAACTGACCAACACCCTCTTCGTCGATAAGTCGCTGCGCATGTTTACCTTCGAGTTTGGGCAAGCCAACGACGGTCACGACATTGCACTGGAGATTCGAGGGCGCATGGCCCCATCGTTTGCCGTCGCCTTGCCGACGTTTGTGCTGGGTCTGTTTGCCGCGATCACGCTTGCTTTGCTGCTGGTGTTTTTCCGGGCGACAAAGCTCGATTTCTGGGGCGTAACGCTCTGCGTGACGATGATGTCCATCTCCAGCATGTTCTACATCATCGGCGGGCAATGGCTGGTTTCGAAGGTGTGGGCGCTTGCGCCGGTTTCGGGCTACGCGAGCGGGCTGGATATGGCGCGTTTCCTGTTTCTGCCGGTGTTCATTGGCGTCGTGGCCGGGTTGGGGTCGGGCGCGCGCTGGTATCGCACGATCTTTCTCGAAGAAGTCTCAAAGGATTACGTGCGCACCGCCCGCGCCAAGGGGCTTTCGGAACTGGCGACGCTGTTCCGGCACGTACTCAAGAACGCGATGATCCCGATCCTCACCGGCGTGGTCGTCGTCATTCCGGCGCTCTTCCTCGGTTCTTTGCTGATGGAATCCTTTTTCGCCATACCGGGCCTGGGCAGCTACACGATCGACGCCATTCGCAGCCAGGATTTCGCCGTGGTGCGCTCGATGGTGTTCATCGGCTCGGTGCTCTACATCATCGGCCTGATTCTGACCGACCTTTCCTACACGCTGGTCGATCCGCGCGTGAGGCTGGGATAGGCGATGAGCATCCAGCCCGTAGTGCTCCTCACGGATCTCCTCGTTTTCACGCTCATCGTATGCGCGACGATTTTCGCCATTCTGGCGCGACGACATGCGCCCTCGCGCGAAGCGTGGAAGAGGGTAGGGCGGCAACCGGCGGCGATGGCTTCTGCTGTCATTCTGTCGGTTTTCGCCGTCATCGGCGTCATGGACAGTCTGCACTATCGCCCGCAATTGCCGCCGGCGCAGGATGAACCCGCCGGAGCGACGCCCGTGTATTCGTCCGAAGTTTTAAGCGCGCTCGATGCGCTGCTCACCCCGCTACGCGTGCAGATGGAAAAAACCTATTCCGCCCCGTTCGCGCGTGAATCCTTCCAGCGTGAAACGGTGGAGCAGGCCGATGGCGGGCAGGCGCGGATATATCCCCGCCTCGCCTACGGCGCGAGCCACTTGCAGGAGGGAGAACCGAGCCTGCCCGACATCATTCGGCGCTTGGCCTGGACTCCGCTTCCGGCGCTTGCGGTAGCCGGGGCATTGTTATGCGTGCTTGGCCTGAGGGCGGCGCGCGGCATCGGGGTGATTGAGGCCATGCGGCGCATTCTTGCCGGGCGCACGGAACTGGCGTGGCGTCCGGCCATCATCGTGCTTTTTCTGGCGGCGCTGTTCCTCGCAGCAGGCGTGGCGCTGGCTCCGCATTACCATATGCTCGGCACGGACAAGGTCGGGCAGGACGTGCTTTATCTTTCCCTGAAAAGCATTCGCACTGGGCTGGTGATTGGAACCCTGACCACGCTCATCATGCTGCCTTTCGCGGTGACGCTCGGAATCGCGGCGGGCTATCTGGGCGGGTGGGTCGACGATGCCATCCAGTATCTGTACACCGTGCTCAACTCGATTCCCTCGGTGCTGCTGATAGCCGCCTCGGTACTGATGATGCAGGTGATGATCGACACCCATCCCCAGTGGTTCGACACCGCCGCCCAACGGTCGGACGCACGGCTGCTCGCGCTATGCGCCATTCTCGGCATCACCAGTTGGACGGGATTATGTCGCCTGTTGCGCGGCGAAACCCTCAAACTGCGCGAACTCGATTACGTGCAGGCAGCGCGGGCCTTTGGCGCGTCGACTCCGCAAATTCTGCGCCGACACATCCTGCCTAACGTCATGCACATCGTGCTGATCACCGTCGCGCTGGATTTCTCCAGTCTGGTGCTGGCCGAAGCGGTACTTTCCTACGTGGGCATCGGCGTCGACTCCTCCACGGTCAGTTTCGGTTCCATGATCAACGCGGCGCGGGCGGAACTGGCGCGCGAGCCGGTGATCTGGTGGTCGCTCGCCGCCGCTTTCGGTTTCATGCTGACGCTGGTGCTGGCTGCCAACCTGCTTGCCGATGCAGTACGGGATGCGTTCGATCCCAGGCGGCAGATCCGGTAGCGCTATGCGTTGTACTTGGGGAGCGGGCTTTGGGATCGGCGAGAGTTGCGCTGCCGCGCTGTTGAAATCAGAATACGCCGTTCGATGTTTGGATCTGAAAAGTTAAGTGGTTTCACGCAAAAAAAACCTTCTCACCCGTTATCGCGGCAAAGAGCGCATCGTGCTTGTCATGCTTGCATGTTTGCTCGCTGCCATCGGTTTTTTCGCAGGTGTCGTGTGGATGGTGCTCGCTTTCATCCTGGGTTGGATGACGCGTGAAGCCTGGTTTTCCGATCATCTGTTCTACCGACCTGATGCAGATTACGTATACCGCTTCGATGAGCAGATCGAAGCCTTGCCAACCGATTTCTCCGAAGGCCGACTGAGCCTTGCTTCCAGCACGGCGCCCGATGCAGACGATACGCTCATTCTTGGCATCGTTATTTGTTCGACCTGGGCAGGACGTTTGTTCGATCCTACCGTGGTGATCGAGGCGGAAGGCGGAGTTAGCGATTGCCAGACTTTCGAGCGCGGCGTAAAGGGTGTGCGTTACCTGAATCTCACTGGCTTTGCAGATGCTTTGCGGGGCGAAGGAGTGCGGCTGCGCGGGCGTCATTGCCGCTTGCAGGGTGCTCCTCGGCTTTGGCGGGCCGCGCATCCCGATTACCGGCAAAAACGCCTACTCATTGTTGCTCCGCATGCTGATGACGCCGAAATCGCTGCGTTTGGTCTTTACAGTCAGGCGCAGGAAAGCTGGATCGTCACCCTGACGGCCGGTGAGGTCAAGCCAAAACACTACCAACGTATGGGGTTGGGCAGTGTTGAAGCGGCGCGGCTCAAGGGACGTTTGCGTACCTGGGACAGCATGACTGTGCCTTTGTGGGCGGGGGTTCCCATCGAGCGTACTATCCAGTTGGGCTATTTCTGCATGCAGTTGTCCGCCATGCGCCAGTCTCCGGCCGAAGCGATTGCTGCACGGGAAGCGACGCTTACCGACACTCGTTTTTTCCGCACGCTCAATCGCATGAAACTTGAAAGCGACCGCGATGGCATACCATCCTGGAACAACCTGGTTACCGATCTGCGAGAAGTTATCCTGCGGACAAAACCCGAACTGATCGTGTTGCCTCATCCGAGAATCGATCCGCATCCCGATCATGTGGCCGCCAGCGAGGCTGTGCGAGAGGCTTTGGTGGATCTGGCGTGGCAGCCGGAAGCGTTGCTCCATTACGCCAACCACCTGCGCGACACCGACCGCTGGCCGATGGGCGAAGCGCATAGCGGAGTCGCATTGCCCCCGCTTTTCGAGAATATCGGGACGCTCGTACCCTGGGTTTTGCCGCTCGACCGATCACGCCAGATCGACAAGGCCATGGCGCTTGGCATGATGCACGACCTCACCGTACCGCTTTCTTCCAAGGAACGCCGTCGCCGCGCGCTACAGGGCGTTCTGGCGAGGCGTCGTTATTCACCATACGGACCTGATGACTATTTCAGAAGAGCTGTAAGGCGGCACGAGCTTTTTTGGGTGGAAAGGGTGAAATGATCACGCAACCGAAACTGTCAATCATCATCTGCGTGCGCAATGAAGAACGCTACATTGCGGAGTGCATCGAAAGTATGCATCTGTCAGATTATCCGCAATGGGAAGCCATTGTTGTCAATGATGCGTCAACTGATACAACTTTAGATATTATAAATTTCTTTACACAAAAGCATGCCAATTTGCGTTGCTACAGTCTGACGCATAATATGGGATCGGGAAACGCCAGAAACTTAGCAATAATGCTGGCCAGGGGAGAGTATATCGCGTTTCTGGATGCGGACGATTACATTGATGCGGCCGTATTGGCTGAAAAAATGAGGGTGATTGATGTCGGAACGGATGTTCTTATCAGCGGTCATTCCCGTCTTTTTGATCATGGTACTTCCGCTATAGTGGTCAATGCCGGGGAGTTTTCTGGCCACGCTGCTGCTTGTCTGTACCTGAGACGTAAGTTTGGTTCTTGGGGATCATGTATGCACATATACAGGCGCGATCATTTGTTGCGAAACAATTGTCTTTTTGCTTCAGGAGTTTATTCTCAAGATGTTACCTTTTGTTTCAAAGCGCTATACACTGCAGGAAAAGTAATTGCTGATCCATCTCCGTTCTATATGTATCGCTGTAACAATAACAGCGTAACTAGGGGAGATGCCATTACTCCGTTACACCTTATGAGTATGGCTCGCTTGCATTTTGACCTGGTTCAGATCCTACAGACAAAACCGGAAAATGACCAACTACGCGCTGCATTTGCAAGGGCTTGGGATTTTTTGATTCAAGAAGATCTGCCAAGAATGGAAAAAGCATTGCAGCAAGGTATGCATGAAAAGTCGCCAGAATTTTTTGGAGAATTTATGCATTATGTAAAATGTTGTGATACTCCTTTTTCTCGCGCTGCACTATCAATTATACGAAGTCGCCCCTGTTTATACAGCAACGGTGTGGGTTTTCGGAACTCTCGTTTTGGGCGAATAACAAACCTATTGCGCCGCGCTGCACGCTGGATAAGCCGGACTTAGCCTATATAAAATCTCAAACCCCTGCTTGGTTGAGTCCTGCTTGATCATGCTGCCTGCGCAAATACCAGGAATACACAAAACCTCCAATCGCAGCATTGAGGAGGAGTCCTGAGTTATGAATGATATATGGGTTGAATATGTTGGCCGTTACCCAGAAAGGAAAGAATGTGCAAGAAAAAAAGAATACATCGGTAGGCATTTGCCCCTGACGCCAAGTTGCAAAGGCGCGCCATGCAACCAGGAAAGCGATTGCAACCATACACATGAATGCTGCGCCACCCGCATTGAGCAACGTTTGAAGGTACGAATTGTGTAAGTGGCTGTAGACGTTCTTGAATTCTTCATCAAAATATGGCGACTGCTTGATCAATTTCGATGCATCGCGTCCTCCCCATCCAAAAACTGGCCGCTCGGCAATCCACTCACCCGCGGCAGACCATTGTCCGATCCGCACACCGACGCTGCCGTGTGGCGATGTTTTCAGTTGCGCCATTTCTTTGATCGTAGCAGCATCAACCGCTTCTTCGGATAAGACCTGTGTGACACTGCCGCCCATGAAATAAAGCATCACTGATCCGGCAAGCAAAATGCCGACTCCTATTGTCATAGATCGAATGAGTGTGCCCCAACGCAAGGAGTAACGCCCGGTGAATAAGGCTACAGCACAAATCAAAGCAAAAATGACCGCTGCAAGAACCAGTCCCAACCAGACTGAGCGAGACTGTGTGGCGATGACACCAAATATCATCAGTAAGATAAAACTCACAAGCAGTGGCAGGGCTAGTACTCGCACTCTGAAAGATAACAAGGAGACCCGTGGCAGGAAAAACACGCCAGCCAGTAACGCAGTAGAAAATATTACACCAGCATGTAGCGCGTTTTTGAACCCGAAACCTAACCGCTCTCCTTGCCAGGCGGCCAACCAGACATCGCCAGGTATGGACGACAGGTGAATGAGTAGCCCCGCTCCGGCAGTGATCAGCAAAAGAAACGGAGAAACTTTAGGCGCTGCACTTATCCCATACGCTATGACGACAAAGAAACAGAATACCGGAAAAAATGCTCTTGCTTTAGAGCCACCGAATAGCTCTTCGGGAACTGAAAAGTGCTGCCATATATAACCGACCACTAGAATCAGGGCCAGTAGGGCACACAACCAGATTAATCTGTCCTTGTAATAGATACGCGGTGCTTTTTGTCCAGCGCCTAACAGGAAAAGTACAAGCATGACCCGAACTATCTTATCAATGACGATGTCACTCCCGCTTGATATGAACCAGACCATGGGGAAAGCAAGCGCCAGTGACGCAAATGCGACCCCAAGCCATTGACGCATGCTGTTCCTCAATGATTGTTCAGGATGCATGTTGTCAGGGGAAGCCATAAGCCTTAACCATTGCGCTGATTTGCACATCATTTTCGTACTTGTTACGATTCCAGAGACTTGCTTTCTGACTGCCCAACCAATTGACCAGCCCATGCCGGGTGCCTGAATGTAATTCAAACCGGCCATTGCGGCGTACCATCCAGTACAGCCAGACGTCGTCGGCTTGGGGACACAGTTGCATGAAAGCGGCCCGGTTCAACACCTCTGGACAAAAACAACCCGCCGGATAGAGCGCACCCAAGCCTCCGGTAGCAAAGTTATGCGGGTCTTCGGTCTGATCTTCGATGTTTTGGGGCCAGTCCTTATATGGACGTAATCCTTGTTCATTGAAAAGAATTTTATGCAAGCGATGGGCCACGACATTGCCTGGAAACCGATCCGCCGCTACGATCAATTCCTTCAGCCAGTCAGACCAGCAGTACAGGTCGTCGTCAACAGTAACAATATCGGCCTCGGGGTAGCTGGATAGCGTTGGGATGATCTTTTTGAACGACAAAAGGTCGTCACAGCAGCGAATCTCAAGACCATTCTGTTGCAGGTCTTCGACCACGGGTGGCAGCGCATGCCTGTCCGCTTCGGCAAGCCAAAGAATGACCCTGTCCGGGCGGACGCTCTGGGTCATCAAACTTCTGAGGGTCAGATGAAGGGTAGGGAAGCGTTTGGGGTACGACGTCAAAGACACAATCAACTCACGGTTGCGGCCGTGCCTGGGGGCCGGGCGACGAAAATGCCACCGGAACGTCAGCTTCAATCCACACCAGAGCGAGTTGGAGCGTCTCCTCAGTTTTCTGAACATCGGCGGAAACACCTCAACGGATATCCAAGTTTGATTTTCATGCGGGCGGGCAATTATGTTTTTCCAAGGATGGCATTGACGCGGCAACTTCGCGGGCAGCAATTATGCCTTTCTATCTTAAAAACACAAAGCGTCCAGGCAGGGACCGTGCGGTGACCAAGCTGCTCATCGATGCGGGATGTGTTCGATCCCCGGCAGTGGTTGCGCTACTGCACTGTTGAAATCAGAATACGCCATTCGATGTTGAATATGAGTCGATTTCGCGTATGAGCAAAAACTCCAAAGCTATCCTTCAGCTCTGTTATGGTTATTTCGGGCCGTATGCGGATTGTGCGCGGCAGTACGCCCGCCTGTTCCGGGATACGCCCTATAAAGTGGTCACAGTTCAGTTGAAGGATGCCCCGAATGAGAATGCTGCACGGAAAATGGCTTCGGACGAAGTAATATTCCTTGGGCATCAAAGCTCTGAAATCCGCAACTTCAGACTCAAAACCATCCGGGATGTTCGCCGTATCGTCGCTACGCATGATTTCGCTTTCTGCATCGCGCATCGTTATAAAGCCGTCTATAACGCCCTTTGGGGTACTGACTTGATGGTCGTTGGCGTACATCACGACCTTGACGAGTACCGGCGCTTCAACCGGCGGCTGATTGCAAATATGTTCAGAAAGCGCCTGCGTCTTCTGGGGGTCTCCAACGTTGTGCGCGATAACATACGCGCTGCGCTACCCGCATGGCCTTCTTCCCATATAGAAACCCTGTATAACCGTATCGACGTTCCAGCCGCGCAAGCCGATCTGTTGCCACGCGAAACAGCGCGAGCCATGCTGAACTTGCCGTCTCAAAGCTGGATCGTCGGCAATGTCGGGCGTCTACATCCAGACAAGGATCAGGCAACGTTGATTCGCGCCTTCGCGGCAGCATTGCCTGGTCTCCCGCCGAGAAGCCTGCTTGCCATCATGGGAGACGGGCAGTTGGAAGATACGCTCAGGGCGCTGGTCAATGAGCTGAACATTCAGGAGTCCGTCCGCTTCCTTGGGCGAGTTGCTGAAGGAAGGCGTTATTTCAAGGCGTTTGACGTATTCGTACTCTCTTCCAGTCGGGAAGCTTGCCCTATGGTGCTCCTGGAGGCATTGGCTGCGTGCTTGCCTGTTGTGTGTAGTGATTGCGGTGGGCGCGAGGTAGTAGATGGGATCGGCGACGTGTTTCCTCGCGGAGATGCCAATGCCCTGGCCCGGATAATGCTTCGTCTCGCTGAGTGGCGCGAAACGGAAGACTATGCGAAGCGGGCAGAGGTGCAACTGCGACAAAAGTTTTCCGATGAAGCAGCGGTGGAGGCGTTCTGGCGACTGCCTATGCTGGCACAATACAAACCATGTTGAACTGCATCAGAGTTTTTCCGAGAACGAGGTATCAGATTTTTGTGGTTGATAAATTTGCGATGCCTCGCTTCGAATGGCACACTCCCCGGATTGCGCTTCGCTTATCCGGGCTACGTTAAATGGCTTCGCGTAAAAAAAACCTTCTCAACCGTTATCGTGGCAAAAAGCGCATCGTGCTCGTCATGCTTGTGTGCCTGCTTGTCGCGATTGGTTTTTTTGCAGGTGCCGGATGGATGGCGCTTGCCCTCACTCTGAGTTGGATGGCACATGAAGCCTGGTTTTCCGACCGCGTGTTCTACCGACCCGATGCAGACTACGTGTACCGTTTCGATGAGCAGCTTGAAGCCTTGCCGGTCGATTTCTCCGAAGGTCACTTGAGGCTTGCTCCCGGTACGACGCTCAATGTGGACGACACGCTTATCCTTGCCGTTACCATTTGTTCGACTTGGGCAGGGCGCTTGTTTGATCCTGCCGTGATGATCGAGGCGGAGGGCGGGGTCAGCGATTGTCAGACTTTCGAGCGCGGCGTAAAGGGTGTGCGTTACCTGAATCTAACTGGTTTTGCAGAGGCTTTGCGGGGCGAAGGTGTGTGCCTGCGAAGCCTCCGTTGCCGTTTGCAGGATACTCCCCGGCTTTGGCGGGCCGAGCATCCCGATTACCGGCAAAAGCGCCTGCTTGTCGTTGCACCCCATGCCGATGATGCCGAACTTGCCGCGTTTGGTCTTTACAGCCAGGCGCAGGAAAGCTGGATCGTTACCCTGACGGCGGGCGAGGTTGAGGCGCAACACTACCGGCGTATGGGGTTGGACAATGTCGAAGCGGCGCGGCTCAAGGGACGTTTGCGTACCTGGGATAGTATGGCTGCGCCTTTGTGGGCGGGGGTTCCTATCGAGCGTACCGTCCAGTTGGGCTATTTCTGCATGCAGTTATCCACCATGCGTCAGTCCCCCATTGAGGCGGTTGCGTCGCGGCAAGCGGCGCTGTCCGACACCCGTTTTTTCCGCACATTCAATCGCATAAAGCTCGAAAGCGACCGTGATGGCATACCGTCCTGGAACAACCTGGTTGCCGATCTGCGAGAAATCATCCTGTTGGCAAAGCCTGAACTGATTGTGTTGCCCCATTCACAAATCGATCCGCATTCCGATCATGTGGCGGCCAACGAAGCCGTACGAGAAGCTTTGGTGGATCTGGCGTGGCAGCCGGAAGCATTGCTCCATTACGCCAATCACCTGCGTGACACCAATCGTTGGCCGATGGGCGAAGCACATAGTGGAGTCGCATTGCCGCCGCTTTTCAAGAGTGTCGGGGCGCTCGTGCCCTGGGTTTTGCCGCTCGACCGATCGCGCCAGATCGACAAAGCCATGGCGCTTGGCATGATGCACGACCTCACCATACCGCTTTCTTCCAAGGAACGCCGTCGCCGCGCGCTACAGGGCGTTCTCGCGGGACGGCGATATTCGCCATACGGACCTGATGACTACTTCAGAAGAGCCGTGAGGCGGCATGAACTTTTTTGGGTGGAAAAAAGTGATGACCACCGGCTCTCCGGGGCGTGCGCGGGGGACATTTCATGCTGAACCGCATTCGCGCCTACCGCGAGCGGGGATGGGCGGAAATTTCGGCATCCGACTATGAAGAAGTCTGGCAGCGTTACGGTGGCAGCGTCAGCACCCATCCCGCCTTTGTCGAACGGCTCTCGACGTTCGCAAAAATGCCGGTGCGTTACCTTGGTTGGCAGCAGGATGGGGCGCTTGTTGCGGCCATTCCCGTCTGGGGCCGGTATCTGGCCTTGTCCAAGCTGGCGCTGAAAGCGGCAGGCAAGAAAAGAATATTTGATATAGGTAACGCGGAAGTGATTCTGCCTGTTGCGCCTGAAGGGAAAAATATTCCTCTGCGCCATGTCACGCGTTTCCTTTCAGCACATCATGAAACCCATTTTCAGGGATTGAAAAACCAAAGAGAGAAATTGTCCTTTCTTAAACCGCTGGAAGCGTTTTCAGCAAAATTCAGAAAAAATGAGCGCCGGAATTTGCGGCAGTTTGAAGAAATAGGAGGCGTTGTCCGTCCGGTAAGCGAATTTTCGCCAAATGATCTGGCAAGCATTTATCTTGATCTTTTTCAACGCCGCTGGGGGTTTGCGGCTCCAGAAGCAAAAGGTGCGGCGGAAGTTTTTACACTGCTGCGCGACTGGATGATGGGTTCTGTCATCTATCTGAATGATTTACCGGTGGCCGTGCAGGTGGTGTATCGCGTGGAATCGCCCCAGTGGATGAGCGTGGAATACGTCAACAGTGCTGTCGATCCGCAAGCTTTCAGTTTCAGCATGGGGAACGTGCTCACTTATCTGAACACGGGTGCTGCGCGGGAAGAAGCAAGAGCGGCAGGCAAGACACTGCGCTATTCTTTTGGTATCATGGAGGCCTACAAAAATCATTGGTGTTTGCCTGAACCTGTGTTCAGGATTTGAGGATCGAGTATGACCACGCGCAAGCAAACTCTTCTCAAGCGCCATTGTTGTAGAAATTGTGTAGCGCTTGTCGTTTTTGCATGCGCACCTAGCGGAATCGTATGAGAGGAAAATGATGATGAAAATTCTTTTACTTGTTCATAAGGAAAGGCGAACAATACTTGATCGTCTTTACGAAAACATTACGGCTCGCACTGATTGTGATATACGTCGACTTTCCAAGGCTGAACAAGAGAATTTAAAACATTATTTTCGTGATAATGTTGATGTTGATCGCTATGAACGCATTGTATTGTTTGATCTGCGTTTTAAAAGGTTGATGCGTCAAGTGTTGTTTATTCGTAGCATCCCAAATCTCGTCACCGTTGAATTCGATGTTTGGCAAAATTATTATCCAACGGAATTACAGAACAAATTCAGCGCCTATTTTCGCCGATTACCTGCAGTACGGGTGCTTTCATCAGGTTTTCAAGTAACAAAAAAGTTATTGGTAGAGGGTGTTGATGCTATATTCATTCCAAAAGGCTGCTATCAGGATTCATTACGTAACCACGGTGGCGTGCGTGATATTGAGCTTGCCTTCATAGGCACGACGAAAGCAGACGGTTACCAAGGCCGGCGCGCCATACTTGAAGCAATCAAGGCGTATGAACCAGCGATGAAGGTACTGGTGACTGAGTCGGGTAGTGATTATTGCGTGATGTTGAATCGCATTCGCTTTTTTATCAGCCCTGATATGGGGATGGGTGAGTATATGATAAAAAATTTCGAAGCAATGGCCTGCGGTTGTGTGCTGTGCGCATGCGATCAGGGTGAGGCGGAGAATGAGGCGCTTGGTTTTGTTGATATGGAAAATCTTGTGCTTTTCCGGAATGTCGACGAATTAAGAGAAAAATTGCAATGCCTGCGTGCAGATCCGGCGCGGGCGGATCGCATTGCCGCTGCCGGGCAGGCGTTGGTTGAACGTGAATATTTTTATGAACGCATTGCCGAGCGCATTGTGGAGGCGCTTCGTCCTCCGCTCAGGCCCAATCCTGTGCCGGGGAGGCTGGAACGGTTACGACTCGCTTTGCGGTTGTGATGTGTAGTTTCGGCGATAACGCTAGGATTCGCAAACTCATCCGCCTACGATCTGTACATGATTAAACCAAAATCGCTCTAAGGATTGTTCAAAATGTTTGAACTTGTAAGCAATGATGAGAATTATTTCATGCATGAAGGCAGTGTGAATATACCGCTGAAGCGGTTTTCTGACTATAAAAATCACTATTCTGGAAGCGTTTTTCTGATGGCTTCCGGAGGGTCTGCTGCCGAATTTCCGGTTTCGCGCTATGCTGATTTTCCTTTTATCGCAATGAATGGATCTGTTTTGCGATTTGTGGACGAAAAAATTCAGCCATTTTTTTATATATGTAGTGATCCTGATTTTCCGCGCAGAAGCGCGGATGTTGCTAAGCTAGCCTGTGAGCGTGCACAACATATTGCGATGGATTTGGCGAGCTTTAGTAATATTCATGCGTATGATAAAACTATTCTGCCAGGAAAATCGCTTTATCTACTGGAACGCGTTAATGGGTATTACAATAAAAAAAATATGTCTAACAGGCGTTTCGCTTGGCTGAATCGTAAAGATCCTGATTTGTTAAGTGGATTTTCCTTGTTTTTCCAAAAACCTAATCGTATTGGGTTTAGTAAAGATATGGGGCGAGGTTCTTTTTGTGGGCGCACCGTTGTTTACGTCGCACTGCAATTGGTTTATACATTAGGTTTCCAAAATATATTTATAGTTGGTATGGATTTAAATAAAAATACTGGCCGTTTCTATGATAAATCAGGTGATGGTTTACCGACAGCTATTGATATTGATTATTATGATTATATTTTGCCGAGTTTCCAGTTTCTCTCAAAAAAAGTATTGAAAGTGCAGGAGAATTTCAGAGTTTTCAACCTTTCACTGAATAGTCGCCTGCCGGATTCAGTCATTCCGAAAATCACTCTTGACCAGTTGGATCAGTTGCTTTCTGAAAACTGATTTGACGCAGAATCCCGCCAGATTGACAGGTATTGCGCTGCCACTGACGGGTACTGTGCCTTGTCGCAGAGTCAATCAGCCCTTCGATCCAGACAACCATCGCTGCTCCCATGCCGCAAGTTCCGGAAGAATGTCTGCCTGCCTGATTTCAGCCTGTAGCGCGCGATAGAGTTCGACCAGTGCAGGGGTTGGCGAGCAGGGCAATACGGGAACGAGGCGCACGCGCAGTTTTCCCGCTGCCCGTTTGTCTCTGGCGGGAATGCCTGCGCCGGGAACGATCTGCTCGCGCGAGGTTGCCGATCCGGGTTCGATAGCCAGTTCATGCAGGCCGGTGGGCGAGGGCACGCTGATATTTCCGCCGCCCAGCAGGATGAAGACGCTGACTGGGCGATCCAGCATGATGTCGTTGCCGTCGAGGGTGTAGAGCGGATGGGGGCGCAACTGGATGCGCAGGCGCAAGTCTCCGGAACGCCCCTTGCCTGAGGCGGGCGCGTAACCTTCGCCCTTGAGGCGCAACTCGTCGCCCGGCAGCATGCCGGGGGGGACGGTCACGGCCAGAATGCGCTGGCTGATCTGGCGTCCGCTTCCATGGCACTGAAGGCAGCGGGTACGCCTGGAGTAACCACGCCCATCGCAATCTTTGCAGCGCACCAGGTTTTTGATGTGCCGTACCCGGCCACTACCCTGACAATGCGTACAAAGCTGGCTGTGTTCATGTTCCTGATGTCCATGGCCCGCACATTTCGTGCATTCCACGGCCGACTCGAGAACGACATCGGTTTTGCCGCCGAGGCAAAGCTGTTCGATATCAAGCTCGATATCCTGGTTGCGATCCGCGCCGTGAGAGTGAGAATCAGTCTTGCTTGTTGAGTGGGCGCTTTTATCGTCGGCGTGAGCCGGTTCAAACGGTTCCAGCAGGAGATCGCAGGCGGCGCTGAGGCGGGCAAACATTTCATGGGCTTCGGGCGCGGGATTGCGGTCCGGATGCCAGCGCATCGCCAGGTGGCGAAAAGCCTTTTTGATGGCGTGAGGGGTGGCGTCGCGCTCAACTCCGAGCAGCTTTCGTGCTTCGGTTGTTTTCACGTCAGCCCCCATCCATGCGACAATCCGCTCCCTGCCCGGGTGGTGGAATTGGTATACACAGCAGACTTAAAATCTGCCGCCGTCAGGCTTACGGGTTCGAGTCCCGTCCTGGGCACCAAACAAGCATCAAAGGAAGTCCGAAGAAGTCCAGAACTCATGGAAAACATAAGGGTTCTGGCTTTTTTTATATTCATGGCAGTTCAAAAAGTCCATCGCAATTGGGGAGGGCATGTGGAGACATTTCAGAAGATGTCCCTATAGCCTGTCCGATACTACCATCCGAAGCGAGGTAGCGTTGCCGAAATATTCGAGATGCTTACTTGCCCGTCCGTACCCGCGTCGGCGGAAATGTCGCGGTGAAGCACGCGCCCTTTGAGGGCGCGCTGTCGATGGCGAGCGTGGCATCGTGTCGTTGCAGCACATGCTTGACGATGGAAAGCCCCAGGCCGGTTCCGCCGCTGGCGCGGGAGCGGTCGGAGTCGACGCGGTAAAAGCGTTCGGTCAGGCGCGGGATATGCTCGGGGGCGATGCCGGGGCCGCTGTCTCGCACGGAAAAACATGCGCCTCCGTTGGTCTGCGTCCGCCAGGCGACGACGATTTTGCCGCCGGGCGGGGTGTAGCGGATGGCGTTGTTGATGAGGTTGAAGAAGGCGCTTTGCAGTTCGGATGCGGAACCGGCGATTTCATCGGTAGTGCCCATGCCTTCAAAAACGAGTTCATGCCCAGGGGCGTCCTGTCCGGCCAGATGCGCGGAAAGGGCGCGGGCGTCGGCGTCGAGTCGCTCGAGCAGGGCGCGGAGGGGCGTCCATTCATTCGTTTCGGGCGGGGCGCTGCCTTCCAGGCGGGACAGGGTGAGGAGATCATCCACCAGGTTTTTCATTCTTTCCGCTTGCTGTGCCATGCGGTGAAGCATGGCGGCCCGCTCGTCATCATTAAGCGGCAGGGTTTGCAGGGTTTCGACGAAACCTGCCAGTACGGTGAGCGGGGTGCGGATTTCGTGGGAGACGTTGGCGACGAAATCGCGTCGCATGGCCTCGGCCTGTTCGATGGCGGTGATGTCCCGCGAGAGCATGAGCAGCCGCCCTTGCCCGTAGGGGAAAAGCCGTACTTCGAGGCGCAGGGGGTGGAGGGCGGTACTTCGGGGACTTTCCAGCGTGATGGCATTGAGGAAGTCGTGCGCGGCAAGGCTTTTGATCAGCGCGGGCATGCGCAGCAGGTGCGTGATCCGCTGTGAAAGGTCGCGCTGACTGTCCAGTCCGAAGTGTGCGCAGGCCGTGCGGTTGCACCATTCGATGCAGCGCTGCTCATCTAGGATGATGATTCCGTTGGGCGAGGCTTGCAGCGCGGATTGGATGTTGTGCAGGCGGTTTTCGAGCTCTTCGGTCTCGAGGCGCTGTTTGCGCAGCAGCCGTTGGATGCGCTCGGAGGCTTCCCGGCGCGGGCCGTCGAGCCTGGGCGGCGGCGTGTTCGGTTCGTCCCGTATGCGGTGCAGCCAACTGGCGAATCTCTGTGCGCACCAGCTATCCCAGGCCAGCCAGATCAACGCGCCCACGGCGACGCCCAATGCCGCGCCTGCGGAGCCTAAGTCGGCCAGCGTGGCAAGCGCCGAACCGCCTGTCATGAGGAGCAGCAAGGACAGTATCCGGGAGGGAGACATGAGAATTCAGGCGTCCTGTTTCGAGTTGAGGCGATAGCCGGCGCCGCGCACGGTCTCGATCATCGCGCCGGCTTCCTGTAGGCCGGCGCGCAGACGCTTGATGTGGACGTCGACGGTGCGCTCTTCGATGAAAACATGATCGCCCCATACCTTGTCGAGCAGAGCGGTGCGGGAGTGGATGCGATCCGGGTGTTTCAGCAGGTAGTGCAGCAGACGGAATTCGGTCGGCCCGAGCGAGAGCTCCTGCCCCTGAAAACAGACGCGCAGGGTGGCGGCATCGAGCGAGAGTCCCCTCACAGTCACGGCGTCGGCGAGTTGCTCAGGCGCACGGCGGCGCAGCAGGGCGCGGATGCGGGCCATGAGTTCGGCGGGAGAGAAGGGTTTGGTGATGTAGTCGTCCCCGCCGCTGTCCAGTCCGGCGATTTTATCGGCTTCTTCCCCGCGAGCCGTGAGAAGGATGATGGGGATGTTCTTCGTGCGTGGCGCGGCGCGCCATTTGCGCGCGAGATCGAGGCCGCTCTGGCCGCCGGGCAGCATCCAGTCGAGCAGGACGAGATCCGGCAGTACGGCATCCAGTTCCCGTTGAGCGTCGATTCCGTTTCCTGCTGCGACCGCCTCAAAACCTTCGTGCCGCAGGTGGATGAGAATGAGTTCGGCAATGTCCTGCTGATCTTCGACGACCAGCACGCGCGGTTTCGGGGCGGAGACGGCGTTCATGGGGGCGGCGCTTACTGGACGATGGCTTCGATTCCCTTGAGTTTGCTGTGGCGCACGTCCGTACCGTGGACGATGTAGATGATGAATTCGGAGATATTTTTGGCGTGATCCCCGATGCGCTCGATGGCCTTGGCGATGAACAACAAATCCAGGCTGCTGCTGATGGTGCGCGGGTCTTCCATCATGTAGGTGACGAGTTTGCGAACGAAACCCTTGAATTCGCGGTCGATCTGGTCGTCTTCCCTGTAGATGGCAATGGCGGCGGCCACATCCAGCCGGGCGAAGGCATCCAGCGCGCGGTGGATGAGACTGGCGGCCAGATCGGAAGCAATGCGCAGGTCGCCAATCGGCATCTGGCGGGCTTGCCCGCTTTCTACGATGGACTTTACGCGCTTGCCTATCTTGTGCGCTTCGTCGCCGACACGTTCCAGGTTGGTGGTGATCTTGGAGATAGCCAGCAGCAGACGCAGGTCGCGGGCGGCGGGTTGGCGGCGCGCAACGACAGTGGTCAGCGCCCGGTCGATGTCGACTTCCATTTGATCGACCCGGGCTTCCGTAGCGATCACTTCGTCGATTTCGGACGCGGAAAAATTGGTCAGCGAATCGATGGCGCGCTTGATTTGCGCCTCCACCAACCCGCCCATTTCCATGAGTTTGGAAGAGACGCTGTTCAGGTCGCTGTCGAACTGGGAGGAGAGGTGTTTTTCGGTCATGTCGGTTTTTTCCGGAATTGGGGGGATTGGAGCAATTTCGATTTAGTTGTGTACTTTCTCGCGTTGTTGCCCCCACCCTAACCCTCCCCCGCAAGCGGGGGAGGGGATCAGTCTTTTCTTTCCGCAAGCGGGGAGAGGATCAGACTCCTTCCCCCGCTTGCGGGGGAAGGTTGGGATGGGGGCAGGCGGCACAAGAATATATGCATTTGAATCAAAACCACTCTAACCAAAGCGCCCGGTAATGTAATCCTCGGTCTCCCGTCGGGCAGGTTTCAGGAACATCTGTTCGGTTTCGCCGAATTCCACGAGTTCGCCGAGATACATGTAGGCGGTATAGTCGCTCACCCGCGCTGCTTGCTGCATGTTGTGCGTAACGATAATCACCGTGTAGTCCTTCTTCAACTCCGCGATCAGTTCTTCGATGCGCCCGGTGGAAATCGGGTCCAGCGCGGAGCAGGGTTCGTCGAGCAGTAAAAGCTCCGGCTTGACCGCAATGCCGCGCGCGATGCACAGCCGTTGTTGCTGGCCGCCCGAAAGGCTGGCGCCGTTCTGGGCGAGCTTGTCTTTCACCTCGTCCCAGA
>Ga0209737_10000840_pt1 | contig 23517 bp, 19 predicted proteins | sample TergutCu122P3_FD_187284 | JGI IMG/M metagenome (GOLD analysis project Ga0209737, IMG submission 187284) | Cubitermes ugandensis P3 segment gut microbial communities from Kakamega Forest, Kenya - Cu122 P3 (SPAdes) (version 2) | ecosystem: Host-associated > Arthropoda: Insects > Digestive system... | reverse complement strand
TGGTATAATAGATAGGTAAGTAAAAAAGCACCCCCACAAAGCATAGCTTGTCTGGACAACAAACTACGCTTCGTAATCAAACAGATGCTAGAACATCTGAATGACTTAGTGAGAATGCTATTTATGAGCATGACTTTAGTTACAGAAGTTGTGCCAATAATAGATTTTTTGTCAAGCCTTTCAGATGCAGATGGATATTTGTACGCAGAAATGCGGACAAGTGCTGCTTTGAGGGGCTTGATATTTTTTACATTAATTAGTACCTTGAAAACTGAATAGGATTTACTTAAAACACGTTAAATCTCATACCCTCGGTTAAGACCTCGGTAGCCACAGAAGAGCAAATACTCTATGGCAGAAGTTCATAGTTTAAATGCAGTACGCCACGACTTTGCAGAAGTTAACTTCTCCACTCTCAAAAGCAGAAGTAACAGAAGCAAACGAGCGAAAAATACATCTTCAACCTTTGCACACGAGCATTAGCAACAAAGTAGGCGATGAAAGTGAGATGGTAAACGCACTGTCGTGAGACAGAGCAACGGTAAGGTGCAGAACACCCTACGGCTGAGCTAACAGCCATTTTAAGTAACCAAATAAAGTTTCCGATTGCTGAGTTGTGTACTTACTCAGACATTTTCTCTTTAATGAAAATCAATCGGATGCAAATAAAAACACCCATGAAGTTAATCAAATTCTCGAAAAAGAGAAATGGTGCCTCCGGTCGGAATCGAACCAACGACACGTGGATTTTCAGTCCACTGCTCTACCGACTGAGCTACAGAGGCATTAATCACGGTTCGTTTATCTCAACACTTGAACCGTCTACTAAAATATTATACCACAAAATGCAGGTCTTGTCAATAAAAAAATTTATTTTTTTGCAAAATTGGAGAATTTGACATTTCGCTCCTCTGACATTGACTACTCTTTGTTGCAATCGCCGAGTTGGCAATGAAATTTCAATACACTTGACATGATGCGAAAAATGTAGTATAATAGTATAAGAGTTAGAAATCAACCTTTCTTCCATATTAATGCAAGTGCATATTAATTTATTGAGAAGCAGAGAAATTTCGTGAAATTAAAGGAGCTATTTGAAAATGTATAATGATTTAATGGATTCTATCAGTTTTGTTACGCAGTATGATTCTGAGGTCGGCGAGGCAATGAATCTCGAACTCCAGCGTCAGAGAAGAAACCTTGAGCTTATTGCAAGTGAAAATATAGTTACACCTGCCGTTATGGCAGCTATGGGAAGCGTCCTTACGAACAAGTACGCTGAGGGCTACCCTGGGAAGCGTTACTACGGCGGATGCGAGTGCGTCGACATAGCGGAGAACATTGCTATTGAACGTGCAAAAAAACTGTTCGGATGTAATTTTGCCAATGTTCAGGCTCATTCCGGTGCCCAAGCTAATACAGCGGCTTATTTTGCACTCATAAATCCCGGCGACACCGTTTTGGGTATGAGCCTTGCACACGGCGGACACCTGACGCACGGTATGAAGATTAACATCTCAGGCAAATACTACAACTTCGTTCCTTATGAACTCGGTGAAGACGAAAGAATTGACTATGACGCACTTGAAAAACTTGCACATGAACATCAGCCTAAGCTTATCGTTGCGGGTGCGAGTGCTTACCCGCGTGCAATCGACTTCGAAAGGATTTCTGCAATCGCTAAGTCTGTAGGTGCTCTTTTCATGGTCGATATGGCCCATATTGCAGGACTCGTTGCGGCAGGGTTACATCAGTCGCCGATTCCGTATGCTGATGTTGTCACTTCAACAACACATAAAACGCTCCGCGGCCCTCGCGGCGGTCTCATTTTGACAAATAACGAGGAGCTTGCACTTAAATTCAACAAAGCCGTTTTCCCAGGCATTCAGGGCGGACCGCTTATGCACGTTATTGCAGCTAAGGCTGTATGTTTCGGCGAAGCACTCAAACCCGAGTTTAAGGTTTATCAGCAGAACGTTATCAACAACGCACGTGCACTTGCCGAAGGTCTTGTTAAACGCGGATTTAATCTCGTTTCAGGCGGTACGGACAATCATCTTATGCTTGTTGACCTCCAGCCGTTCAATATTACAGGTAAGGCTCTTGAGCATCAGCTTGACGAGGTTTACATTACCGTAAACAAGAATGCTATCCCTAACGACCCGCAGAGCCCGTTTGTTACAAGCGGTATCCGTGTGGGCACTCCCGCCGTCACAAGCCGTGGATTGGGCGTTGAGGAAATGGACAGAATTGCCGAGTATATCTACCTCGCAGCAAAAGATTTCGAGAACAGTGCGGACGCTATCCGTGCAGGCGTTACAGAAATTTGCGGACGTTTTCCGCTTTATCAGTAAGAATAATAATTGTTGGGGCGGAACTTGTTTCCGCCCGTTCGCTTATAAATATACAATTATTATCCCGCAAATTGTTTGTATTTTTATCAGAGAACAGTATTATTACTCCGTAACAAAACGCTTGCATTTTGGCAGAGTAATACTGTGCGTCTTTTTCGGTTGTCTGCCGCAGTCAGACGAGAAAAAGGCACATTTGAGCAAGTAAACTCCCGAACGGCTTTGCCGTGAGGCGCAAGAGTTTACTTGCGGATTAATATGCGTAAAAACGTGCAATAAAATCTAAAACCGCCTATTATGGCGGTTTTAATTGTTTTGGTGGAGGCGAGGAGAATTGAACTCCTGTCCGAAAACCCATCCATATAACTTTCTACGAGTGTAGTTTATCGTTTAAATTCCCTCTAGCCGCCGTTGATAAACAAACTGAGGCAGAGGTAGCCCGAAATTCATCGCAGCGGTTACGGGCATAGCCGTGCGACGTTCACTGCCAGTCGACGCCCTAATACCGGTCGCAGTAGTCCGGTAATGGACGGATGCGGATTAAACCGCAACCTCTAAGCAAAAGCTCTTAAGGTTACTGCTTACGCAGCAAGTGCAAGAGTATTTCTGCTTACAGAAATATTTTTTCTAGCGTTTATATTTAAACGTGGTGCCGTTTTAAGAGTTGCCCAACTCTACTCGCTTATCATACTTCAAAATCCCCGTCGAAACCTTTACGCCCCCATTTTTTTGTTATCATCTTCGCGAAATAAAGTATCCCGTCACTTCCCACGAAGAGCCGTATTTTTCAAGATAGACAGTAATCCAGAAATTCCGTCTTGAGCCTTTTACCTTTATTCTGTATTTTGCGGTGCTTTTTGTACCTGTTGTTCCCGTTGACGCAGTGAGCCTGCCGCTGAAGAAATAGCCGTACCCCTCAATTTCGCCTGCAATTCCTCTAATCTCCGCATTAGTTTCAATATAACTTATAGCCGTTTTATATGACGGATGATTTCTTATATAAGAGAAAACGCCAACAAAAAGCGCGCAAAACAGCGAAAAACCGATTGTAAAAACAATGACGGCCATCTTTTTAGATTTTTTCTTATCCACTGTTAGTACTCCCTTGACTTCATGTTTCTCTCGATTTCACGGTTTGCGTCGCGTTTTGCGGCGGTATCACGCTTGTCATGGAGTTTTTTTCCTTTACAAAGTCCGACCGATACTTTAACTTTTGAATCCCTGAAATAAAGCCCTAGAGGTATCAGCGAAAGTCCGTCCTGTTTAACCGTTCCGAAAAGCTTCATTATTTCACGTTTATGCATGAGAAGTTTACGCACCCTCAACGGGTCTGTGTTGAAAATATTTCCCTTTTCATAGGGCGAAATATGCATACCCTTAATGAAAATCTCACCGTTGTCGATACCGCACCAACTGTCTTTGAGGTTGACGCCGCCGTTGCGGATTGACTTCACTTCCGTGCCTTTCAGCTCAATACCCGCCTCATAGCTCTCGAGAACGAAATAATCGTGACGTGCTTTTCTGTTATCGGCGATACTTTTCGTTCCTTTACTGCGCATTTGTATTACTCCTTTATCCGTTGAAGACAAATTTCTATTCCCAGCGTCCTTTCCTGACCCTCGTCCATTATACAGCATATTCGCCGGCTTGTCAATACTCTACAACGCAGAGCATAAATAATTCAACGCCATATTGTACATTTGATTTGGTTTAAGCTTGTTAGTGATAAGCATTTCCGCAAAATCCACGGCGTCTTCTATGTTGCGTGAAAAGTCGGCAATTGTCTGTTTATCGCCGTTCATCATATCTTCCGTTTCAATGCCGTATGTAGTTACAGGGTACGAGAAGTCGCAGAGCGTTCCGGTCGTAACCCGATAAGCAATTCTGTTGTCGCCAAGAATTTCCAAATAAGTCGAAATATCGGTAACATTTTGTTTTGCCTTTTTCATTAAACCAAACATTGTTCCACACCTCTTTAATCGGCGGACGGGAGTTGAGCCGCCCGCCTTTAATAATTAACAGTTCACATCATTAATTATAACATATTTCAAGGCATAATGGAATAGGATGTTTAGACAGAATTTGGAACAATTATGTTCTTTTTGTCGAATGGCAACTATCCAGTTGTCTTGATGCTTTTTGTTGTTTTGCACAAAAAATCGGGAAGGGGTTCGGGGACGGAGTCCCCGAAAAGCGGAGCTTCGCCCCGCCCCCTGTTTTTCGTTTCCGATTGCGGTGCTAAGAACTATTTTTTGGAATTTAACCGTTAAGGAGTATATATACTGAACAGTTACGTCGAATGACGCAAATTTGCAAATCCGTATCCGATAAGCATTGCGAATCCGACGGTCATGATGATTAATTCAGTGACAATAGCAAAATTTACCACACCGTACATATACGTCGTAAACGCCGTATAAACCTGCGGCTGTGAGATTACGAAAGAATCAAAGTAATTTGTCGCATTGAGATAAATGCACGGTATAAGCACGATTACAGCCGAAATCATCAGCGAAATTCCGCACCAGTAGAGCGTGTTCAGCTTGCTTCCCCGGTTCAGCTTAAGGAGAACGAATGCAAGTATGCCGCTTAATATGAAAAGGGCGACTGTACAGAATGTAATGTCAATCTTTTTAAGACCTTTTTCAAGCTGCCCCATGACGCCGTGACTGCGGAGGACGTTAAACCTGAAAACATCGGTCTGCTTTATGATTTCCCTGTGCGCATCGTCGGTTATTTTCGCCAGAGCTATGTCAAAAGCCTCGCCTTTTTCAACATCAAGACTGTTTGCGTAGTCGGCTATGTCTTGGTCTAAACGGTCAAACCATATAAAGCAATCATCTTTAGTTTTAATTTGAAATGTTTGATTGCTGCTCAGCGAACGGAAATTATGCTTTGCCGTATAGTAAATAGCTTCGCTGACCCATGTTTTTGTCACTGACTTCATATAAACATCGGCTGGAATGCCCGTCACAGAATACCGGTGTTCAAAATATTCCTGCAATTGGGCATGAACTTTTGAGGAGAAATCGTTTTCTCTTATTATTTTATCGGCAGGAGAATAATCTATGGAGTGCCTAACTGTAAAAAGCGTTGATATGCCTATAAATATGAACACAAGAAAAAATGAAATCACCGCACAGGGTATGAATTTTTTAAGCTTCATTTAGTTGCCCTCCGTATAAAACTGACGTTCGACAGGTTCGCAGATTACGCCTATTCTTTCCGACGAACTCATCAGATTCATCTTACAGGTATAGAGCGTAAGCCGTGTGTCTTCGGTAGGGATGATATACTTTTTATTCGTGTTCCTGAACACAACAGTTTCTTTTACACGGTAGGTAAATTTTCCGTAATTCGTATAAATAGTAATCTCGTCTCCGACTTCCAGCCTGTTAAGGTCTGCGAAGTAAGTGTCCGCATGTGCGCTTATAACGGAATTTCCGTCACGTCCCGGCAGAACGGAGTTAGTCGCCTGACATGCGCCGATTTTGAAAAGTTCGTTCTTGCTCCCCCAATAAACGGGAATGCTCAATGCCAACCTGTCGCTTTGCAAAAGTGCAAACTTTTCTCCGAAACTCGGGTATATCGGTTCGCCTGTTTCCGAAACAGTTCCCGAATAGTCAGTGATTATCGTGTTATCCTTGATTTCAAGACCGCTGTCGTTAGGGTCAAGCTTTCTGCCGTCCGTAAATACAATATTAAGAAATACGGAAGCCCTGTTATACGGTTTAATCGCTGCAAGAACGATAACCGCCGAAGCAATAAGCAGCAGCAACAGCGGCGTTATCAGTTTTATTATTGTGTTCCTACTCATTTTCTTTTCCCTTCAGCGAATTTGCAATTACGGCAATTCCTGCGCTTGCCGTAACAATTATACCTCCCGCAACAGCAAACAGCAGACGGCAGTCGTGACCCGTATCTTCAACTGTTATGCCCAATGCCGAGGCGTCAATCAGTTTTCCCGTCTTTTTGTCGCGGACAGAGAATTCTACGACCCCTTTGTCGATGTCATTAATATCTACCTGAAATCCCAGCTTATCGCTTGCGTCAAGAAAACTTTTTAAAACCTCCGCCATATCGGCGGGGGGTGCCTGTTTAAGGATGCTGTTGCGTTCCTCGTTCGTGAGACTGTTCATAAATTCCTGTGCAACATCGGGCGGCAGGGTCTTAACGAACGCCATCTTTTCTTCGAGCGTCATGGCTATAAAATCAGCCGGTTCAATCGGACGGCTTGAGGCGGACGTTGTTGTAACAGTGTTTTTGTCGGGGGCGGCTGCCGTTGTCCCCGAGGGAGAAGTCGCCGTCACATCTACGCCGAACATATCGCTCAGCAAAGCGTTCAAATCGTCCTCATAATACTGCAGGGCGATAATCGCTCCGTCAAAATCTTCGGCGGTATATTCATCGGGGTTTGAATAATACCTGTTATATGCAGATTGAATGATACTCTCGGATACTCCTTTGGCCCGTGCGGCCGCAGCGACGTCGTCAACGGTCGCCGCACCTGCCTTTATTCCTCCGAATATGCCCAAAAAGGCAATTGAAGCGATAGCGGTTAGAGTTTTTATTTTCATTTGATTTCGACCTCCTTTGTCTATTGGGGGGCGCTATACGGACGGTTTTTGAGAACGGATAATCTTCTTTTATTATACCATAAAACAAAACGTTATGTCAACCCTCAAAAATTGTGAAATTACGGTGATTTAACCGTTAAGGAATATATTAACGTGAATGCGAAATCATGTTCAAAGAAAAATTGTAACTATTCAGTTGTTTTAATGATTTTCGTTGTTTTGCACAAAAATCGGGAAGGGGGTTCGGGGACAGAGACCCCGAAAAGCGGGGCTACTGCCCCACAACCCCGTATTTTCGGTGTTATGCATTATGCAATATACTGAATAGTTACGAAAAATTTCTCAAAGTTGCACATATCATCTTGACTTTTAATCAAAAATGTGCTATAATTGTTAACGTAAGGTTATTGTAATTGGTTAATTTTTATTAAAGGGATTGATTAGATGTATAAACGGTTTTTTATTGTAATGCTTGCATTGATGATGACTTTATTTTCGCTCAGTTCTGCGGCAACGTCGGCTGCTGCGCCGATTCCCGTCAGTTCCTCGCTTACCGAAAAAATCGGAGACAACACATATACATATACCGCAAGCGGCGGCAAGGCGACAATCACAGGCTTTACAGGCGGCGGAAACATCACAACGCCGACTGTTCTTGGAGGAAATTCCGTCACAGCTATCGGAGACTATGCTTTTTATAACAAAGAGACTTTAACGGGAGCCGTTATTTCTGACGGGATTACGGTTATAGGGAAATATGCCTTTGCTCAAAGCACAAAAATTACTTCCGTAACAATTCCTGCGAGCGTCGTGACAGTCAGCGAACAGGCCTTTTCCTCGTGCAGTTCACTGACTTCGTTAAAAATCAGCGAAGGAGTTCAGACGATAAAAGTCGGAGCATTTGCAAACTGTTCGTCTCTTGAAACGGTTGTGCTTCCAAACTCACTTACAACACTTGAAAATTCAACATTCACGGGCTGTCCGAAACTTAAAAGCGTAACTATCCCCGAGAGCATTAAAACCGTTCCAAATTCTACTTTTGCCGACTGTACCAACTTAACGATATACGGCGTTGCAGGGTCGGGGGCTGAGGAGTTTGCTAAGGCAAAGGGGTTTACTTTCATAGCTATAGGTACGGGGACAACAACTTCAACCACGACTACAATCCCTCCCAGAACTACCACAACGACAACCGAGACCACATTGCCGCCCAGAACTACCACAACGACAACCGAGACCACGTTGCCGCCCAGAACTACCACAACGACAACTGAGACCACATTGCCTCCCAGAACCACCACAACGACAACCGAAACTACAACGGCAACCGTCACTGTCACAACGACAACCGTTTTCAAGGTAGACGTCAGCATCGTTCTGGTGTTCAAATACAGTGCAAACGGCGGGTGGAATGCTCCCGCACAGGTGGAAGTATATGAAAGCGGATTATATACGCCGAACAGCAACGGCGTTGTCAATGTGCTTGTCACAGCTAATTTGAGTACACAGATACCCGAACGCACGGGATTTAAGTTTCTCGGCTGGGAATTTAACGGCAGAACGTATGCGTCAGGCGAATCTTTTACATATTTAGCGTCCGTTGCGTCAAGCACGCAGCCCGTAAGCCGTTCTTATGAAGTTTCGCTGAGTGCGAAGTGGGAAGCCGTTGCGACTGAGACGACTACCACCACAACCACAACCGCAACTACTACCGTTACGACGACAACCGTTTTCAAAGCGGACGTCAGTGTCGTTCTTGTGTTCAAATACAGCGCGAACGGCGGATGGAACGCTCCCGCACAGGTCGAAATCCATGAAAGCGGGGTTTATACGCCGAACAGCTACGGTATTGTCAATGTAATGGTCACAACAAATTTGAGTACGCAAACGCCCGTGCGTATGGGCTATAAATTTCTCGGCTGGGAATTCAACGGCAGAACGTATGCGTCAGGCGAATCCTTCACATATTTGGCGTCTGTTACAGTTGCAGGACAGTCGGTAAGTGTTTCCTATGAAATTCCGCTGAATGCAAAGTGGGAAGCCGTTGCAACCGAAACTACAACCACCACTACACCCACTGCCACAACAACTACAACCACGGTTGATACCGCATTTATCACCTCCACTACGGCAACCGTGCCTACCACTGAATCTACAACGGCAACTACGTCTACTTCCACAACAACCGCTACCACTTCCACAACTTTGACAACAACACAAAAGCCGGGCGAAGTAAACGTACAGGGCAAGATTATATACAGAGCGAACGGCGGGACGAATGCCCCAGGTGACACGTCGTTTCAGGGCGGAGGAATTGCTCAGAACGGCGTTGTGAATGTATCTGTTCCCGCGGTGCTGAGTATGCAGATACCCGTGCGTCAGGGTTACAAATTTATGGGCTGGCGGTATTGGGATAAAACATATCAACCGGGCGATACGTATTATTACACCGCAAAGTATGACGCTCCCGACGGTTCATATATTAATGTTGGACCTCTTTCGATTTATATGGATGCCGTATGGGAACAGGAATCTTTCATTCTTATGGGAGATGTTAACCTAGACGGCAGCGTTGACGCTTTGGACGCATCATTGGCGCTGACAGTTTATGCCGGCCAGCAGACAGGGCAGTACGTATATCTTGACCCGAAAGCAGTGACGGCGGGTGACGTTGACGGGAGCGGAGCGATTGACGCTTCTGATGCGTCGTATATCCTCGGTTATTATTCATATATACAGACAGGAAATTTCAAAGAGCCTAACGACTATTTCAAACAGTTTAGTTAATAGACCTGTCCCGAAACCTATCATGGCATCTTTGCGGTCTGTTTTACGTTTTGTTTGTCTTTTTGCCGTTGTGCGTTGTCGAGAATCCTCACTTTTGCGAAATGCCATGCAAGCATGGCTATGCAAAGTTGCGGTTTTCTCCTAAGCATAACAACAAAAATCCCGCGCAAAACTTGTCAACTTTATTCACTGGCACTTCCTAAACAAAAACCCCGGGAGTAATTTTCTCCCGGGGTTCGTGTTTTTCTATTGCAGAATATTCTCTTCTCTTCCTATCAGAAACTTATTAACATCGGTTAAGTCACGTCCGCTGAATCCGCTGTCTCCGTTGAAATTAAACGGCGTATAGAGATAGTCCAGTTTCAAACCTTTCGGCAATTCAATCCTCATTATCGTTAAATCAATTATATCGACTGAGTTATCATAATTTACATCTCCTGGGATATAAGACGGGATAATAACTGTTGTAGTGGTAACCGTGGTAGTAGTAGCTTCTGTTGTAGTGGTAGTCGTAGTTGAAGTTGTTGTTTCAGGTTCGCTTCCTTTGTCTATAGGATTGAACGCTGTATTAGCCTTGCCGACAATTACGCCTGGAATATCTGCCTCGTTGGCTATACTGCATCCCGCCCCGTACTTCTCGTACAATCCAGCCAAAGAGCCTACAAAGCCCGCATTAAAGTCAAGCGCAACCTCGTTGCAGACATAGTCGCACTGGTTGTCGACATACTGATAAACGCCGTTGCCGTCAGGACCGCCAACCAATGCTCCGATTAATATATTCTTGCTGTCGCCGTTGAATTTTGTGGGCTGTGCTCCATGATTGCGGGCAACGTCGTGATATACGCCCGGGTTATCCGTCGTACTTGTGAACACATTACCGTCCATGGCTCTGTGATGAGCATTCTGCGGAGAAATTACACCGCTTCGGTTTCCGACATTGGTCGGCGTATTGTAATATCCAGTAACAAAGCACTGCGACTTGTCGTTATTTCCGAAAATAAAATCCATTGTCGCCGCAGCGTTGCCCCAGTTTCGGTTCTGGCATAAATCCTCAAACATATAGTTGCACGTCCAGCGTAACTTACCCCAATCCCAGCCTTTTAATTCGGCGTTTCCATTATATGACGTTTCGGGGTTCGGGTTAACGGCGCTGTTAGGGGTGACGTTTACGTTATGGTTAGCTTCAGGGGCATAGTTGCCTTCCATTGACAAAGGAGACTTTCCTCCGAGAGACTGTAAGTCCTGTATCGCTTTTGAAAGTCTCTGTGACATTTCCGAACTGCCGCTGTTATGATAGATTTCTTTAGTCTTGTTAAGCAAGTATAAAGCGTCGGGAGAACCTTGGCGTGAAGCGAACGCCGTACGTCTAAGATTGCCCTGCGTTTCGGGAGGAGCCCAATACTGGTGGTCTTCCCCTATTGCGTTGCCGTCTGCAACCTGATAAACAAATCCAACAGCCTTACCTGAGTTGTCATAAACAATACATTTCATGAGAAAGTCGCATTCATAATCAAGGAGTTTTTGAAGATGCTTGTCCTGTTCGGTCTTGATGAAAGCGTTCGGAAAAGCAATCCTTGCTTTAACGAGTGTAGAAAAAGCCTGTGCACTGATATTGACGTATTTGACGTGGTCGCCTGCGTCGTGGAAACCGCCGTCTACATTAACTGTGGAAGGCGCCCCCTGAGGCTGTCCTTCTCCCCGCCAGTCAAGAGGCGCTTTCCCGTCCTGCGTATGACAGTCGCCTCTCCAGCTTAAAGCACTGTTTTCCGATACAATTGAACCGCACATATTTGCGTCATAGAGATATAAAGAGTACTGCAGAGCCTTGGCGTAGTCAACATAAGGTGAAATCGACGCCCCTGAAACTTTCATGCTGTCTTTCATGGGGAATGCTATTGCGGAAATACCAAGAGCGATTGCAGTGGCGAGAGATGCGGGCTTGCTTTTGAATCTCATAACAACTAACTCCTTTTTTACTAAAATATTATTAACACGAATAATAACCTTTATTTAATAATACCACGGATTATACATAAATGTCAACAATTTTCTTGAATATCATATCGGTTTTCAGCTATTTAGAGAAAAATTGGACAATTTCTTAAAAATGCTTGCTTTTTACAGCGGAATGTTGTATAATTAATACAAGTAGTATATGGGGAACTAAGTTCCTAAACATTGCATATCAAATCAGTGATAAAGCATTGTTAATTTAATCGGTAGGGAGCAAAGAAATTGAAAAATATTCTAGAATTAATAATGGAAAAAATTGTGACGGACGATATGAACCGCATTCTAATTTATGAGAACGGCGAGCTTATTTGGCACAGCCGCAATGCGGAAAAACTCAAGGACTACAAGCTCAGCAACTTCTCTTTTGAGACTGAATACGGCGAGAACCGCGTATATGCCGAACCGAACCTCGAGGGAGATTTTCTGAGTGCGGACAATGTGACTGTGCTTCTGCTCAGAACTACGTTCAACAGTCTTGGGTTCAGTGATTACTGCTACTCTTCGCTTACAGGCGTTATTGATGCGATAACCCACTCCGTTGACAGTATCAACAGAATGTGCGTATCGGGAATTCCGTCTGACAGCCCCTGTATGTACGCTCAGCTTGACGCAATTACAAAGAGTTGCTGCAAATTGAGACGGATACAGGATTACTTAAGGCAGAGAAGTGCGATACCCAAAAGGGACTTCTTCCGCATAGACCTTCACTTTACTCAAATGATGGTGAAACTTCGCAGAACCGTGCCGAAAAAATGCATAGTGGAATATGAAATAAATAACGCCGATATGGTTTATGCGGACAGCGAACTTTTGGAAACGGTGTTTCTTATAGCTATGCGAATCATCATTGAGGAGTACAACTTCTTTGTTCACGATGAAGAACTCAATATCAACATAATTCTTGAAGGCTTGGAAAACAGGAAAACAGAAATTTCGTTCTCTATAGACGGTTTCGATTTCCCGTCGGCGTTCACTTTGGAAAGTTCCACCAATAAGATTGATGTTTCGATGTTTGATATTATTTGCAGCAGACTCGGGGTAGAGGTTATTGCGGAAGAAGGAATGCTGAGACTTCGTTTTGATTTAAGGAAGTTTGACGAATCAAAGGCCGTACCTATTGAATTTAACGCCGATGAAGAAGACAGCTACCTCGTATCTCGCCGTTTCTCGCTTTACAACTGTATGCTCAGCGATTTAGACCCGAACAGAAGGTTTTTTTAAATCAAATGTAACTATTAAACTAAACCGCAAGTAAACTATTGAAAAGAGTTTGCGGTTTAATATGCCATCTGTTTCGGCTGTCTGCCGTATGCAGACGAGAAACAGGGCTACCGCCCCGCAACCCCGTATTTTCGGTGTTGATTGCAGTTGATAAAAAATATTTTTTGTGCATTATGCAATATACTGAATAGTTACAATCAAATGCAAGGAGATAGAGATGAAAGCTTTTAAAAGATTTATGGCGTTCGTTATGGGAGCGGCTCTTATTGCTTACAACGCAAGTATGACGTCTGTGCCTTCAGTTGACGCCGCAGGCGTTGATGCGAACTATGCGCGGTTTTTGCAGTATTCACTCTATTTTTATGATGCGAAAGATTTGGCGGAATTACAGAGCTTTATTCTTAACAGGAGCATTTCTTTTGATACAGCTAAAGCGGTTGATGTTTTTGACCTTGTCTCGGCAAGAGAGACTGTAAAACCTCCTGAACGCACAGGCGTTCTGCGTACCGTTAATGTCGCAACGCCCGAACAGCTCACACAGGCGCTTGCGGACGCTAAGGCGGGTGATGAGATAGTACTGAAAAGCGGAACTTATCTCAAAACAACAGGCGGTTCTAAAGGTTCAAGATTTCATGGAAATGTCAGCGGAACGGCTGAAAACCCAATTTACCTAAGAAGCGAAAATCTGGATGAGCCTGCGGTTTTAGACGGCGGAGAGGCGAATGTCGGAAGCGGTTATACGCTTTATATTTCGGGGGAATACTGGGTTGTTGAAGACCTTGAAATCAAGAACGCACAAAAAGGCATCGTGCTTGACAAGGCAAGCCGAAGCATTATCAGAGGCTGTTATATTCACCACACTGGCGAGGAAGCTCTTGCGATAAGAGACAACAGCTCATACTGTCTTGTTGAGAACACGAAAATTACCGACACAGGACAGACAGGAATATACAGCGAGGGGATTTATGTAGGTTCTTCCTATTCGAATCAGGGTACTTACGGGGCCAAATGCGACTACAATACTGTACGGAACTGTATATTCGGCCCGAATATCCGTGCAAAGGCGTATACCGCCAAAGAGGGCACGACAGGGAATGTTGTGGAATACTGCACTTTCTATGGGGCGGGTATGAAAAACGAGAATTCGTGCAGGTCTTTTTTGGAGTTGCAGGGCAACGGGGCGATTATCCGTTACAATACGTTCTACCGTCAGGGCAACGAGTATATAACAACCGCTTTTAAAGTCTATGCACAGGTTGCGGACTGGGGTTATAACAATGATTTGTATGACAATATGTGTTATCTTGACGACCCGTCCGTTTATCTTATAGAAATAGTCAGCAATCAGGGTTCGGCAAGAATTTCAGGAAATAAAACCGACCCGCCCGAATGTGCGAATAGGTACAGACCGAGCAATACTACAGGAGTGACGGAATATTAATTTATCGTAACTATTCAGTTGTTTTAATGATTTTCGTTGTTTTGCACAAAAATCGGGAAGGGGGTTCGGGGACAGAGTCCCCGAGAAGCGGGGCCACCGCCCCGCAACCCCGTATTTTCGGTGTTGATTGCAGTTGATAAAAAATATTTTTTGTGCATTATGCAATATACTGAATAGTTACAATTTATATATGATAAAACTAAACGCCGAGGGATTTCCTCGGCGTTTGATTTTTTAAAATGCAAGGGATAGAGGCGGCAGATTTTAATCCGTCCGTCTATAGACCGCGAGCGTAATCTTATACTATTCTCCAATAAAAACATAGACAATTTGCGGTTTATTTTACGCCTGCCGTTGTCTTCCTCCTCGACATACGCCAGTATGACTGCGTCGTCATCCTAGGCAGACGAAAAATATCCTCAGCAAATTTTGTCTATATTTTTATCAGAGAATAGTATTAGGCTTTGCCTAAGATTACAAGATTTAAGATGAAAGCTTGAAGGAATCTATCTTTTCCTGATTTTACAGTCCCTTATAATCGGCTTTGAGCCAGGTATAGAGTAACAAAAAGCTGCCGCTATGCATAAGTTGAATTAAAGTGAAAATTTTAAGCAGGTGATATTATGCGAATAAACGGCAGTCTATCTGAACTGGAACAAGGCTGTAGCGCCTTGGTATCGGACATCAACGCAGACGGCGGTATGTGCCGCAGACTCCAAGACCTTGGTCTTATTAAAGGAACAGAGGTATCATGCATACAGAAAAGTCCGCTTGGAGACCCTGTTGCTTTTTTAATCCGAGGTGCTGTTATTGCTCTTCGGTGCGAAGACTCGTCGTGTGTTCTGGTTGAGAGGTGTATGTAATGGGGTTAAGCAAGGATTCTGTCGGATTAAACGCCGTAGACCGGGGTCTTGTTATCAGAAAAAACAAAGATTCCGACAGGGTGATAGCTTTGGGCGGCAATCCAAACGTAGGAAAAAGTACGGTATTCAACGAGTTAACGGGGCTCAGACAGCATACCGGAAACTGGCCTGGAAAAACAGTTACCAATGCACAGGGGAACTGTAATTATAACAATAACGGATATGTCATAGTCGACCTTCCAGGGTGCTATTCGCTTATGGCACATTCAACCGAAGAAGAAGTGGCGCGCGATTTCATCTGTTTCGGAGGTTCGGATGCAACAGTAATAGTATGTGATGCAACATGCCTCGAAAGAGGAATGAACCTTGTTCTTCAAACTCTTGAAATAACCAAAAACGTTGTCGTTTGTGTTAATCTGATGGATGAAGCGGGAAAGAAGAAAATTAAGATTGACCTCGCCACTCTTTCCGAAAAATTAGGCGTCCCTGTTGTCGGAACTTCTGCAAGGAGTAAAAAAGGTCTTGAGGATTTAATGGACAATGTGGCGCAGATAATTGAAAACAACAGATATATTCCTATAAGAGTAATGTACCCTGAGTACATTGAAGAAGCTGTATTTTCCTTAACACCGTATGTAAAAAACATATGCAAATGCACGGCAGACAGCCGCTGGATTTCGCTTATGCTTCTGCACTGGGGAAATGATATGCACGGATTTATAGAGCAAAATCTCAATGAATGCATATCAATTAATGAGGATATAAAATCAGTACTCAGCAACATAAAAGAAGAATTTGCACGGAAAGGAATCACAGAAAAGCAGATTAAGGACGATATAGTTTCGTCAATCATACATACTGCAGAAAAACTGTGCAAAGACACCGTTGAATTTGAAAATAAAGATTATAAAAATAAGGATTTGAAGATAGACAGTATACTGACAGGAAAGCATACGGCTTTTCCGATAATGATTCTGGCTTTGTTAGGCGTTTTCTGGCTTACCATCACGGGGGCCAATTATCCGTCGCAGCTTATAAGTAAATTTCTGTTTGGGATAGAAGAACACCTACTCACGTTCTTCGCATGGATTCACGCTCCGGAATTTCTTTCTGATATGTTGGTTTTAGGCGTATATCGGGTGTTGTCGTGGGTCGTCTCCGTTATGCTTCCGCCCATGGCAATTTTCTTCCCCCTGTTTACGTTGCTTGAAGACGTAGGCTTCCTGCCCCGTGTTGCCTTTAATTTGGATAAATGCTTCCAAAAATGCCGTGCATGCGGAAAACAGGCGTTAACGATGTGCATGGGATTCGGCTGCAATGCCGCCGGAGTTATAGGCTGCAGAATAATTGACTCTCCGCGTGAACGGCTCATAGCGATAATCACCAATAATTTTGTGCCCTGTAACGGAAGATTTCCGACTTTAATCGCTGTTATATCCATGTTTTTTGTAGGCGGGGCAATCGGCGGTGCGGCAACGGTTCTGTCTTCTGTACTTTTAACAGCCGTCATAATGCTGGGTATTTTTATGACGTTTGTAACATCGAGGATATTGTCAAAATCTATGCTCAAAGGCGTTCCGTCATCGTTTACATTAGAACTTCCGTCATACAGAAGACCGCAGATAGGCAAAGTGATTGTACGCTCAATATTCGACAGAACGCTGTTTGTTCTCGGCCGTGCCGTATGCGTTGCTGCACCCGCGGGGCTTGTGATATGGCTTATGGCTAACATTTGCATTGGCGATAAAACCGTACTTCTGCATTGCTCGGGCTTTTTAGACCCGTTTGCACATCTTATGGGACTGGACGGCGTAATACTTCTTGCATTTATACTGGGATTTCCTGCAAACGAGATTATTATGCCTATCATAATAATGGCTTATATGGCTAAAGGAAATATCCTGGAAATAGAGAATCTTTCAGTGTTGAAAAATTTGCTTGTCGATAATGGCTGGACGTGGGTTACCGCAGTCAGCGTCATGCTGTTTTCGCTCATGCACTGGCCGTGTTCCACAACCTGTCTGACGATAAAAAAAGAAACACAAAGTCTTAAATGGACAGCAGTCTCTATAATTGTGCCGACAGTGATGGGTGTTGTATCCTGTATCCTATTTACGGCAGCGTCAAGGATTTTTTGTTCATAAGTACCTGTCAAAAAAATGCCCGACACTTTGGAAAGCGTTGGGCATTTTTTAATTAAAACAGTTAAACAATAACTTGAACATTTATCTTGCCTTTTTGCCGTTACCAGAAACCTCTTTCGAGAGGATTTCGCCGTAAAAATTTCAGCTAGAATGACGAAGGGATGAGTGTTTTGTCCATTAAGCAGTATATTAACACAGCGCCCTAATTCGGCTCGCCGATTCTCTTGCGAAGATTTTCTTCTTTAAGTTCCCGACCCTGAGAAATAAGCCTTGACATTTCGTCGGCGTCATTATTTTCAAGAGCGGCTGAATACTTCTCAAGATTTCCTATCAGCACTTTTATTTCGGAGATAAGATTTTCACGGTTGCTCATAAAAAGCGGCGTCCACATTTCTGCGTTCATCGTCGCAATCCTCGTCATATCCTGAAAACTGCCTCCGCTGAATCCGCATTCCATTTCAAGCGTAGGGCTTTTTACATAAGCGCTTGATACAACGTGTGCAAGCTGAGATGTATATGCTATAATTCTGTCGTGTTCGTCAGGGGTAGTAATAATTATCTTTTTAGCTCCGACTTCACGTGAAAACGTTTCAATCAACGCCACAGCATCCTTATTGCTTTCCTCAAAAGGAGTTATGATAAAATTTGCATTAACATAGAGTTCCGCAAAGCTGTTGTCATAACCGCCTTTCTCCTTGCCCGCCATCGGATGAAGACCGACAAAGTGAAGTCCGTGCTTTTCGGCGGTTTCATGCATATGCTCACAGAGACCGTTCTTGATTCCGCATACTTCCGTGACGACTGTACCCTTACGCATTCTCGGAGCAATCCCGTCAAAATGCTTCATTGTAGCCTCAGGATAAAAACAAATAACCGCCATGTCTATATCGCTGTAATCACCGTTGAAAATCTCATCGATTGCTCCGTCGGACAAAGCTTTTTCCGCAACCGCATTATTACGGTTCTGCCCTATGACCGTGTGCGACGTATACTTTTTTAACGCCTTGCAAAGCGAACCGCCGATTAATCCCAGACCGCTAATAAGAATACGCATTAATTCACCTCTGAAATAATCTTATGCTCAAAATTGCAGAGAAATTTGATGTCATCCATAATATCGGTGAAAACTTCGGGGGTAATCGACTGAGCGCCGTCGCACAGAGCTTTCGCGGGGTTCGGATGAACTTCAATCATAAGACCGTTTGCGCCGCCTGTAACAGACGCTTTTGCAAGAGGGCGAATCAGAGACGCCTTGCCTGTTGCATGGCTTGGGTCCATAATTACGGGAAGATGCGTAAGTTCTTTAAGGACAGGTGCGGCAGAAATATCAAAGGTATTACGTGTGGCAGTTTCAAATGTCCGTATGCCTCTTTCACAAAGAATAACGTTCTCATTGCCGCCTGACATAATGTATTCGGCGCTCATGAGCCATTCCTCAATTGTGTTGGCAAGGCCGCGTTTCAGAAGTATAGGCTTACGGCATTTACCGATTTCCGCAAGCATTTCAAAATTCTGCATATTTCTTGCACCGATTTGAATAATATCAACATCGTTGAACAAATCAAGATGTTCAAGGCTCATAAGCTCGGTAACAATCGGAAGCCCGGTTTCTTTTTTTGCGAGCAAAAGAAGCTCAAGCCCGCGTTCTTTCAATCCTCTGAACGCATAAGGCGAAGTTCTCGGCTTGAACGCACCGCCTCGCAGGTAGTTTGCACCCGCCGCCTTAATGGCTTTGGCACATCCGACTATCTGCTCCTCGGATTCAACCGAACAGGGACCGGCCATTACGCCGAAAAATTTTCCGCCGACTTTTGCGCCGCAAGTTTCAACAATCGTATCTTCGGTATGGAATTTGCGGTTTACAAGCTTATAAGGCTCGGATACTCGCTGTACCTTTTCGGCGATGTCAAGGGCCTGCAATGTCTCAATATCAACCTTGGATGTATCGCCTACAAGTCCTATAATCGTAGATAAAGCCCCCTCCGAACAGTGAGTTTGAAGACCCTGAGCCTGCAAATCGCTGATGAGAGCGTTTATTTTTTCCTTTGAAGCGCTGTTCTTACATACTATAATCATTATATTTTCCTCCTACAGAACAATATCACTTTAACACTTTATATTATAACACTTTAAAGCGTAAAAGTCAAGCGGTTTTAGGTGAAAAGTTGGTGAAGAATGTGAAAGTTTCGTGTAAGGGGTGTTCAAACACCTTGCCGTTAAGGTATGATAACGGCGAATCGTCGGCGAAGTTAAACATCAAGCGGTTCGCACAAAGAAGCTGATATCTTTTCCCGTGAAGCTTGTTAATCTTTGCATTACCGTATTTCATATCACCAATTATAGGCGTGCCGTTATGTGCAAGATGAGCCCTGATTTGATGAGTTCTGCCTGTAATGAGGGTAATCCTCACAAGATTGAACGGAGGAATACTCTGAACAACTTCGAATTCTGTTATAATCTCCTTGTATCCTTCGCACGGTTCGTCCTTAATGCTGACAATATTTTCTGTCTCATCTTTCTTGTGATAAGCAACCAAACGGCCTGATGCAGATGAAAATTTCCCGCACGTAACGCACATATACTGCTTTTTGACACGCCCTTCACGGATAGCCTCATTTATACTCCGCAGAGCAACAGCGTTCTTTGCGGCAATCACAAGCCCGCTGGTATTCTTGTCAAGGCGGTTGCACAGTGCAGGCGCGAAAGAAGCTTCGCTTTCGGGGGAAAATTCACCCTTGCTGATAAGATACGAATTTATTCTGTTAACAAGGGTATCTTCGGTATGTAAATCGTCTTCATGGCACACCATGCCCATAAACTTGTTTACAATAAGAATATTTTCATCCTCATAAACAGCATCAAGTCCCTTGTTAAAATCATACCTGAGCCAAGTTTTCGGTTTCGGGTTGCACAGCAAGTCCTCTTTGGCGAATATTCTCAGAACATCTCCCTCTTTGAGCATATCAGAACATTCACAGCGTTTCCCGTTGAGCCTTATTTCCTTTTTGCGTATTAACTTTTGTGCCATATTTTGCGGCATATTTGGAAACGCCTTTGTGAGAAACTTATCAATACGCTGGCCTGCGTCATTATTGCCTATAACAATTTCTTTTTTATTCATCTTCTAATTACCTCTTTTTTATTCATAAATAAGTTAGACAAAATTTTCACAGAATTTTTGTTGTTAGGCAAGGAAACCGAACGCAGTCAGACTGTTGCCTGACAAGAAGTTTGACAAAGCATAACGGCAAAAAGGCAAGAAAATGTCCAAGTTATTTCGTAACAATTTCTTATATGTTATAATTGTAACACATAATAATTACATTGTCAAGCGAAAAAATAAGTGGACAACAATCATATTTTGTGGTATAATAAAAATGTAATATTATTGGTAACTATTCAGTATATTGCATAATGCACAAAAAATATTTTTTATCAACTGCAATCAACATCGAAAATACGGGGTTGCGGGGCGGTAGCCCCGCTTCTCGGGGTCTCTGTCCCCGAAACCCCTTCCCGATTTTTGTGCAAAACAACGAAAATCATTAAAATAACTGAATAGTTACTATTATTGATATGCATGAGAGGAGATTTCACCTTGAGTTTAAATTCAACGCCTGCCGCAAACAGAATTCATATAGGCTTCTTCGGACGCAGAAATTCAGGCAAATCCAGTATCGTCAACGCCGTAACAGGACAAAATCTCGCCATTGTTTCAGACATAAAAGGAACGACAACCGACCCCGTTTATAAAGCTATGGAGCTCCTTCCTCTCGGGCCGGTCATGCTGATTGACACGGCCGGAATTGACGACGACGGCGAACTCGGAGAAAAGAGAGTAAAAAAAACCTTTGGTGTATTGGGGAAAACCGATGCCGCCGTACTCGTTGCGGATGCAGTTTCGCCTCTCTCAGCCGAAGAACTGGAGCTTATTGAAAAGTTTAAGGAGCGTAACATACCGTACTGTATTGCATACAATAAAACCGACTTATTAGACTCGGTGCCGCCTGTTGACGGCGGAATTTACGTCAGTGCAAAAGAACGCACGGGTATAGAAAAGCTGAAAGAACGGATTGCAGAAATTGCCATAACGGCTACGCATGACAGGAGTCTTATCGGAGACCTTGTCAATGCAAACGATTTTATTGTCATAGTAGTGCTGATTGACGAATCCGCCCCTAAAGGCCGTTTAATTCTCCCTCAGCAACAGGTTATCCGTGACTTGCTCGAAGCAGGGGCGGTTTCTGTTGTTACAAAAGAAAGCGAACTTGAAGAACTGTTGCAGAATATAGGCAAAAAGCCCTCGCTCGTCATAACAGACAGTCAGGTATTCTCCGCTGTTTCAAATATTGTTCCATGCGATATAAAACTCACGTCTTTTTCTATTATTATGGCTAGATATAAGGGCGTTCTTGATTCGGCAGTAAAAGGCGTAAATGCGTTCGGAACATTAAACGACGGCGATACTGTGCTGATTTCAGAAGGCTGCACACATCACAGGCAGTGTAATGACATCGGAACAGTCAAACTTCCGAATATGCTGCGTAAGTATACTGGAAAATCTCTGAATTTTATGCATACTTCGGGAACCGAATACCCCGAAACACTTAAAGATTATTCCCTCGTTATTCACTGCGGCGGGTGTATGCTTAATGAACGGGAAGTCTTACGCAGAATCCGCCTTGCAGAGGAGCAGAATGTTCCGATTACCAATTACGGTGTTGCAATGGCTTATATGAACGGGATTTTAGAGCGTTCGGTTGAAATTTTTACAGCAGAAAAATAGAAAGGAACCGTCAAGAAATATTACTCCACAATAAAACGCTTGCGTTTTGGCAGAGTAATACTGTGCGGATTAATAACTTGCCGTTTTTCGTTGTTTTATTTTCCGCCACCCAATATTTGTGTTTTTTCGAACGGTTAGAAATTATCTTTTGTGCAATATGCAGTATACTGAATAATCACGAGAAAATTTTTAACAGAATTTGTCGTTTATTAATACTTAATGTTGACAGCAACATATAAATATGGTATAATTAAGTTATTACTTCTCAAGTATTAATCCGCAAGTAAACTCTTGCGCCTCACGGCAAAGCCGTCCGGGAGTTTACTTGCTCAAATGTGCCTTTTTCTCGTCTGCCTGCGGCAGACAACCGAAAAAGACGCACAGTATTACTCTGCCAAAACGCAAGCGTTTTGTTGCGGAGTAATAATATTGTGAATGAGAACTGACGAAAGGGCGTTTCAATTGATGACAAACCTGACAAAAAATACAGGAATTTTAATCGGTGACAGTTCTTTCTTCGGGAGAAGCCTCGGCCAGCATCTTACGGATTTAGGTTTTAAAGTGGCTTTAGAACGGAACGAATCCGTTTCTTTATTCAAATTTATTGAAAAGAATTCTCCCGGCATGGTCATTTTTAAAGCTGAAACTCATGCCGGTGATGTTTGTTCTTTTATAGCTGATGTAAACAGAAATTTCCCCGATACATCCGTATTTGTCATGTCTGCTCTCAGCGGAAAATTCCGGCAAGAAACCGTCAACTTGGGAATAAGCGAATTGATTGCACTTCCTACAACAGTTTCGGAAATGCATAATTATGTGTTTTCAGGCGCTAAAAAAGCCCCTGAATATGACTCTTTGCGGCTTCGCAGCAGAATCAAGGGGTATCTTGTTAATATGAAGGTGCCGTCAAGTTTCGACGGCTATAAATACACTGTGAACCTCATTGAGATGTGTATTAAATATCCCCGTTTAAACTTCGCCCAAAATATGTCGCTATTTTACAGCAAAATTGCCGAACACCACAACATATCCGCCGAACGTGTGGAACGCTCTGTCCGTTATCTCACTGATACCTATTCAGGTGCCGTTATGGAACGTGACATAAAACTTTCAAATTCAGAGTTCATAGTAATGCTTGCAGACGGTTTTTGTACCGCAAATAAAATCAGGTTTGGGTAGATATACTCCTTAACGGTTAAATTCCACACCGTCTTTGTAGCTTTTTGCCATTAGGCAAGGATGACGACGTAGGCTTACTGGCGTAAGTCAAGGAGGAAGACGCGGCATAATGGCAAAAAGCTACAAAGACGGTGTGGAATTTAACCGTTAAGGAG
>Ga0209737_10000839_pt1 | contig 23535 bp, 25 predicted proteins | sample TergutCu122P3_FD_187284 | JGI IMG/M metagenome (GOLD analysis project Ga0209737, IMG submission 187284) | Cubitermes ugandensis P3 segment gut microbial communities from Kakamega Forest, Kenya - Cu122 P3 (SPAdes) (version 2) | ecosystem: Host-associated > Arthropoda: Insects > Digestive system... | reverse complement strand
CCCCCGCCTCTTAAAGGCGGCGGTCTATAGGCGGACGGATTAAAATCCGCCGCCTCTATCCCTTGCATTTAATCAGTTTCCGTTTCAACGGCTTCTTCAATATCCTTTACACAATCCTTTTTTTCACACAGTTCCTTCAGGTGTTTGTTTGTATGTTCGCCGTTGTCAATCATGTAAGAAAGCGCATACAGCAGTATAATCACAGTTACAATCTTGAAAAAGTCGGTCATAAACGGTCTCAGGAACAATTCAAGTCTTATGTTATTAGGCAGTAAAGTAGCCAGCATAAAGTCCTTATAGCTTGTATATGCCAATCCAACCAGTTGCAGAATTGCGAAGATAGACGTGAGCGTACGAACAGTTTTTCCCATAATATTACACCTCTTTAATTTATTTAACTATGTCTGAAAGAAGTTCGAGATACTTCTTCTTAACAACAAAATTACGCCAAATTCTGGCGAAAGCAATTGCAGCGAGTATCACCGAATCCGCCAACATAAGCTCCCATTTTTTAAACACTACGTCGCTCCAAACAGCATTGACAACCTGGTACAACAAAAATGGCAAAGAGAAAAGGACAACACCCAGAATTATTTTTTTCATAACATCACCTATTCTTTTTCTAATGACTTGTCGTTTTCTTTTGCGACTACTGTATTAACACTCTCTGTTTCTTCCTTGTAACCCTGTTTTTCGCATAGCTGTTTCAGGTATTTGTTCCTGTTATCGCCGTTTTCGATTACCAAAGATAACCCGACTAATGACAGCCAAACCGTTGTTATGATGAAAAAGTAAATAAAAAACGGCAGTAGTAACTCTGCATAGTCATAGCCGTAGCAGTCATCGTAGTAGTATTCGATATCTTTAAAACATAAATATGCCACGCCCAGTAATTCTATAACAGCGAAAGCAGTTGCAAGCCAACGAATTTTCTTTGCCATAATTAAACCCTCTTTCCCTTAGAATACCGTTCTCTACTTCTTCTTAAAACTAAACCTATTCTCCGTCCCTGACGCCAATCTCTTGATATTCTCCTTATGCATTACTATAACAGTCATCGCCATAATAAACGACAGAACTGTGTACAGCAAAGATATATTCAGCTTAACGCCGAACAGGAAATATTGCATAGCAAAAGTCAGCGGTGCAACGGTGCAGGCGGCGATAATAGACGCAAGAGAGACGTATTTTGACAGCGTAAGAACTGTTGCAAAAATAGCAATCAGAATTGCGAAAAGCAACGGGTCAACGGCGATAAATGTCGATACGCCGACAAGAACGCCCTTGCCGCCTTTGAAGCCGTAATAGATAGGAAAAATATGCCCGATAACCGCAAAGAAGCCTGCAATATATCCGACATAGTGAGTGCTGGTCAGCTTGCCGTCAAAAATCCCGCCGTCAAGAAGCCCGCAAAACACACGTGAAAGCACAACTGCAATAACGCCTTTCGATAAATCCCCAATCAGCGTCAGAATTGCACAGTTCTTTCCAAAACAACGCAATGTATTGGTAAGCCCCGCATTTCCGCTGCCGAAATTGCGTACATCTTCACCTCTCAGCAGTTTCACGAAAATTATAGCGCTGTTGATACTGCCCAGCAGATAACCGAGAAGTGCTGCAGTTATCACGGATAACACAATATTCACCATACTACTTATCATCCTTTCCGCGTTCACGAACGATGAAACGCACAGGCGTCCCCTCAAGACCGAAGGTCGAACGTATTTGGTTCTCGATATAACGCTGATATGAGAAGTGGAAAAGGTCTGCACGGTTGACAAAAGTGACGAAAGTAGGAGGCTTGGTAGATGGCTGGGTCATGTAATAAATCTTTAGTCTTTTCCCCTTATCGGACGGCGGCTGGACGCGGTTTGTCGCATATGCAAGAACATCGTTAAGCATTCCTGTCGAAATTCTCATTGAATTCTGGTCGGCTGTATACTTAATAAGCTCAAAAAGCTTGTCAATTCTTTGACCCGTCTTCGCTGAAATAAAGACAAAAGGAACATATGACATGAACGAGAAATCATCCTGCAATCTTGCACGGTATTCATTCATTGTATTTGTATCCTTTTCGACAGCGTCCCATTTGTTCACCGCAATAATGCAGGCTTTTCCCTGTTCGTGCGCATATCCCGCAACTTTAGAATCCTGTTCTGTAAATCCGACTTCAGCATCAATCATGATAACGCAGACATCCGCCCTGTCGACAGCCATATATGCTCTCAAAACGCTGAAATGCTCTATCTTATCGGTAATCCTGGACTTCTTGCGTATACCCGCCGTATCAATGAACACAAACTTTCCATTCGCATTTTCAATCAAGGTGTCGGTCGCATCACGGGTTGTTCCTGCGATATTCGAGACAATCGCTCTTTCCTCACCTGAGATTTTATTGATAAGCGATGATTTTCCGACATTAGGCTTGCCGATTACCGCAACCTTAATATGGTCGTCATCATAGTCGTCAACAGCGTCTGTTGGGAAATGGTTAAATACCTCGTCAAGCATATCTCCCGTTCCGTGACCGTGAACCGATGAGACAGGAAACGGCTCGCCGATACCGAGATTGTAGAACTCATACAGCTCCATAGGCGGTTCACCGAGGGTGTCGCACTTGTTAACGGCGAGAACAACTGGCTTTCCGCTCTTTTGAAGCATATCGGCAACATTGTAGTCGTTCGCCGTAACTCCGCAGCGAATATCGGTAACAAAAACTATAACGTCAGCCGTTTCAATCGCAAGTTCGGCCTGCATTCTCATTTGGGAGAGGATAATATCGTCGCTTTCGGGTTCTATTCCTCCTGTATCAACAACCATGAAATTACGTCCCCGCCACTCGCATTTTGAATAAATTCTGTCACGGGTTACTCCCGGAGTGTCCTCAACTATTGAAAGCCGCTGTCCGATAAGTTTGTTAAAAAGCGTAGATTTTCCGACATTTGGTCTGCCAACCACGGCAACAACTGGTAAAGGCATGGCTTCCTCCTTCCTCAGAGTTTTCCTCTGTTCCTATTTCTTTTTTATGAGACTTTTTACCGTGAATACGACGTTAAGTACGAGAAGAACTAAGAGTGTAATACTTAACGAAGTCAGCCATATGCTGTTAAATTTAATATCAAAGAGTTTCGTTAAAATCACTAAGACAGGGAGCGACAGAAAATAAAACGCCGCCGTTACTAAAGCACCTAATACAGCCGTTTTAGGCGATTTACCCATGCCGAATTTTCTAGGCGTCAGGCTGTTGATAAGCATTGACGCTCCAAATATCATCATCAATATGTCGTCATGCACAACGGATTTACCGCTGAGTTTCAATCGGCCCAATATCATTATGCCGACGACAAGCATCAGCGAGGTGACGCTGATTATTTTAACTCCCGTGGCTACGCCTTCTTTTTCCTCTTTCACAAATGACCTCCTCAATCTAAACAGTAGTTTCATTGCAAGATGGTTCGGATGTGCCAGTACTCTCTAGCTGTTTTTTAGATTTCAAGAATTTTTTAAAATTATCGTAGTAACCAGGCGTTTCTTCCAATATATGGTCCAGCCCTAACGCCGCAACAGGTATTGTTAAAATGAAATAAATCAGTATGTACTGAGATTTACCCTCGAACAGAAAATGATAAGCAAATCCGCCGAAAACAATTAAAGGATATATTAGAAGCAGATAATTCTTTTTCCTGAATGTCATTAAAACAAGCGCTATATAAGCAAAGAAAAAGACGAACTGCTGATGGTAACGCATGAATGCTTTTGTCGTGTATTCGCCTTTGTCATAAACATATGCAGCTATTTTGCCAGGCTCCTGATAATGATGCTTTTCTTTGTTAACCCAAATACTCTGGTAGGACGGTTCGTTCCACTGTGTTTCATATTTAGTATAAAAGAAAGCGAGAGCATAGCTGGGTCTCTTTGCGAGCTCGTCAAGCCTTTCTTTTATCTTCTTTTTTGACAGTTCTTTTGCTCTGTCAGTGTCCTGTTCAGCCTCATCCATATTCCCACATGTGCAGAAACCGCCTTCAAACCACCCAGGTGCAATAGGACCGCCGTCAGTTAAGCCTAAATGCATCCACGAAATCATCGGAATGCCTTTTCCGACTGTTAAATTCGAGCGTTTTTCATAATATTTTATAATGCAAGTATTGAGACTGGAACCAAAAACAAGAATTACTGCAATCACTGCAATATTGAATAATTTTTTAGTTTTAAGAAAGTGCAGAAACAGCATGATACAGATGGCGGCTATAATAATCATACTGTTAAGTTTTACCATTACTGAGATAAGCAAAAAAGGCACAGTTAACAGAAGATACCGCTTTTTTCCGTTTACGATATATCTGATTGCAAAACTCGTCGCTACTATTGCAAACATAAAACTCGGAATATTACCGTACAGAAATGATGAAAACAGAAGCGGCTGAAGAGCTGTCATAAGAAGGATTGCGGTATAAACAGTTGCCTTTTTTTCGGTTTGGGTAATGCTGTTTTCGGTTCCCTCATCTTTGGTGATATGTCTAAATATGTCTAGAATAGCTAGGTATGATATAGCTACCCAAACAACGTTAAAGAATTGAAGCAGCGTGTATTTGCCGTCCAATCGGAACATTCTGATTAATATTTCACTGAAGAAAACATAACCGAGTTGGAAAGGAAAATGTGTGAAATAGCATTCTTCTAACCAAGAATAATCATTATTTGAGAACATTTTTGCTGCGTCAATTACTACCATAGAATCATCTTGCGTAGATGTTTGTGCCGATACGACCCATACCGTCCCTAAGATGATAACCCAAAGAACCAGAGCGGTATTAAGATGTTTTTTCTTAATTTTCCCTACATAAGGCCGTATAAGCAAGAACATTAAAAAAACGACCATAAGCATAAATAGATTGAAAAAAATATTGTCAGAAAAGAATTGGGGATTTTCCTTGTAATCGTTATTGCGGTTCATATCAATAGTTCCCAGCATGCTTACAACAGCATTCATCAGGAACAGTAGCCCGCATAAAACACACGCAATAAAGCTCAGCGGGTTAACAAGCTTTTCGGTTTGAAACTTAATTAAAGGATTGTTTGTCTTAGTATTTTTTTGAATTTCCATTTCACTTACTTCCTCTTGGACTATTATTATCATTGTTATATCCTGATACTATCGCACGAAGAAATTCCCCGCCGTTATTTACTGTTGCAGTAATCTTTACGTTCAAAGCTTTTTCAACATCATGAACCGTTAAATCGTCAAGAAAAACGTCGGAGCCGTGACGCAGCATAGACTCAGGAATGAGTAGCTCCTCACCCAAATCAATGCCGCTGAGCTGCGTTATCAAATCACCTGCCGTTAAAAGCCCCGCGACAGTCACTGTTTCGCCGAAAAAGTCGTTGCGTATTTTGTATACATCACATTTTACATTATATTTACTTCTGACAAGACTTGCCAATTTCTCTATCGTATCATAAGCAAGGTACCCTGTCGCAACAGAAACATGGCGTTCCGTTATGCCGTATTCGGCATTTTCAAGTTCGTCTTCAAACTCCTGAATAAAGCTTCTGAGCATACCTACTCCATTTTCAAACTGACAGAAATCTTCGTAGTATTCAAAGTCAGGCAATTCCCGTCCTGCAATGAGATAGAACTCATCGGATGGGAAAACGACCCTCATTCCATAGTTTCCCAAGAATTTGACCTGATATTCCTCAATAATTTCAATCACTTCGTTTGCCGAATGTTTTGTATAACCTTGAAGCGGTTCCAATCCGTCACGAAACTTTGTCAATCCGACAGGAACAGCCGCAATGCTTGTAATATTCGGCATGAGACTGTAAAGGTCGCCGAGAGAACGCCTCAGTTCGTCGCCGTCATTCAGATTCGGGCAAAGCACAAGCTGACAGTTCATTTTAAGCCCCGCATCTGCCATCTGCCGTAGATATTTAAGCTTGTCACCTGCAAAACGGTTTTTCATCATCCTGCAGCGAAGCTCAGGATTTGTCGTATGAACCGAAACGTTTATATTCAGCTTCATGGCAATAATCCTGTCAATATCACTCTGAGAAAGGTTGGTCAGAGTGACATAGTTTCCGTGCAGAAACGAAAGCCGTGCGTCGTCGTCCTTAAAATAAAGCGTTTCACGCATATTAGGCGGCATTTGGTCGATAAAGCAAAACACGCACTTATTCGAACACGACTGCTTCTCATCCATCAGAAAACTTGCAAACTCCAACCCGAGGTCGTCATACTCACCCTTAGTGACCTTTAAAGCATATTTCGCTTTGTTCCGTTCAAGAACAAGGGACAGACTGTTTTCCGCCGTATAGTACATATAATCAAGGACGTCGTTTATTTTATGCCCGTTTATACTCAGAAGTATGTCTTCCGGTTGAATTCGGGTTCTTGAGGCAGGAGAGCCTTTTATTATTCCTGTAATTTTTACCATTACTTTATCCGTTATTTCTATTTTAAATTACTTGTAACTATTCAGTATATTGCATAATGCATAAAAAATATTTTTTATCAACTGCAATCAACACCGAAAATACGGGGTTGCGGGGCGGTAGCCCCGCTTCTCGGGGGCTCCGCCCCCGAAACCCCTTCCCGATTTTTGTGCAAAACAACGAAAATCATCAAAACAACTGAATAGTTACAATTACTTGCTTAAAAAAAGTGAAAAAGAGAGAAAGATTCCTCCCCCTCTCATTTCTACGTATCAATTTTTACTCGGTTTCAACCTTGATAACTTCAACGCCCTTGTAGAAACCGCAAGTCTTGCAAACTCTGTGCGGAGCTTTAATTGCACCGCAATTTGTGCATTTGCTCATTGCAGGCATATCAAGTTTCCATACAGCACTACGTCTTTTATCGCGTCTTGCCTTGGAAGTTTTTCTCTTTGGTACAGCCATTCTGAACCCCCCAATCCTTGTTTTTTACCGGCGAACTACTGTTCGTCGCTATAGCAACCGCATTCAGATTCGTTTAAATCATGACCGCAATGCATACAAAGACCCTTACAGTCTTCACTGCACAGCATTTTTGTCGGACACTGTAAAATCAATTCCGAAACGGCTATTTGGCTTAGATTAATGCTGGAACCCTCGGCAATGATATATTCGTCATTATCGGTATTCGCTTCCTTCACGACAACATGAAGAGAGCGGAAACGGTATTCCGCCTCATACTCGGCAAGACACCTGTCACATTCGCCTTTGAGCTTAAATTCAACGGTGTATTCAAGGCAGACGATGCCTGTCCTATTGAAAATCTCGCCTTTTACAGATACAGGAGAACTAAAGCGAAACCCTTTAACTTCCGCCAGGATTTCAGGTTCAATTTCAAAATCAACCGTCCTGCGTTCGCCGACTATATCAAAAATCTGACTCAATTCAATAACCATAGAATACCCCATTAAATTACATTATACACTAAAAATCCCAAGCTGTCAATAGTTTTTCTGAAATTAAGCAATATATTTTGCGAAAACTTCAGGGAGTTCATCCTTGTCGGCAGAAACCGTGAAAGTAACCTTTGTATCATCGCCTGTAAGAGCGTCTATCTTAGCAAGCATACTGGCAAGCATATCAAAATCTCTTCCGCCGATTCTGAGGATACCGTCGACAAAAATTTCCTTAATATCATAGTTTCCTGCAAGCATACCTGCAACGAAACCGTAGAAAGCGTCATAGCCCTTAACACCGAACTGGTCAACGCCGCACCATCTGACTTTGTAGCTGATAGAACGTCTGAGGGTTTCGCCCTGTTCGATACAAACGAGACAGCCAGTCGTTGTTGCAACGGATTCCCTGATAACATCAATAAGAACTTTCGTTTTTCCTGAACCTCTTTTACCGGTGATAATATTTACCATATTAACCATTCCTTCCTTTGTATACCGAAGTATACGCTTTAACAATAATAAATTCCTTAGCCGATTTTTGCTTCAAGAGCCGCTTTTTGGCTTTCGTAACCGGGTTTACCCAACAGAGCGAACATATTCGCCTTATAGCTTTCAACACCTGGCTGGTCGAACGGGTTTACACCGAGAACATAACCCGATACGGCACAGGCTTTTTCAAAGAAATAAACCATATAGCCGAACGACTTCTCATTGGTATCCTCGAGTTCAAGAATAATATTCGGAACACCGCCCTCTGTGTGAGCAAGAACAGTTCCCTGAAAAGCTTTTTCGTTAACAACAGACATATTCTGATTAGTGAGGAAATTAAGACCGTCAAGGTTTTCGGCGTCATCCATAAGGAAGAGGTCTCTCTTAGGTTTCTTAATATCAACGACGGTTTCAAAGAGAATACGTGCGCCTTCCTGAATATACTGCCCCATGGAATGCAAGTCAGCCGAGAAGTTAACAGAAGCCGGGAAAATACCCTTGCCTTCCTTGCCTTCGCTTTCGCCGTAAAGTTGCTTGAACCATTCGGACATCATAGTAAATGCAGGGTCATATGAAACGAGCATTTCGATGCTCTTTCCTTTTCTGAGCAGAATATTGCGGATTGCGGCGTATTTATAGCAATCGTTATTATCAAAATCAGCCATGAAATCACTGCGCGCCTGAATTGCGCCTGCCATAACAGCGTCAATATTACAGCCTGCAACGGCAATCGGAAGAAGTCCGACGGCGGTTAAAACTGAAAAACGTCCGCCTACGTCATCGGGAACTGAGAATGTCTCATATCCTTCGGTATCCGAAAGGCTCTTGAGCGTGCCTTTCTTTTCGTCGGTAGTAGCATAAATTCTATTTCTGGCGCCGTCTTTTCCGTACTTGTCTTCGAGGAGTTTTTTGAAAATTCTGAAAGCAAGCGCAGGCTCGGTCGTAGTACCCGACTTTGATATTACGTTAACTGAGAAATCACGCCCCTTGCAGATGTCGATGATTTCGTTGAGGTATGTAGGATTAATCCCGTTACCCACGTAATAAATGTCAGGCGTATTTTTCTTCATATTGTTGTATAAAGGCGATTTCATGAGTTCAATCGCCGCTCTCGCGCCGAGATAGGAACCGCCGATACCGATAACGATAAGAATATCGGACTGAATGCTAATCTTCTCAGCTGCAACCTTGATGCGTGCAAACTCTTCCTTTTTAACGAATTCTGCAGGCAAGTCAAGCCAGCCGAGGAATTCGTTTCCAGGACCTGTTTTACTGTGAAGAAGCTTGGCAGCAGCTTCAACTTCGGGCTTTATCGAAGTGATTTCATCGTTTGTGACAAAACCGTCGAGATATTTAGTATTAAGTTTTAAAGACAAAACAATTACCCCCAAAATAATTTATAGGTTCTCTTAATTGTACCATATTTCAGAGAAAAATTCAAGTGTATTTGCAACAAACGCAGAATAATTGTTTAATCCTAACAAAAACATACGTTATTTATTTACCAAATTTAATAATAATTTCTTGAATACAAAACCGAAATCGCTTTCCTCTGTTCCGGACTTTGTAACGATATTCGCTTCATAGACGAGAGTATCACCGTTATAGAATGCAACTGTGCCGACACTCTGCCCCTTTCGCACGGGAGCCGACACATATTCGGGAATTACAATGACGTTACGCATCTCGCTGGCGCCTTTGGGTATAACAACGCTGCTTATCCCTACGCATTCAAGTTCAACAGCACTGTCACGCCCGTTTTTCACTCTGAGCGGTCTCAAAAGTTCATCCATGAACCCGGGGACAGTCACCTTGAAATCCGAAAATCCTCGGTTAATCAACTTTTTCGCCAATCCGAAAGAAGTGTCCTCACTGTCTGCGCCGAGCACGACTGCGATATAAATCCCGCCGTTATCGGACTTGCCAGCCTCTGCGATGCAATAGCCCGAGCGTTCGGAATTAGCCGCCTTAAACCCCACGTGCCTATCCCATGTGCGTGAAAGCCTGTTCTCATTGACGAGTTCAGTCTCTCCGTTTTTCACAAATTCACGCCACATTGAAAAGTAAGGCATGATAAAGTTATACCGCAAAAGCTCCGCACAAACCATTGCAATGTCATTGGCGGTTGTGTGCTCGTTTTCGTCATAATACCCATAAGGCGACATAAAAACTGTATTCCTCAAGCCAAGGTCGAATGCCGTCCTGTTCATTTCCGCTGTAAAGTTTTCGATTGAGCGACGGGACTCCTCCGCAAGAACGGTTACAGCGTCATTGGCATTGCCGACAATTACGGACTTCAACAGTTCGTCAACAGTCATCTTATCCCCCGACTGCAGCCAAACAACAGCTCCTTTTGTGCCTGTTACGGTTGGAGAAGCTGTCAGCGTATCGGTAAGGCAAAACTTACCCGTTTCAATATCTTCGGCAATCAGCAGAAGCGTCATAAGCTTTGACAGATAGCCGCAGTTAACCGTTTCGTTACCGTGAAATTCATCGACTACAGTACGTGTTTCAGCCTCCATAATTGCGTAGAACGGCTGTGATTCACTGGCTTTTGCAGGAATTGTTGCTGGGCTTATTAAAATAGTCAATGCCAATATTATGCATATAAATCTGTTCATACCGAAAACTCCTTCTCATAAGATGGACATTCTCAGTATATTCAGGCTAGTCTGTTTTAATGTAACTATTCAGTTGTTTAAATGATTTTCATTGTTTTGCACAAAAATCGGGAAGAGGTTTCGGGGACAGAGTCCCCGAGAAGCGGGGCTGCCGCCCCGCAACCCCGTATTTTCGGTGTTGATTGCAGTTGATAAAAATTATGCAATATACTGAACAGTTGCGTTTTAATTACTCAAATCCTCGATAATCCGCTCAAACACTGCAAAGTCTCTTTCGTACGCCTCACGCATTTCCTCTACGGTTGCATACTTCACTTTGTTTATTTTCCTGATTCCGATATACATATCGTCAGGGATATTGCCTGTAAAGCCGATACGTTCGGCAAAGTCCGTGTTTTTGAGATAAAATCTGTACCTGTTTATAAACTTATTTTCGCCGAAAACTTTTTCAAGGTTGACAAGATTATATTCGGGAGCAATCATCTCGTCCGTACTGTCGCTTGCTATGACAATCATGGAGTAGGCCGACTCAAGCTGTGTTCTTAAAGCGATAACTCCGCCGCCCATGTCCTGCCCGTTGCCGTTTGAATAAACATAAACTCCCGCAAGAACTTTCCCGTCGCCGTTAACATCGTCGCAGAAACTTGCAATATAGTCGCTCAGCCCCTTAGATTCGCCGATTTCTCTGTCGCCGTGCAGGAAAATCACCGTGTTGTCATACTTTTCTCTTCCGACATAATTTATTACCAACACGACAGCTATTGCTGTCAAAACCGCGGCAATACAGAGCCACCACCAATGGTGATAAAAAAAGTTTTGGATTCTCTTGAGCGGCGGCATCCTGACGGCAACATCCCCGTCAGTCTTAAATGCACTGCCGTCAGAACTGCCCTGTTTCACACGTATAAGTTCTATCTTCGTGTTGCGGTTTTCCTTTTCCTGAGCCAATTTTTCGGCTGTTTCGGCAGCCACCTGAGCATCATTGAGTTCCTGTTGCTCCTTGGCGTCAATTTCCCTTGCGACATCGAAAAGGCTCTTAGGCTTGTTTTTATTTTCCTTATCTTTGCTCATATTACTGCAAAATCGGTTTCATAGTGGGGAACAGGAGAACGTCACGGATTGAAGCGCTGTCTGTCAAAAGCATTACAAGCCTGTCCAAACCCAATCCCAAGCCGCCTGTCGGAGGCATAGCATATTCAAGAGCCGTTACATAGTCCTCGTCAACTTCAGCGTTTGCACCCTGTGCCTTCTTCGCCTCAACCTGTTTAACAAAACGTTCTTTTTGGTCAATCGGGTCGTTAAGCTCGGAAAATGCGTTGCCCATCTCGCGGCAGTAAATGAAATATTCAAAACGTTCCGTGAATGCGGGGTCAGACGGCTTTCTCTTGGCAAGAGGTGAATTCTCGACAGGATAATCATATATAATCGTCGGCTGGACAAGCTTATCTTCAACGAAAGCCTCAAAGAATGCAATAAGAACGTGTCCTTTAGTTGCCTTTTCACCCTCGTCAACGTGCACGTCCATCGACTTCGCACAGTTACGGGCGTCCTCGTCGGTCACCCAGCTATTGTAATCAACGTTCGCATACTTCCGTACAGACTCGACCATAGTAAGACGCTCCCACGCCTTGCCTAGGTTAATATCGACGCCCTGATACGTAATTACGTCGCTTCCGCAGATTTTCCTAGCGAGTATCTGATACATATTTTCAATCAAATCCATCATGCCCATGTAGTCCGTGTAAGCCTGATACATCTCAATCGACGTAAATTCAGGATTATGCGAAGTGTCCATACCCTCGTTGCGGAAAATTCTGCCAACTTCATAGACCTTGTTAAAACCGCCTACGATAAGCCTTTTGAGGTACAGCTCGGTTTCGATACGCAGATACATATCAAGGTCGAGCGTGTTATGGTGCGTTATAAAAGGACGTGCCGCAGCTCCGATTTCAAGCGTGTGAAGAACAGGCGTATCAACCTCGATATAGCCGAGACTGTCGAGATAACTGCGGATTTCACGCAGAATCATGCTGCGTTTAACAAAGGTTTCCTTGACATTGGGGTTGACAATCAGGTCAACATATCTTTGACGGTAACGCATATCCTGGTCTTTCAGACCGTGCCACTTCTCAGGAAGCGGAAGGAGCGACTTGGACAGCAGAACAATCTTCTGGGCGTGAATGGAAATTTCGCCCTTTTTTGTCCTGAAAACAAAGCCCTCAACGCCGACAATATCGCCTATATCCCACTTCTTAAACTCGGCAAATTCATCCTTGCCGATGTCATTTGAACGGATATAAACCTGCATACGGTCGGTATCGTCACGAACGTCAATGAAATTCGCCTTGCCCATATCACGCCAACTCATAATACGTCCCGCAATGCGGACAGTTTTTGTTTTAAGAGCGTCAAGACCCTCCGTAAACTTCGCTTCGTCGTCTCCGCTCTCATCCTTAATGCGTGCTTCGTCAGCCTCATATTCAGCCTTTAAAGCGGCATTCTGAGCGTTGACGTCATACTTGGTAATCTCATAAGGGTTGGCGTTGCGTAACTTAAGTTCATCAAGCTTCTCAATACGGATTTTTTTGAGTATATTAATGTCAGGTTCGTTATCTTCTACCGCCTCAGGATTGTTTTGCAATTCATTCATTCTTTAATCATTCCTTATTTTGTGATTTCGAGAACCTCAAACTGAAGCTCGCCCGACGGAGTGTCAACCGTAAAAATATCGCCGACTTTCTTCTTCAAAGAAGCCTTGCCGATTGGAGACTCATCCGACAGTTTGCCGTTTCTGACGTCCTCGTGGTTTGTTCCAACAATAGTAAATCTCTGAACCTTATCGGTTCCTACACGTTTAATCGCAATAACGCTGCTCATACCGATTTCATCGACGGAAATCTCGTCTTCGTCAACAACTTCGGCGTCCTCAAGCGTACGCTGCAGGTCGAGAATTTGAGCCTCTAAAATACCCTGTTCGTTTTTCGCCTCGTCATACTCGGCATTTTCGGAAAGGTCACCGAATGAACGTGCTTCTTTAAGTTTTTCCGCAATCTCCGCACGTTTCTCGGTTACAAGAAAATCAAGTTCCTGCTGTAATTTTTCGTAGCCCTCACGGGACATTTTTTTCTTTGCCATAATATTTCTCCTTAAGTTTATATTAACGGGGGGCTAAACCCGTTTACTGCACCATCAAAATCTCAATAGCCTTATTTAACTGAGCGTCAATATTCGCTTCCACCGATTTTTCCACGATATGTTCAGGTATAAGCCCGACGCCGTTAAAGCCTTCGGATTCCCCGACTCTGTATTCAGCAATCGACAGAACAACGCCCGACTTGTCGTCGAACTGATGCATAATCTGCATAACGCCCTTGCCTGCGGTCTGTTCACCGACCAGTTGAGCCTTGCCGAATTCCTTTAGAGAAGCTGCAAAGAGCTCGCCTGCGCCTGCCGTATTTGAATTGACAATAACAACCATAGGAATATTCATCCCTGAATTTTCCGAATAAATTACCGTCTCAACCTTATCCGCACTGTAAACCGCACTGGCTATTATGCCCTCAGACAGCAGCGGAGAAACACACTTTTCCAGCGACGAAAGAAGACTGCTCGAATTATCCCGAACATCAAAAATCAGTGACGTTGCACCGTTTGACATGAGCCTCTCAATCTCGTCAATGAACTGGTCGGGCGTATTTTTTCTGAAACCGTCAATCTTAATATATCCGACAGAACCCGAAAGTATTCGCCCGCTGACAGATGTAACCTCAATTGAACGTCTCGTGAATTTATAGTTCTTATCTATTCCGTCACGGCGAACTGTAAGCACTATATCCGTTCCCGCGGCGCCTCGAAGTTCATCGACGGAAGCGTCAAATCCGACCGTCAGAACATCCTTGCCGTTGATTGCGACAATTATATCGCCGAGTTTGATTTCGCTGTCATAGACAGGGGATTTCTCAATAATTCCGTTGATTTTGACATACCCTCCGTCACTCGGTTCGACTGTTATGCCGATTCCGATTACTTCGCCTTCGTTATCGGCTATTTCATCGGCATACTCCTCCGCCGTCAGATAACGGGAGTATTTGTCGCCAAGCCCTTCAACATATCCCTTTAGTATTCCCATATTCAGTCCCGTTTCATTGAGGTCTTTGAAATAGTTCTTACGGATAAACTGGTCAAGTTCGGCAAGACGCTCATACTTAGCCGATTTCTCGCTGACATCCGCAACTTTACCGTTGAAACTCTGCAAAGAGAAAAAAGACGTAAGAATAAAAGTAATTGCACAGGCAATAGCGACCATGCTTATTGCCAGGCCGAGAGTTATTTTTTTGTTCATACAGACCTCCCCGCCAAACAGACAACACGGGCAGTAACATATTACTGCCCAATGTATGTATTAATACTAAAAATAATTTTGAGGGTTTTTTGCAACGCCGTTTACTCTTATCTCAAAGTGCAGATGTGAACCGTATGAATGCCCGGTGTTACCGACAGCACCGACTCTGTCTCCCGCACTAACCTTATCGCCTACAGAAACGTCAGCCGATGACAGATGAGCATAAAGAGTTGAATAACCGTCCGCATGAGTAATCAGAACATATGTACCGTAACCTGTGGTTCCCGTGCTAACGGTAACGCCTGAAACCGTACCTGATTTTGCGGCGACAACGGATTTGCCGTGTATACCGCTGCCTGCGATATCAATACCCGAATGCAGCTTTCCCCAACGCTGGCCGTATCCGCTTGAAATGTAATAATATCCGGGAACGGGCCATGTAAAGTTTCCTGATTTAGGCTCGACGGTTGTGCCTCCGCCCGAGCTTCCGCTGCCTTTTTTATCTCCGGTATTATTTGATTGCGACGCTTTTTTAGCAGCTTCTTCAGCCGCCTTTTTCTCGGCTTCGGCTTTTTTACGGGCAGCCTCTTCCATAGCTAGGATTTTCGCCTCTTCAGCTTCAAATTCCGCATTCATTTTTTTGAGTTCGTCGGCGCTGAGTTTTGCGACATCCTGCTGTCTCTTTAAAGTTTGCATATACTCCTGAGACTCCTCGTATTTACGGTTTGCCTCAAGCTTCATATCCTCAAACTCAGCCTTTCTTATTTCCTGTTCGTCTTTCTGCATGCCGAGTTCAAGGCAGTCGGTTTCAAGAGCCGATTTCTGTGTGTTGAGAAGCTCTATATCCGACTTCAACTCGGAAATCAGGTCATTGTCGTGCTTGGCAATGCGATTGACCATTTCCATTCTCGAAAGCATTTCATAGAAATCGGTTGCACCGACAACTGCCTCCATGAGACTGTCATTGCCCGACATATACATCGCCTTCAAACGCTTTTTGAAAAGTTCTGTATTATCGGCGACTTTGACTTCCTGAACCGCTATGTCACCGTTGAGCGTTTCAATATCATCCTCAAGAGTTGCAATATCATTGCTCAGCCCCTGAAGTTCTTCTTCAAGTATAATCAAATTGCTGCGGATAAGTTCAAGCTGTGCGCTTAAAGTAGCCTGATATGCCGCCTCATTCTGCTGCTTTTTGCCTAGAGAGTTAATTTGGCTCTCCAGTTCAGCAATTTCTTTTTTATTCTTTGCTTTTTGGTCTCTGAGTTCGGCAACGGTTTTTGCCGCCTCAACGCCGTTTTGAGTACCTACTTTAGTTATTCCACCGGACAAGATGCCGACTGAAAGCACAAAGCTAACCAAGACTGTCATGAACTGTTTAGCCATAACAAGTTTCCTGCTGGATTTCTTTGAGTTCTTTGCAGTTATCATTGTCTTAAAAGCCTCCTTAATATTGGTAACTTGAGTTACCTTGCCTACACGTTAACGTGTTTCTTCGTAAACAAACCGCTGCCGAAAGCACCCAAAATACCGCCTGCTATGACATATGCCAACAAAACTTCAATCTGAATGTTCGAAAACGGAATAAGACTTTTGGAGCCGACTATGTTTGTGAAAGAAATTTCTGCCGACATCAGTTTATAAACCGATGCATAGCTGAACCACGTAAGAAGGTAGGAGCCTATACCTGCGAAAAATCCTACTACCAGTCCCTCAACAAAGAACGGCAGACGAATAAACGCATTGGTAGCCCCGACATATTTCATGATTTGTATTTCCTCGCGGCGGGCGAAAATACTCGCCTTTGTGGTATTGGAAATCATGATTGCCGAAACCATTAGAAGTGCAGAAATTATTGCAATACCGACAACCGAAAGGGTACGCCGCATTTCACGCAGAAAAGTAACAAACTGATGCGAGGTCTTCACCTGAGCAATATCATCCATGCTTGAAATCTCGTTTACTATGCTGTCGATTTTATCAATCTCTTTTGCCCTGACTTTATAACCGTCAGGCAGAGGGTTGTCATGCTTGAGTGATTCAAGAAGCCCGTCAATATCGTTGATTGAGCCTGACATAATATTCAGACCTTCTTCTTTTGAAACAAAATCAACCGTTGCAACACCGTCAATTTTTTTCATCTGCTCGCTTATTTGCTCCAAACGTTCTGTTGCAACACCGTCTTCGGCAAAAACAACGATTTCATTCTTATCGCCCATACCGCCGATAATAGAATCTATGTTTATGTAGAAAAGCACAGATACTCCCACTAGAAGCAGGGATATAAGCAATACACAGAAAGTCGCAAACGCCATCATCTTGTTCTTCCAGACGTTTTCTACGCCTTGGTCAAACAAATACTTCACACCGCTAAGCTTCATCGATACCTCCCATTACCTCGTCAAAAACAATCTCACCGTCGGCGATATTGATAATTCGCCCGCCAAAATGACGTACAAGGTCATGTTCATGGGTAACCATGAGTATGGTTGTGCCGCGGTCGTTTATTTCCTTAAGCAGACCGACAATTTCATACGAAAGTTCGGGGTCGATATTTCCCGTAGGTTCGTCTGCGATAATAAGCTGCGGATTGTTGACAAGGGCTCTCGCTATTGCAACACGCTGCTTTTCGCCGCCGGAAAGCTCGTCGGGATAAGATTTTGCTTTAGACCTTAAACCGACAAGACCGATTACATAAGGAACACGCTGACGGATAAGTTTTTTCGGGGCGTCAATTACTCTGAGCACAAATGCTATGTTTTCATAAACAGTCATAGACGGAATAAGTCTGAAGTCCTGAAAGACGAACCCTATGGAACGTCTGAATTCAGGGATTTTACTGTCCTTGAGCTTATTGAGATTACAGCCGTTAACTGAAACGACCCCGCTTGTAGCGGTGATTTCTCTCAACAGCAGCTTAATCATTGTACTTTTGCCTGCCCCGGAAGAACCGACAACGAATGCAAAATCGCCGTCATTAATCCGAAGACTGACATTGTTTAACGCATCAACACCGCTTGAATAAGTAACTGATACGTTTTTTAATTCTACCAAAAATTACACCCTTTCTGTAGAAGAACGAAGGAGCGGCGAAGCGGAAATCCGTATCCCTTTTACAGTTCCCTTTTACAGTTCCTTAGAATTTCACAGGGTTAGCCGAGAGATATTTCTTAACCATCAGGGCAATCTTAAAAATAATCGCATGGTCAAATTCACGAAGATCCAAACCTGTGAGTTTTTTGATTTTTTCAAGTCTGTAAACAAGCGTATTTCTGTGAACAAAGAGTTTTCTTGATGTTTCGGAAACGTTGAGATTATTCTCGAAGAAACGCTGAATTGTAAAAAGAGTCTCGTGGTCGAGAGATTCAATGCTGCCGACTTTGAAAACCTCGTGAAGGAAAGTATCACAAAGCGTTGTAGGCAGGTGATAAATCAAACGTGCAATACCAAGATTGTCATAACTTACAATTACCTTGTCCGTATCGAAAACTTTGCCTACCTCAAGAGCCATCTGCGCTTCTTTAAACGAACGCGCAAGCTCTTTGACGCCGATAACAGGCGTACCGATACCGACGTTGACGCGCGTATAGAACTCGCTGCTGAGAGTATCGGCAATCGAACGCGCAAGCTTCTCCAAATCCTTGGATTCAACGGCACTTTTCAGCTCTTTAACGAGAACAATATCCGTTTCAGTGATGTTGAAAACAAAATCCTTATTCTTGTCAGGGAAGAGGTTCTGAATTACATCATAAGCAGAAATATCATTCGCCGAAACAATTCTTATCAGGAAGACAACACGGCTGATTTCTGCGTTGAAGTGCAATTCTCTCGCCTTTATGATAATGTCTCCGGGCAATACATTGTCAAGAACAACATTTTTAACAAAGTTGTTTCTGTCAAATTTCTCATCGTAGTACTGCTTGATATTTGAAAGCGTAATTGCCATAATACTGGCAAATTTAGCCGCCGATTCGTCAGTTCCCTCAACGAAAACAGCATAGTCGGGTTTAGCGCGGAGACCGAACGGTTTATATGTATAACCGTCACGGATAAAAATGTCGTGCGATTCGTTCAGATCAAGCGAAACATATTCGTTTGTCATGCCGACTTTAGTCAGGTCGCTGCACGCTATTACAGCTACGGATTCATCCACAACGCCTATAATGGAATCAGTGGTATCTTTCATTTGGTGAATTAAGGCTTGAAACAGTCTATTGGACATAATGTAATCCCCTTTTTTAAATATCCTACATAAAATTTTAACACAAAAATGTGAACAAACTATGAACATTCTGTTAACTTTCAGAGATTTTATACAATTTTCATAAATAATCATTGTAAAAATCTACCGTGATGTATTGCATTACATCTTATTAGGACAGTCGATGTTCAATATAGACAATGTATTGCTTAGAGCCTGTTTAGCAGCAAGACACAACGTCAAACGGGCTATTTTGAGTTCCTGTGTTTCGGCTTTCTTAACTGGACATTTATCATAGAAACTGTGATAAAGCGTTGCAAGCGTGATTGCATACTTCGTGATTTTTGACGGGTCATAAGTTTTTGCGGCAAGATTAATTTCATCGGGCAAAGTTGCAATATGTCGGATAAGCTCGCGTTCGGACGGGTGACTGAGCAAACTTAAATCGGCATTAATGTTGGGTTCGTCGCCGTCCGCCTTGAGGTTTTCAAGCAGACTGCAAATCCTTGCGTGTGCATACTGAACATAATAAACTGGGTTTTGTGAGGACTTTTCAACCGCTAAATCCAAGTCAAACTCAAACTGCGAATTTGCCTCTCGCATATTAAAAAAGAATCTAGCTGCGTCAATAGGAATTTCTTCAAGAAGCGTTACAAGTGTAATCGACTTTCCGCTGCGTTTCGAGAGTTTGGCAACTTCGCCGTTACGCAGAAGCCGAACCATTTGCATGAGAATTACGTCAAGCTTGTCCGAGTTAATGCCCAAAGCACTCAAAGCCGCTTTTAAACGGGGCGCATAGCCGTGATGGTCTGCGCCAAGCACGTTAATTGCCTTGTCAAAATTACGCGTAACAAGTTTATCGTAATGATATGCAATGTCAGGCACAATATAAGTGGGAATTCCGTTTGCCCTCACCAGTACAAAATCTTTGTCTACACCGAAATCAACAGCCTTAAACCAAATCGCACCGTCCTGTTCATAGGTGTGCCCCGATTCTTTAAGCTTCTCAACAATTCTCAGAGTTTCGCCGTTTTCATGAAGCATGCTTTCTTTATACCATGTATCATAAACTATTCGGTATTTCTTCAAATCACGTTCCAAAGCGGCGATATTTTTAGGCAAAGCAAAATCTGAAAGGGTGTTTTTGCGCTCATTTTCACTTACATTAACAAGTGTATCACCGTATGTATCATAATAATTCTTTGCATGTTCAATTATGTCTGCACCGAGGTATACATCGTCAGGCATTTCAAATCTGCCGCCTTCTGAACTGTCTTCAAAAATGAGTCTGCAAACATCGTCCAAGCTGCTGTTTTCCGAGATAATTTGCTGTCCTTCGGACGAACAAATCTGCATATAACGCAGTGAAAGCGATTTGCCGAATTTCTCAATTTGATTGCCTGCATCGTTTATGTAAAACTCTCTTTCGGCGTGAAAACCCGCCCAATTCATGATGCTTGCAAGTGTGTCCCCAATCGCACCTCCCCTTGCGTTGCCTATATGCATAGGACCTGTAGGGTTCGCTGAAACGAACTCAATGAGTACACGTTTACCGTCGCCCATTGAAGTTTTCCCGTAGTTGCCGCCCTCTTTTAACGTGCTGACAACCGTATCGGAAAACCACTGCGATGAAAGAAAAAAATTCATGAAGCCGGGACCAGCAATTTCAGTTTTACCGAAAAAACTTCCGCCTAGGTTAATTTCGGACGTAATCATTTCCGCAATTTTGAGGGGGGAATTTCTGAACGCCTTTGCACAAACCATTGCTACATTTGAGGCAAAATCACCGTGCTGTCTGTCTGACGGGACTTCAATGTTAAAACCTGGCATCGGAACGGCGGGAATTTTCTCCGCCGCAACAAGCCTTCCGACAGCGTCCAAAATCAGCTCTTTCAACTGGGCTATAGCTGATTGTATAAGATTGGTCATTCTATACTTCCTTTTCATCTAACTTAATATAAACTCCGACGAGCGAAAGATGTGAATCATCAACGCAAATCGCATAATTGAAAAACAAACTCCCGTTTACGTCCAATTCGTTGATTATCGACTGTGTTTTCATATTGATTTCAAAAGAACCGTAAGGGGTTTGATAATCGCATTGAATACTCTTACCGTTTTCCAATGTTAAAACCGAATTGATTCCGCCTTTACGCATGATTTTCAGCGATTTGTTTCCGAAGACCCGAAGTTCTGTATCGGCATTTCCAAAACTGAAGTCCTTATAGGAAATTCTCGCAATACTGCCTTTTTTTTCGTAAACCGCAGGTGTTGAGAAGACGCTTTCTATTACCTCTTCATTTTGCAAAACAACGCTTTTGAAATTTAAAATTCTATTATTCTTCATTGTTATTGCCAACTAAATATGCCTTTCCCTTAATCTCGGAACGCATAAAATTACGTGCGTTTTCCTCGAAAAGTTCCACGCTGTCACTGACATAGAACGTATTTTCGCCTAACCCCGTCCTATCTGTGAGCAAGTCGTTTGCGACCAGTGTTTTTTCGGCGAATTTGGCAGCTTCTTTGCCAGTAGAAATCAGCTTTACGTTTTCTCCCATATAGTCGGCTATAGCATCGCTCAATAAAGGGTAATGCGTACAGCCTAAAATCAGGGTATCCACGCGGCTCTCCTTGAGAGGTGCGAGATATTCCGCAATAACAAGCTGCGTAATTTTATTGTCTCTCGCAGTATAGCCGTTTTCAACGAGATGTACAAGAAGAGGGCACGGGTTGCCTATAACTGTCGTTCCAGGCCTGATTGTCTTAATTGCTTTTGCAAAACTGCCGCTTTTCATTGTCGCAGAAGTTCCGATTACGCCGATTTTCCCGTTTTTTGTAGACGCGCACGCCGCTTGGGACGCAGGGAGCAGAACGCCCGTAAACGGTAAATCTTCAACAATGTTTTTGGTGCCGATTACCGAGCTGACAGTACCGCAGGCGGCGATAATCATCTTGATTTTATGTTTCTTTAGGAATGCTATGTCTTCGTTTGCATATCTGAGAATTGTTTCACGGCTTCTTGAACCGTAAGGAATTCTTGCCGTATCACCGAAATAGATTATATTTTCATTTGGCATGAGCTTATTAAGCTCAGTAACTGCCGTAAGTCCGCCGATTCCCGAGTCAAATACTCCGATTGCATCGTTATTCATATTCAAATATAACCTTTCTCCCGATTTTAAATAAAGTTTTCGATTGCCTGTTCAATAAGTTTATCGACAAGATACGGCTGACACATTCCGAAATCTTCCATTAGTTTCGGATACATACTGATTGACGTAAATCCGGGTAAAGTGTTTATTTCGTTAAGTATAACGCCGCCGTCTTCGGTTACAAAGAAATCTACCCGAGCCAGCCCCTTACAGCCCATGATTTTATATGCCTTAACCGCAGTCTCACGTATTTCGTTCATTTTCATCGGTTCCAACTCTGCGGGAATGGAAAGCGTTGAACCGTCAAGCACATATTTTGCGTCATAATCGTAAAACTCATTACAAGCCTGTATTTCACCCGCATATGAAGCGAAGACATTGTCATAACCGAATACGGCGACTTCAATTTCCCGCCCTTTAACGAATTCCTCGACGATTACCTTGCAGTCATGCGAAAAAGCTTTTTTTACGGCGACATCCAACTCTTCAAGGTTAGACGCCTTGCTGATTCCGATTGACGAACCGCAATTCGCAGGTTTAACAAACAGTGGAAAACTTAGGTCTTTTAGTATAATTTCGCACTGCTTTTCAAGTCTGCACAGTTCAGACCTGTCAATTTTACGCCATTTTGCAGTCCTTACACCGTTATAGTCAAGAAGCGTATGCGTGTATTCCTTATCCATACAGGCCGCCGAACTTAATACGCCGCAGCCGACAAAAGGTATGCGAGCCATAGTGAACAGCCCCTGAATAGTTCCGTCCTCACCGTTTTTTCCGTGAAGCACAGGGAAAATTGCGTCGATTTTGTGAATAGACATCCCGTCTTCTTCAAGAATAATAATGCCCTTATGTATCGGGTCGGGAGAAATCACGGCAGGAATACAGTCCGGGTCAGTCTCCCATGCTCCCGTCTGAATATTTTTGACATCCCCAGGATAGTGAAGCCAACGCCCCGTCTTGGTTATACCGATTGTAATTACCTCATATTTATCTTCAGGAATGCTTTTGATAATATTGTAGGCTGAAATCAATGATATGTCATGCTCGTTAGATGCACCGCCAAAAATGACGGCAACTTTCCTTTTAGCCATTATGTATTGTCCTTTCAGAAATATATTATATATATTTTAACACATTTCACAAAAAACTGCAAGTATTTTTTGCAAAAATTTTACGGTTTGTGAGAATTTCAAGAATTTTTCATTTAAACGCTATGTTTACACATGGATTTTTGTGCATTTTGACTAATGTTTTCTATTGATTAATTTATATGCGGTGAGAAACGAAAACATTCCGACTGTCAAATTAAATGCAAGGGATAGAGGCGGGGGCTCGCCCCCCG